>Ga0307515_10018611_pt1 | contig 12550 bp, 4 predicted proteins | sample 17_EM_MG_FD_194513 | JGI IMG/M metagenome (GOLD analysis project Ga0307515, IMG submission 194513) | Populus trichocarpa ectomycorrhiza microbial communities from riparian zone in the Pacific Northwest, United States - 17_EM | ecosystem: Host-associated > Plants > Roots > Unclassified | place... | reverse complement strand
CCCATGAATGTTAATAGTCTATTTTATAAGCATTTTATGCAAATTTGAATAGTTTTTTCAGCTCAAGAAATTTATATTTGTGGCGACTATATTTAGATTTAATTATTGATTTATGATGACTAATCAAATGTTGATAATGGTGGGAATTAATTCTAAGTTAATTATTTAACCTTTTAACTTTTAAAATTCACTATAAAAATAAAATGGGGTGAAAAAGAGTTTGAAAAAATATTTTTAAAATATTTTTACACTCTTTCTCATCTCATTTTTGCTGTTTTTTTATTTTTTTATACTTTGATTTTTCTTTTAAATCTAGAGCTTGCTTGTTGAGATATATTTGAGAACTTCATTCTTTTTAACAATAATATATATATATATCCTGATGGTAATTTAAATTAAATTAATAATGTAAATTATTTATATGTTTCTTTGATTTTTTTCATAATTAATACATTTAGATATGATTATTGCTCGTAATAATAATTCCATAAACTAACAATATAATTGAATAAATCTAAGATATCAATAGGTTAAAGCTCAAAGCAGACATAACCACAAGCATATAAACAGGTTTGAATCAAGCAGAAACATCCAAACACTTTAGATTTCAATCAATTTCACAAGAACACAAATTAAATTCACAATAAAATCACCTCGATAATAAACACATCTTGTCCTCCTAGTCTCATCATGAGGCATTGATCATCCCTTTATTTCTCTGTCAAGATGCTTTCATGAAAAAAATCACTTCAACATTATTTATGCATGGAAATAATAAAATAACCTAAAACAATAGCATAAAAATAATGAAGAGTATAGAAATACCCTTGAAAATACATTGGGGCATCATCTAGTAGTGGTCGGCATTTGGGGTCTTAAGAAAAAATAGCATGATTATATATATATATAATCATGTTATATGCTTTGGGCCAGTTGGGCATTACCGGGCTCAGTATTTGTTTTCATGTGATGCCTGGAACTTTGGATATCACTCGGCACGCTAACTTGATTTTCCTTGACACGTCATTAGTTCCGACAAACTTCAATAACTTTTAAATGATATTATTATAATAATAGTTGTTTTTTAAAATATTTTTTATTTAAAAATATATTTTTTATTTTTTAAAATTTATTTTTGATATCAATACGTCAAATGATCTGAAAACACCTCAAAAAAATTAATTTAAAATAAAAAAATAAAACATTTCAATTTTTTTAAAATTATTTTTAAAATGTAAAAATAAATTGGTTCTTTATTCAACACTTTCAACTATCTAGTATAATAGGCTATTGAGTTGATTTTTTACATTATTTGATTAAAGTTAAAGTAATTTTATTTATTAATTATTATTATTATTATTATTATTATTATTAAAAAGAACTAAAACCCCTTGGAAAATTATTGTAGCTTCATACTAAAAAACATTATTCACTAAAATAGTGTAGCATCAAACGATATTTTTATATTTTCATAATAATTTTTTCAACATTATAATTTAAGTTAAGAGGTAATTTGATATTTAACCAAATATAAAAAATAATAAACAGTTAAAACACATAGTAAAACAACAAAAACACCCTTAAAATCAGAAAATTTAAGCTTGAGGCGTATGAGAGGTGCCCGTACACTTTAAGTAATGTATATGGCGCCTTCCGGTGTCCAGAAATGTCCTCCCACAGTGTTGTTGGTAGCACCGCATGTTTTTTTCTTGTTGATGTAGCACGTGTTAGCATTAGTCATTCAGTTTGTTGCTGGTAGATATATTTTTTTCCTTTTCTTTTCTCTCACCTCCCTTGAAAAATACAGTTTGGCTATTTTTGTTGTTGGTATTTCAACTTCAATACTTATTCTTTTGATTTTTGATTTTTTATCTTAGCTTTTTTGTAGAAGTATTATTTGTTTCCAATTTCATCCTTTAATCTCAATTTATCAAATATTACATTCTCCAACTTGGTCCTCATTTTTTGGATTTCTAATTTTTTTCCTTGACCATTTTGTAAAAGTTTTAGTGGTTTTCAATTTCATTCTTCAATTTAATTTGATAGTATTATAATTTCCAATTTGATTCTTATTGTTTTGATTTTCTTGACCCTTTTGTAAAAGTTATTTTTCGTTTCAAATTCATCTTTTAATTACAAATATTGTTTTTATTTTTATATCAATTTTGATTCTCATTCTTTTGATTTATTTGTGTTCTTTTACTAAATTGATTTTTAAAAAAATATTTTGTTTTTCAATTTTGATTCTTATTATTTTAATTGCTATTTTTTAAATCTTTTTGTATAATTAAATGTTTCTTTTTCAATTTTATCTTTCAATATTTGATTGATTGGGAATTGGACTTCATGGTTTTTCTAGATTATATGCTTCGGGTCTATGACCCGGTCACAGATTTGAAAAGTTAATGTGGGTTTGGCAGAATATTTCAGGTTGACTTAGCCTTAATTACCAGGGTTATAGGTTTGTTATGCTAACTTGAATTGATTAAGACCGATTTTTTTACCTCGTTTGGTACTTCTGTATTTCATGGATTGTGGATCCATCTACTATCATTTCTTTTTTTCTTGTCTAATTGAATCAAAGCTAGCTTATTCATACCAGTTGAGACTATGACCTGAATCATGTATTTTTCTTTTTTAGAAAAACACATTTGTAGTAACCAAACATCATTTTTTATGCAAAAAAATAGTGTGGCCCTGCGATGAAATGTTGTTACCAAGGCTAGTACAAAACTCGAAACATTGTGTATATATATATATATAACCAAAATTTTGGCAGAGCCTCCCTTGTATTTTTAATACTAAGTTATCGGCCCAAAAAATTCTCAACCTGCAAACAACAATCGCAATACTCGTCTCGTCATATTGGACTTTCATAACTCAACCATAATATCAACTTCTTTTTTTATAGTGTTAGCATTATAATATTTCTATAGAACAAATATTTAAAACTAATCAGTTCACGGCATACATCATTTTCTTTTAACAATAAATATGTTTATATAAGTATACAACTAAACTATAAACTAACTTAATAACAGAGACTTTCTTAAATTACATCATTCATAATAGATAATTTAAACATTTCAATTCTTAAGTATATAACAATAAAATATTGATTTTTTCAAATACATCATTTACTTAATGAAAACGACATTTATCCATGTAACTACTTCCCGACTCTAGGGTGCAAGGTACCTAGAAACACACACACACACACACACACATATATTAGGTATGGTTAAAATTTACACATTACGATAAACAAACAAATTAAAAATTATTTATTCATGCACATAAACATATTCACCACATCATTTAATGGAGTAGCTTATCTCTAATATATTAATGTCTTCGCTAATCATTTACTAGGGTTTTATTTTCATTAATCAAGAAATAATCTTCTCAACTCATTCATTCACCAGGACCTTATTTCTATAGACTAGGAAATAATCTTTCAACTCACCCCTTCGACATGAAATTATTTTCATTAACAAGAAAATAATCTTTCGACTCCCCCATTCAACATGACACTATTTTCATTAATCAGGGAACAATCTTTTGACTCGCCAATTTGACTGGGTATTATTTTCATTAACCAGGAAATAATCTTTCAACTCATCCATTCAACAAAACATTATTCTACCTTTTCATCACATAATTTTACACTGAAAATACAATCAAAGAAAAATCATTCTAAGAATTATTTTAAATAAACTATTAGGTTACTTCAAGGTGTTGAATACCTACATAATATCTATGTGCGCAAAGAGGTCATCGATTGTTGATTAGGTCTTGCAGCCTCCTTTATACCAACACAAACAACATGTCATTTATCATTCATAACCAAATGATAAAAATCTTATTTTTTTAATCGGTATGACTTAAAGCTAATTAAACATTTCTTGATTTAATTAAGTCCAATACCCTTTTAATAAGCTTGATCGAATTCCTAAGTCAAGGAGAATGAAATTCTCCTTTTTGATTCTTCATCGACATTAACTCTCTAATTTTCCAACAATCCACTTGTTTCGTTTAAAACTACCCTCTAATACTAACAAAGTCCAAGTCAAAACCCTTTCCTTTTTTTTTTCTTTTATCATGGCCTAAAACTCTACAAGAAAACAAGGTGAGAATTTTTCTCCCTTCTTGCAAAAATTATTATCCATATAATTTATCAACATCAATTATCTATAATTTCATATAGTTTCTAAATGATTTTTATCAAAACTCTATTGCCCCAATTTTTCCTCTTATTTAGCCGAAATCTATATAAGAACAAAAATTAAGAATTCTTCTTTTTTTCTTGTAAATTCCTTATCCATTTCATCTATTAACATTTATAAGCCTACAATTCCACAAAATGGTTAGAATATAGGGAATATTAGACAACACGTCATATAAAATTTTTTCTTTTCAAAAAATATTGGGCTCTTCCTAAATGGGTTAAGCTTTGGCCTGGCTTGCCAAGCCTAATGATGCCTAGCCCCTTTATTCTTTTCTTTTTTGGTAATTTTGCATTTCTTTAAACAAAATCATGTTTTTATGTGTTTTTTTAATTATATTTCAATCAATACCTCTTCTCTTGATTTCTCTATTTTTTTTGTATTTATCCTTTTGTAAATAATGGTTGTTTTTTTTAATTATTTTGTATGTATTTAGTTTTTAAGAGATTATTATAAGTTATCTATAAATTTTTTATGCTCTATATAATTGAACTTTATTTTAAAAAATAAAAATTATTTATTTTTGGATATTATTTCTAATAAATGCAACCTTGCAAGATATTTTTTCCCTTTTATTTTATACAATCAATTTTATGTGCGTGTTTATTTCTACTATCATTTGATTAAATAAAAAATTATTTTAATAAACATAGTCAGTGAACACAATTGGGTGAATAACCCATGTTGAGATCAAATATATTGATCTACATATATTTCTTGATTTTTTCGGATACATATTTAATTATCGTTAATGACTTTTTTTCTGTTCATTCATCGACAAAGATAGTTCTCGATTTATTTAATTAGATGTGTGCATAAACCTTTTGATTTATACTTAATATTTTTTATGTAAAAAAATGTGTTGAAAAAACCATTGATTTTTTTGTTGAAAAACAAATACCCGACCCGTAGTGGAGCGTTAGTCAAATTGCTAATAAGAAAAACTAAATGGTGTAAGGGATTTACTATGCAAAATCATTTTGAATCTCCTCACAAATTATTGTGGACTTGCTATTCATGATTTTTCTCCATCCCTTTCTTTTTTATCCCTTATAGGACCAAATTGTAAATCAATTTAGGCTAATTTATCAAGGGATGAAGGGATTGAAAGACAAGGTATCAAAATGAAAAATCCATAGGAAATGGGTGGCTTTTTCGAGTTATTAGGTGACATACCCATTTTTCCATTAAAAAAACAAAAGACATGTTATTGGGGGCAATTAAGTAATTTCATAGTGGTTTATTTGTCATTGCCAAATTTAAAGAAGAAAATAACATCTTTTTTTATTTTATTATGCTTGGTGAAAGTACCATTAAACCTTTAGATTCAAAAATCTTAAAAGCATAGTTTAGGGGTGTTTTCATCTTTTATATTTCGAAATAACAGTAAAATGACTTACATGCCCTTAAAAGTGAATTTTTTTATAGTTTACATTCAAGGGCATCTTTTTATTTGCACTTTGTTTTTTTTGTTAATATCAGGTTGGTTTAAGGATGATTTTGTAATTTAATATATATATTTTGAAAAAATTATTTATGCTCGTGTTGCACGCGTCAGTGCATGGGTGACACAAGCACGACCCTTTGGTGACCAAAATATGCCTTCCATAACGGCATTTGAATCATCTTGGCATCCTCTTCGTGATGAGGTGACACATGTAACCAAAGGCCATCCAATTTGGTATCATTGTCTTTTTTCTCTCTTTTCCTCTTCTTTTCTCTCTACTACTCTACTTTCACGTATGCCTCTTTCAAATTTCAAATAAACCCTTAAATTTGTTATTTTTTTGGATTTGGTCCTTGTTATTTTGATTACAATTTATTTTATTTTGGATAATTTATAAGATTGGATTATTTTTAATTTCATCCCCTTTTAATTTTTTCATCTTTCAAATATGGCCCCCATTCTTTTGATTGATATTTGTTTTGTTTTGAGATAATTTTTAATTTTAATTTTTTTTTTCAATTTCATCCTCCTTATGTTTTTTTTCCTATCAAATCTGATCCATATTTTTTTATTGCTATTGTTTGTTTTCACCTTGGTAGTTCTTTTTAATTGATTTTTTTTTCCAACTTCATCTTTCAACATTAAATTGGTTTAAAATTGATCTTCATGAATGAATCCGAGTCTAGAATTTCATGATTTTGCGAGTCTTAGTAATTAACCTAGATGAGAAGAGAAAAAAATATCGGTTGTCATGATTCTAGCAACCAAAATGATCAAGGTTGGTGTTAAAAGACTATTCAATAAGAGGAGTTTAATTGTAGTGATTTTGTTATTTTTATTGTCTAAAAAAGTAGATCAAGCTTGAGAGAGATTTTTTAGTTTGATTTTGTATTTTTTTTTAACCGATTTATGGATTTTTTGAGTTGAGAGATTTGTTTTTTTTTTTTTTGAGTTTTTAAGGGTGTTTTGGTGTGTGTTTTGGGTAAAAATAGTTTGAAAAATGAATTTTAGGGAAAAAAAAACCCTCCCCCTTCGATCTTGCCGCCCACCACAGTAATGGTCAAAATTTGGGCAGTTGCCCAACAGGTGACATGTCGCCCGCTTAATTAATAAAATAGAAAAATATGTCGTACGCTCCTCAGTTTTAAAAAAATGCATGGGGCCTGGGCTTTTTAATTTAGATTATAAGGATGGCCTCATCTGATTTGTTTTTTTTTTAATTTCATTTTAATTTTTAAGATATTTTAGTTATATTAATTTATTGAATTCTTAAATTATTAAGATTTTATTTTGGTTATTATTTAAAATTTGGTTTGGAATTTAGAAATTGAAATCAAAATGTCTTCATTTCCAAATCTATTGGATTGGATTCGAATGGAGTAATTTATTCTATGAATAATATAGTTTAATCATGAACAAATAAATATGTTAATGATTTTTTTGTTTTTATTTCTATTCGATTTAAGTCATGGGTTTGATAAAATAGCTTGAATTGATACAAGTAGAAAATTCATGTTTTGCTTTTTTTCTTTACATTTAAAAAAAAAAAATTGACCTCCAACAGAGCATAGACAAATCAGCTAATATTTTCACTATTTTTTATTATATTAATAATCTTAATCACTCAATCTTAACTTGCAACTAATTTTTTCTTAAAGAACTATAAAATTCTCGTTGATTTAATAACACATATAATTATTATTTTAATATCATATTACGAATCTTATAAAAATTAATCTTAATTTCTAACTATAATTGAACTTAAATTTAAAATATGAATACCATAAAAACAATATGGATGATGAATGTATATAATCATATTAATCACGAGAATTTGCTAAATAGAGCATGCTATCTATACATAATAAAATAATTTTATATTATTAAATCATTTATAATATTAATATTTTATATTTAAGTTTTAAAAATAAAATAATTGAGTTTGTGTGATTTTAAGCATTAACTAAATTATTAGTATGCATTACGTTGCGAGTCGGATCAATTTTATCTAACATAAAAAATTTCTGGGCATTGCTAATATTTTTCTAGTAGAAAAAAATTTAAATTGTATGGGGATTGACTCGATTTGACTCAGTCACCTTAGCGGTTCAAAGGCAATCTGGAAGACCGATATAAATGTAGTTTAACTTAAAATAAAAATTCAAGATGATATCTTTTATATATATAAATATTGAGAGAATAATATATTGGATCAATTCGGATCAACTAGAGTTGACTTGCCAATTCGCATGCGGGTCATAAGACCATGATAACCCCTTAGAAAATAAATCAAAATAAATTATTAAGCCTAATTTTTTATAAACTCAATGTTGAATGATGAAATTGAAGAAAAAAAACTCAATTAAAAAATGACCCAAGTCAACCAAAGTTAACATGCCAAACTTGCAATTCGAGTCATGAGTTCAGAATAACCTAACAGAAAGCAAATTCAAACAAATTATGAAACTCTATTCCCAATCAACCCAATGTTAGAAGACGAAATTGAAAAAAATCATTAAAAAAAGGACATAAAAAACAACATGGATTAACCTGTCAAACCCATGATCCGAGTTATGAGACAGAAACAACCTTATAGAAAGTAAATTAAAACAAATTATAAAGTTTAATTTCTAGTTGATCCAATGTTAAAAAATGAAATTGAGATAAAAAGTCAACAGAAAATTAAGAAAAAAAACAAGTTAACACATTTTCAAGTTATAAGACGAATATAATCTTATAAACAAAAAAAATTGAAAAAGATTATGAAATCCAATCTCTAATAATTTTAATGTTAAAAGATAAAAAAACAAAAAAAATAGATTAAATTTTTTTTAAAAAATTAAAAGATATATAAAGTTCAATTTAATAAATCTAACGTTAACGGATGAAAAGCCTGTTTGGCTCTGCAGTTCAACCTGCTTTTCACCAAATTTTAATTTTTTTTTGGCTAAAATTGAGTGCGGTTTGTACTTTTTGGATCGTTTTGATGTGCTGATGTCAAAAATAATTTTTAAAAAATAAAAAAAATCATTGGCATGTATTTCGGCACGAAAAGCTATTTGAAAAGCAACCACTACCACACAGCCAAACACCCTCGAAATTAAAATTAAAAAATAGATTAAAAAAATAACATTATTTGAATAAATAATATATTTTTTTAAAATTTTTTATGATTTTCAAGCTTATAATTAATGATATTTTGTAAGTTATTCAAAAATAAAATAAAATTAATGAACCATGAAAAATAAACGTGAGTCTCATGGAGTAACCAGCTATATCTTTCTCACTCACCTTCTGTTTTAGTTTTTTTTTAATCGTTGATGTTAGTATATTAATATTTTTTTGTTAATAAATATAAATCTGTAATTTTTTTCTTATTATGTTGGGACTCCCACGGAGATAAGATTATGTTTCCATTCCTACCCTCAAAAGAATCTCAATATAACTCCCACAAAGCCATAGGCATTTCAGTAATTTACAAAAATTTCAGGGGCATTTAACTTCGGATCCTACAATATACAAGTCGTCCTTTTAGTTTTCCTCGCTCTGTTCCAAAAAAAAAAATATTCTAAGAAAATCTAACAAAAGAAGAGCAAAGTCTGTGCGTGTTTGGTTTTTGGAAGAGAAGATGTCAGGGAAAGGAGCGAAGGGATTGTTAACAAGCAAAACTCCAGCTCAATCTAAAGAGAAAGACAAGAAGAAACCAACCTCTCGCTCTTCTCGTGCTGGTCTTCAGGTTTTTTTTCTTCTTCTTTTTATTTTTTTGGTTCTTTTGATGGGGTTTTTGAGTTCTTGATTTTGTTTTAATCTTAATTGCGTACGTGCTTGAAGGGTTATGATTATTTAGTGATTTTTAGTTATTTTCTTAATTTTTTTTATTATAGTTCTTGTTCTGGCTTCTTGCATGGGTTTATTAAATATATAGAGTGCAAGTTTTTTTTTGGGAATTATTTGAGCCACGAGGAACTACGGTGATTTTTTTCATTCAATTATTTTGAGATTTTGTGTTGATATGTTTATTTTTAGGCTTTATAATTGAGTAATCAGTTTGTGAAAAGGGAAGATAAATTGAGATTTGTGTGAAAGTTGAGGGATAACTATTGTGCTTAGTTGAGCTTGGATTTTACAGTTTGGAAATCGAAACATTCTGAAATTTGAGAGTAAATGCTGGGTTTTCTTTATTTTCCTTAAATTATAACGCTAGCTGAATTGATAACTCCGAGGATTTGGTATGAAAGTGAGACCTAGAATAATAGGCAAATATGGTGTAAATAGGCTCAAAGGAGAACGCAGTTGCAAGTGCAGAGAAACTGAAAAAGGAAAAAGGATATAGTTTCTTGAGAGAAAACCAACCCTTGGTTTCTTAAGAATTTAGTTTCTCGAATAACCCACATTTTCCATAAATTTCTTTTATGTGAATGCAATCAGAGGCTGATTGAAGAATGTATCATAAAAAGTCGCAACCACATGTTATAGCGTGGGATGTTGTTACGAACAAAGATTGTAATGCTGTCCTTTGCAATCTTTTGATGTGTTGTGAAGAGTGTTGATTTGTTAGGGCATTTGGTTGGTTCCTTGAGGTGCTCAACAAGGAATTTCATGAGCTTGGGTAGATATTTCTAATAGAGGAACTGGATTTTGTATTGAATTGAATATAGATTTGGGGGGTAATCTGATTTAGTAATATAGTTTTTCACTTTTTCTTTTTTTAATTGATATTTTTTATTTATCAGATTTGGTTTTTTTTATTGTTATTTATTTTATTTCAAATAATTTATGAAATTGATTTTTTTTTAATTTCATCCTCTTTTGACATTTTTATCTGTCAGATTTGGTCTTTATTTTTTTTATTGCTATTTGTTTTATTTGAAATATTTTATAAAATTGAATTTTTTTTTCAATTTCATCCTCCTCCAACTTTTTTATCTGTCAAATTTCATCTATATTTTTTTAATAAACTTTTTTTTAAAATAAAACATTAATCAATTATTTTTCAGAGTATTTTTTATGACATAAGCAAATACTCTGATGAATAATTATGTTTTTCATAGGGCATGCAGTTGAGGACTTTGAGGTGTTTATTTAGGTTTTACAAATTGACAGTTAGAGTTAAGCGTCACAGATGGCTTATTTGGTTTTGGTCCTGAAATTTTCATGATATTTTAGAAATGTGAATAAGTATGAAGTAGTAGAACTTATCAATTCCAGGCAGGAGTAACTTAGTTAACACATAATTAGGAGAGATTCTTTTTGAGTTAATCAAAGATTAAATAAAGACATGTCAAGCTGCCAGTCAGATATATGGAGCCAAAAGCTCTTCTGGATATCAGTTTGTTAACCTTTGGATCGATGATGTTATTTGAAGCAGTGTGGATATAATTTCCTCATCTTGTGCACTGCCTATATTGCTTACCTCTTTGACCATCAGAACTTTGGATTTTTATGCTTATGGCCGTTTATTTTCAATTTCTTGTGCTACTTATTGTACTTGCATCTCATTGTGCTCTTTCTTTGAACTTTGTTTTAGATCACACAGCTAGAATACAGTTGCTTCTTAGTTGTTCGGTTATAGGTTCTAGTTTTGTTCTTGGCTACAACTGTGGAGTGGCATTTTGCATCACTACTGATTGTACTATTTATGGCACTGAGGATTGGTTACTGTTGCTCTTTACTTGTACAAGTAGGGTGCACGTTCTAGGAATATGCAGAATTCCTGAATAATGGATCAATGACTTGCAAGCTTATCACTATTTTTCAGTCTTTCTTTTTTGTCCCTTCATACTTGTTTGACCATCTATTTCATTCTATATCATCCATGTAGTTTCCTGTCGGGCGTATCCACCGCCTTCTGAAGTCAAGAGCAACAGCCCATGGAAGAGTGGGAGCAACAGCAGCCGTTTACTCTGCTGCTATCTTGGAGTACCTGACTGCAGAAGTGTTAGAGCTGGCAGGAAATGCAAGCAAGGATCTGAAGGTAAAACGGATTACACCGAGGCATTTACAGTTAGCAATCCGTGGTGATGAAGAGCTAGACACCCTTATAAAAGGAACCATAGCTGGTGGTGGTGTGATCCCTCACATCCACAAGTCGCTAATCAACAAATCCTCCAAGGAATAAAGCTATTTCGGTCCTTTGCATTATTAAGAATACATAGGATGGATTGCTGTGTAATTGAACAATGCATTGTTTCGTTTGTGACAGCTTGCAAATTGTGATTTTTAGGTTGAAAAGGAAGGTTCTAGCATGTATTTTCAATTACTTTTCTTTCATTTTTACTCTCTATAATTTGTTTTCACGTTTTATAAGAGGTTTTACAATAGGTTAAACAAAAGAATGTCTTGGAATAAGCTAGTCCCTTCTTCTTCTTCTCCTTTTTTGAAGTTTAGTTTCTTAAAAATTAAATATTTTAATATATATATATATATTAGATTAAGTAAGAATGTTTTGTAGATATTATTTCATTAAAAATTCCAAACAAACAAAAAGCACATTGATTAGACAAAGGAATCTTAGTTAGGGAGGAGTTTTTTTATTCTTATTTTAAATTGTCCTGACTTTTTGTTTTGGTATGTCTTCGTTTGGTTTTCATTAGAAAAAATTGTTAATAAAAAAAAAAGATTTTTGCTATCAAATTATTTTGTTTGAATTGAATTTCAAAAATTTAAATTATGTCATCTGGACCATTTTTATTTCTTGTTTTTTACCCTTTATTTACACTACTTTCTTGGAATTCAAGTCACACGGGACAACACCACCACCATCACCATTAGTCAAGACAGATATCTACTCTCTTTGTTGCATAAGTTTAGCCTGGATGGTGCCAAATCATTTCCACACCTGCTTCTGGTGTGAAACTCTCTGTAATGGCTGGCTCTC
>Ga0307515_10018610_pt1 | contig 12550 bp, 6 predicted proteins | sample 17_EM_MG_FD_194513 | JGI IMG/M metagenome (GOLD analysis project Ga0307515, IMG submission 194513) | Populus trichocarpa ectomycorrhiza microbial communities from riparian zone in the Pacific Northwest, United States - 17_EM | ecosystem: Host-associated > Plants > Roots > Unclassified | place... | reverse complement strand
ATATCAAGCTTTTTTTAAATAAAAAAAGATACGAAGGTGAGAGGATTAGGTGAAGTTATGTGCATACCATCTATGTATCAATTTGGTATATCTCTATTTGTAGCTACTAGTTAAATAGGATTTGAATACTAAAATTGTTTATTTAATCTCTATTGATTATTTGCTTCTCTTTTTTTTTTCTTTTTAGTTGGAAGGTGGATATTAAAATAAAGGAATATTAAGGGTATTATGGAATTGTAATCCTTGATGATTCTCTAATTGCTTTTCACATTTTATTTGTAATTCTTGATCGAACATTGTTTATAATTGATTCTTTTTATATCCATTTAATTTATTTATTTCTCAAAAATATATGTATATGTTAATAAATTATATTTTAATTCGAGTTAGGGATGTTATTGATTTTAAACTACTTGGGCATGGATAAAGTTTATAGCTCATGATAATCAAAGTATTATTCTAATTAATTTGACAATTAGACATGAGGATCACAATTAGTCCATCATTTCATAGTTTTCTAAATATATTTTTTCTTCTTGGGTGATCGATTTCAATATTAATTATGTTCATTATTATTTTTTATAGATAATCAATTTTTTCATATTAATTATAATTTATATTGTAAACTTATCAGGTAAACTTGTTTATTTAAAACAGTAAAATAGCGATAATTCACGGGATTATAATTTTATTAAAGTTATAGGTTATATTTACAATATCAAAATCACCACAATACCAATACTTTCAATCATGATTGAATTCAAGTAGTTCCAAAACTATTGTGCACCTAACCAAAGCACAGACATTATTAAAAACATAAAAAATTCTTAAAACCACGATTTATAAAGTTGGTTGAACCAATTTCCACGTTGCTGGTTTTGTTCCATCTAAATATTATATTTTGTTTATTAAAAAAATATTTACCTTCATCATTAGGCTATTATGTCCCCAGAAATCGAAAAATATTTTCAATTTAATCCACCAACCCACTCCTGTAAAAAAGAATTCCATACATGTCATGTCATGTGCCATCCACTCATGCATGCATGGCACACAAGCTAGAGGTAGAAAGGATAGCCTGTGGACGAGCCTAATCTCTAAAATTATGGCAAACGTCATCTCTAAGTGCCACGCTGCTGGGAGCTTTGGTTGTTAGTTAGAGTCACAGAAGCTGTCATTATCCCCTGCCGTGACAGTCAGATAGCGTCTCCTTGTTTTTATTTCCTCCTCGAGAAGGGCAACAACCTAGCAGGGGCCCACACTTTGTGTTTGCGGAACAAAATCAATTCGTGTTTGTTTACTGAAAATAGATTGTTTTGAAAACTAATATTTATTTTTAATATTTAGCTGTGTAATAAAAAATAAATATATTTTTTAATGTTATGTTATGTCATGGAAAATAATTTATTAATAATTTATTTTTTTTAAATTTATTAAAATAACAAGAAACAAATCTTACAAATTAAAAAGTTGAATGCGAATGAAATTGAAAAAAAATATAATTTAATAAATTATCTCAAATAAAATAAATAATAATTAAGATAATAAATCCCTTACTCCGATCCGATGTGATTTAATTTTAATTTTAATATGATTTAATTTTAACATTCTACAAACAGAAAAAGAAAAAACCATTGAAACACAACCTAAGAGATTATATCTTTGTCCTCTTCAAATCAAACATATCTGGAACAACATCCATGAAAACCATGCTTAAATCTCTTTCTAGTTGAGGTTTTTTCTCTGAATTTGAATCAAAGATGGTCTCCTCAAATAATCAAGGGCAATAATAACTTGCCCAATTTGAGCTCCATGCATGCCCTTTACTTGTTCAGAGCCATCACATGCAAGCGAGGGGGTGGTGTGGTGTGGTCTGTGGTGTGTATTGGGATTTGACCGTTCATAATTGAAGAACGTGTTGGAAGTTCCATCCTTTAGTTCTGAGATGAAGAACAGGATAGACATAAAGATTCTCTTAACGTAAGGAACTTGTACAAGGTTTGAGGTGTTGAACATGTTTTCAATTTGGACTTTTATTTTACTAGAAAAAAAAAAAGAGGTCAAGTTTTCCTACTGCCCGACAAACCAGAACCATTGATAGCCATTTTTGTTTTATTTATTGGTTCACGAAATCCCAATGCATTTTAATTTTAGTAACTGGTCTTAAGACAACCAACCATGTGGGTTTGGAATAATAATTAAGGAATTAATTTCATTAAATTGGGCAAAAATAATATTTTTTTTTTGATATAGTCGGGTTTGTGAAAATATAGAGTCCTAAGCAGTTATATGAGGATCTATCTCAAACAGACTATGTGTTGATGAGATAAGTCTAAATCTAAAAAAATATCTGATCGCGTTAAACCGGAATAACGATTTAAAATGACAATAACAAAAGATTTGACTCGGGTTTTTTTCACGTGATTCTACAAGTAGTCTTTTCTATAGAACGCCATTGTATAACTTATCGGACCGTGTTATCTCCTAGAATTAGAAATCAGACCCGAATGCTATTGTTTGGGTCAATTTTATTATTTTTCTTGGATATTCTCGGATTCTTTGTTGATTTTGAATTTTGTTGTTAATTTTTTTTATGTGTTGGGATTCTAATTTTGTTTCGTAGTCGATGTTGGTTTTTTCTAATCTATAAAATACATTGTAAATCTCTTTAGGAGAGACATACATGATTTTCCAGAAATGAATTAAAGTTTTCAGAGTTATTTGTATTTTTTTACCCTTATTCTGCATGCATCAAAAGGTGCCTACATGATCACAATACGCCATCTAATCTCTTTTTTTCTTCAATTAAGTTGTCAATGTAAGATTATTAATTAGATCCTTCCATTAGTTTCAATGAATAAAAATTTATTAATATTTTTCTAGTCACGAGATACAACACACTATGTTAATTTCAAGGAGCTTGATCATTCAGTATAAAAGCGGGAGAGAAATCACTTAATTTCATGAGATTACTTTACAATCTTATTAGTTTAAACTAATATTGAGGGATGTGATTGAAAATTTAATGATAAATTGGGTATCAAATCAAGATTATTTTTATCCGATTATACAGATGATCAATACCGATCTCAGCATAGCTAGGAGTAGAACAATTTCATGTTTGAGCCACGATTTGAAGTATTGATCTAAAACTACTTTCCATGCATGAAACAGGCAGCTTAATCATTGTTTTTAATTATTAATTATCAGGAAAAAAAACCCTAGTGAAATGACTATCAATTTCATGATAAAAGAGAGGCAAGAAAGGGACTGCCATTAACAGTAGGGAGTATGAATGTAATTACAGTAAATGTGAGGGTTGATTTACAGATTCTCAAAACATTAAAGGACTGCTTTGTATATATTTGATGTGGACTTAATTCACCAAGACTGAAGAAACAAAACGAGGAGTGGTGGGGGTGGGTCCCTGAAACCGATGGCTGAATTGCAAATGTGGAAAGTGAGCAATTTGTGTAATGGACCCCCATCTAATCTTGATCCTGATAGATTCGATTGCCAAGTCTCAGCCATTGATTTCTGATGGCCAACATCTGTGATGGGGTGTTTTCATGATTTATAATCCTGACTCCTGGTTGCTTTCTTGCCACGTAAATAAAAATAACATTTGCCTGCCAAGAAGTAGTTTTCACATTCCTAATTTATTTTTTAATTTTCACTTTATATATGTTTTTTTAATTTTTTTTTGGGTATAGCTGGCTCAAGTTATGAAATAAGAGGTTTAACCTGAGTATATATTTTATTTAAAAACAAACAAAAATAGTATTATTTTAATGAATTGAAAAAAAAGTTAACATGTCGAGGATTGAGTTTTGTTTGGGTGTTGCCATGCCGATTAGGTCAGCAGAATAATTTAGCTAGATTTTTATTTTGGTGATGACATGAGCATTCTTTTTCACAATTTATTTTGGTGGTCTTTTTCACGATAATTGTCAAACCATATTCAAAAACTGACTCTAATAATAATAATAATAATAATAATAATAATAAAAAAATTCTGAATGGTATAACTTAATTGGTCAGGTCTTGGATTTGCTTTTTAAAAACCACCAGTTCAAGTTTTACAAATATCAGAACCACTGGAAGTTTACATAAATGTTAATTTCAGAACTCGTAAAATTAATCAATATACATACAAACTGGCTTTAACATTTATAATAATAATAAAATAATAATAATTGTGGTTAGTGAGGATTTGAAAATGGAAGTGACGTCCGAGCGTGAACTAGAAGAAAGAAAGTATATTTTTTTTATTAATTACTGTAATTTATCCCACACTTTCTTTCAGCTTGAGAATTTAAGAGCAATAGACTCGAAAATGATGCTACGAGTCCTCCATTGATCAACTTGATAGAGCATTGGGCAATGGTGGCCTGTACAGCCCCATGTGTTCCAAGGTCACCAGGGAGGCTTAGCTTTTTATTCTGAATGTATTTAGAAACGTGGTTGAAATCGTGTTTTTTTATATTTTAAAATTATTTTGATATATTGATTTTAAAAACTAAAAAAATATCATTTTAATTTATTTTTAAACAAAAAATATTTTAAACTGCAACCATTACCGTAATTTCAAACAGATTTTTAAATGCCCAGAAGAGAGGCTGGTTGGTAAACTCAAACAAGAACTTTTACAGTAATTGGATATGAGCTAATCGATCCTATACTTTTTTATTTTGAGAATACAAAAAGTTCAGTCTTCTTAGTTGGAGGCAAACATAATTTTCTAATTTTTAGAAAAGAGTCAACAAATCTTGCCTCGAAACCTATTATGATCTCTTGTCATAGGGTTAGGTTGGTGTTAGGAAGTTAATTAATTATTATTGCTTTAGAAGGAAGGAGCTCTAATCATATTTAACCTAACCATACTCGCCTCGTGCAACCAGTACACATCAATTCTACTACACAATTAAAAAAAAAAAACAAAAGAAATTAGATGGACATCACTCTCATATTTAATTTGTGCTCAGAGGTCCCTTTCCCTTGAAAGCATACCTAGCACCCTGCTAACATGCTTTCTAGATTTTAGGAAGATGAAGTAATCAATGATCAATGCATCATAGCTTTATCTTGTATGGGTTTGTTTTTGCGGTTGAACTTCCTTTTTTAAATTATATTTTACTTGAAAATAATATTAAATTGTTTTTTTAATATAAAAAAAATAAAATTTGCTTGGAAATAATATTAAATTGCTAGAATTTTATTTTATTGTAATAAGATAAAAATATATGAAAATCAAGGCATGATATTTTTTATATATAAAAAAAGAAGAAATCATGAGCAACAGAGAGAAGCACAAGCTTAGATGGTTTGAACAGCTTTATTTTCAACATGGAATTTCAAGTTTCAGACCAAAGATTCTGATGCTTTGCTTGAATGAAAATTCTTTGCCCTTGTAATAAGACTCGGGCAACACTCGGATAGTTTCTATTTTCAAAACACGATTTTGACCTTATACAGCCTCCGTTTATACATACATATATATATTTGTTATTTTAATGTTGGAAATTGATGTTGACTGGAAACTTAAAGACCACAAGATGTTCCGAGGGAGGGCTGCATGACACGAGTAATTCTAAAATGATTGTCCTTGCCTCCTTGGGACTCGAGAATTCAAAAAATGGTCGAGAATGAGTCACTAGCCATATATATTCCACATGGCTGCGTGCGAGGTGGTGCATGATTTGCTTGTCTTGTAGATTGGAACTTTGTGGTCAACAATTTCTTTTTTTTGGGGGGGTTTTTGCAGAATTTTTAGCCCCACGTCCATGAAATTGCTCAACATTTCTTGAACATTGGGTCAACCTCTTGATCACATCAGTTTTTCCAGTTCCTGAATTCAAGTTACCAGATGGATGGAAAGCTTATCAGTCAGGACAAACCAGAAAAAAAATCAAGCAGCACATTATTGGCATATTCTGTCAATAATACAATACAGTATACTTGACCATTTCCAAAATATACACCATTATACTATACCACACCAAATTGTTAGCCTCAAAATTTCTTCCCTGTCCCTCATGTTAACTTCCTATTCTTCTTCTTATTGCACAATGAACTGTTCACTAGCCTTCAGATTTCTTCCGAGTCCGGGTAAATCTAATTCCTCAGAGTTCCATTAGCTTTCTGCTCTTCTAGAATGATATAAAAAAAAACCCTCACCATGTATGGCAACATAAATATAGAGATGAATGAAAGCTTATGCTGGTGGTGCTGAGAGTAGAAAATCTGGCTGTGATCTCTGGAGCAGTATCCCACAAAAGGGACACAAGGGTTTCGTGGGGATTTCTTTGACAGAAGATTCTGTCAAATACTTGAAATCGGAAGGATAACCAGGCATTGTAAAGGAGTCTCAGGTGGCAATTTGGAAGCCCGTCTACAACAACACTTGCAAAACCATAGAGGGGTAGCTGGGCAAACCTGCATGGAAACAGCACACCTTGCCATTTTGTGGTTCTGGATAGTTTTGTCAGTGGTGTTAGAGCATTAATTGGCAATATGCAGGTTCTGGAGAATCAAAAGGAACTGACTCTGTGCAACAGATACATTGCTCTTGAACTCCATATTCACTCGACTGAAGCCTGTATTGAGCAAAAAACTACATGATAAGAGAATAACACGACTCTAATATTATAAACAAAAGCACACAGTTTGCAGACAGAGACTTGAATCATTATAACAAAGCTCGGGGTTTCAGCTAGGCCATCCACTGCATGCAAGCAAGCAGCTTGTTAGGAAATTCATATCTTCCAAATAGATAATCTGTGTACATTAGCTTTCCTATTGTAATGCTTAACTATATAGAAGACAACCTATGCTGAACTATATAAGAAGACAACCTATAATGTAGTAACTAATTCCTGACTTGTAGGAATGTTTAGAAATCTCCCTGTATAAATACATGATATCAGCAATAATAGTGTATTCTAGCAAATTCAATCTCTCTTTCATCTTTTCATGGTATCAAAGCAGGACTAAGATCTTAACCCATCGCCGCACTCTAATCTCGTTGAAGTACCACAACGCCTTCGTCCCTGGCAAGAAAATTGTTGATCCTGGCACACCAAAACCAGAGACTTCTGCAAACTTTTCAAAGGCAAATCTCTCAAATCCCTATTTCACTCATCATTCAGATCATCCGGGTTTGGTTTTGATTTCAAAACCCTTGAATGGAGAAAATTATTCTACTTGGAAAAAGAGCCATGACTCTGGCCTTAAATTCCAAAAACAAACTAGGTTTTGTCAATGGCTCAATCAAAGCCCCTTCAGAAGAAGCTGATCATGAAGGTTTTGTAGCTTAATAACCAGGCTTAATAAAAAAAATTTCACTGGTAATGTTGTTTGAACATGATAGTGAGGAAAAAAAACATCCCCTGCTGTTTGGGCTTGCCATGCCACTTAGGCGAGGTTCAAAGTTCAAACGACAGGGTGATTTCCTAACCACTTGGAAAAGGAATATTTTTTCAGAGCGTATAAAGTTTTCACAAATTATCTCACTTTATTGTTGACATATCAAAGGAAAAGGAATATTTTTTCTAGATACCTACCCCTACGCCAACAACTCTTGTTCTTGGTAGATCTACGCAGCTTGTTGTTATTTTCATTGGCTAGAAAGATAATTTCCAATGCCAACCTAACTTCTCATCAAATTCCTTTAAAAAATTACATGGTCTCAGTTATTAGGGTATATAAATACCTCAAAACCTCCCACACAACATTCATTCAAAAATACACAGACACCACTTCTTACTCTAAATTTTCCCTCCTCTGCTCATTACTCTCCTATTATGCTAGTTTAAGGGTCCCTTGATCTTACAGGCAGGGACGATAGAGAAATCAAACCAAATCTTTTTCAACCATGAAAGTCCAACATTCAAGCCCAAACATCTCAGTCCATTTGCAGCCGTGGAAAGCCCAAGATCCATTTTGAAGTTTCAGTGACTCATCGGTACAAGATGCTATTTTTCTGACATGATTTTATTGGTTATCAGTTTAATGAGATTCAATGTAGTGAGCAAGCAGTTTATATGGAAATTGGTTAGATAAAAAGTCCTGTTTCCATGATGAGGTGGTGACATGGATTTTCACTGCCTTATGTCGTTAGAAATTCTATTTTTCTCATTACATTCTGCTTGATGAACATACTTTGCGTGCAGCCATGTCTGGCTTTCCAAATTTCTGGCGAATTCTCTCTCTGGACGTTAACACAAGCTAGCTAAATGGAATCCGAAACTGCTGCACAGCTTACTTTGCCGAGTTTACAGATGTTGGATTTGCTGGCCTATCAAGGTCATTAAACTCCGCTCATTAAACAAAACGTTCTGCAATCTTGCTTCTCGTTGATATTGAACTTCCCTACTCCATGCTTGTGCCCCATCTGACCATGTTCGGGCCCCGACTTGCATTTACCTTTATGAGCAGAGGAACACTTTCTTAGTGAAAGTGATGTTCATGATGAGAGAGTTGAAGATGAGTTTTAACGACTCATTAACTATTATGTGCATAAATCTGCTAAAACCTCGTTTACCATGATGCCTGCGAAAAAAAAAGGATCAGCAAGCTACATTGATCCCCTTTACCAATATGATTGCCTATAATGACATTTTTTTCCTACATATCATAACGTCGTTATAGATTTCTTTGTTGTTGTAGTGAATATTATATGTTTACAAGGAAAATGTGATGGAATGATTAACCCTAATTTAGATAGTGAATATAAATAGACATTCTATATTATGTTTGGTTTCCAACATCCTTGCAACTTCCCTTTCTTGACCTTCGGACTCAAACTTTTTTTTTACGAATGGATAAATTTGATTTATAAAGGACAAAAACAAGAGCCAAGCACAGCTACAAAGCAGAATAAGAGGAAGGGAACAAGCCGACTACAAGCTACAGGCAACTGTAGTTCTGGATTACTGCAAATAGAATGATAGCTAAGAGTTTTCAATTGCATATGTACAGATCAATATGTTGCTTTCTACATCTGAGATTCTTGTCCACTGACAGCTTCCATCCATGCTCTATTTAGTGAGTTTGCAGTTATGTTGGACTTCTGGCCTATCCAGATCATTTGATTCTGCTCTTCAAGCAAAAGGTTCTCCAATCTCACTTCTCGATTTATGTTGGACTTCTTAATATGTGCCCATCTGAGCCAGTCAGTCTCCCAAGCTGTATTAATTTGTGAGCAGAGGAAAACATGAGGGTGAAGTAAAAAAGATCATGATCACAGAGTTGAAGATCAGCAAATCAGGACTTACTGCTATGGCTGTGCCGAGCAGAGGTTAAACTATAGCCACTTTTGTGAAGTAAAAAAGATCATGATCACAGAGTTGAAGATCAGCAAATCAGGACTTACTGCTATGGCTGTGCCGAGCAGAGGTTAAACTATAGCCACACATTTGGATAAACAGCTCCAGAATTTGTGATGACAGTTATGACTCTGTGGACTGAAGATTCACATCCAGAATACAAGGCTTTACCATCAGGGTGGGTATTGAATGCATGGTATGCTGGGGAGATGGCAGAGTATATGTCACAGGAGTATCTAGTATAATCTGCTATAACCTTGTAAGAAAGGAGGCCAACTTTGCTACATATTCTGCAAAATGAACTGGATCAACCAACTTCTTTGAGTCCCTTGATGTATGTTAGTCTGTACGGATCAGAAGTCAATACTGCAGGTATAAAGATAGTAGCTTTCAAATGAGAGACCTGTTAAGGCATCCCAATAGAGCATAGAGGAAAAGCAGGAAAGGTCAATAGAACTAATTTAGCAGTTAGCAATATAGTTCAATATTTCAGAATACAGAAATTCAAGGCATTCTATTTGATCACGTTTTGGGTTCAATGAGAGCCCTAACAAAAAAACATCAACATGAATACATTTTCATGAAGGTTAGAGCTGCTACAATGATTGCTACAATGGCTCACCAGAAAAAAAAATACAAAATTGAAATCCATTTGAACTATATTTATGGTTTTGAACAAATCTTATTGTTGAGCAAACTTCCTACACTTTGCTCCTTTCTTTTCCAACCAAAGCGCATCCTCTGCTTTCCTGAGATAAACAAGAACTCTTTACTTCAAAATTGGTTGGAGAGAACTTAAGGAAAACCTTTTTCCTTCCCAATAAAATGGTAGTGTGACTGAGAGTGCTGACAAGATGAAAAAAAAAGGTGCCATATCTGAAGGCACTTACACGCTCATCCAACCTTCATCATTCGTTCAGACTGTCCTTCGGGAATAGGTTTTTTCTTTTGCTTCTGATTTAGAAATCTATCATCTGAGACACTCAAGAGCTTATTGATGGACATCCCTTCCCCTGTAGTCAACTTCTTTACTTCATACCTATGCTTAATCCTCTCATCAAGGTTGTAACCAAGAAATGCAGGAAAAGACAAAAGCTCTCTGACTCCACGACCCATTTCCTCAATCAAGAATTCCAACTTCTCCTCCAAAGCACCACATTTGTACTGTAGAATCTGAGGGTGCTTCTTGCTCATGGCAAGAATATCTGCATAAGTAAGACCATAGCTCAAGAATAGCCCAATCACATTTTGCAAATTCTCACAGCTTGTCCTTGATGCAGCTCCCATTGCCGCAGCCAATTCCTTGGTTTCATTTTCATACCCTATCTTCACCAAAACAACAAGTTTATGCACGAGGTTATCTTCAAAGGACAGGCCAAGAAATACAGGGGCTTTAGTCAAGAACTTGAATATCTCGTCAGAACTCAACCCGCATTGCTTGAGAAACTCTATTCTCGGACGCAACTTCCTCTCCTTGCTGGCACTAACCACATTTGGAAACACAGAAAAAATCTTGAATATTTGTGGATCAGTTAGGCCCGCAAAAGATCTCAACAACTCAACATGCCCCCCCGTATGCTTCACACTGTAACTTAAAATGGCAGGGAGTTTATGCAACACAATCCCCGTGGCATCCTCATCTCCACCACTAATCTCCTTGAGCAACTCTACTCTAGGAATCAACTGAGTATCCAAATCAAAATTGAGTATCATTGGCCGCCTAACGATTAAGTCAACCCCACCAAAACGACTCAAGTAAGTAACAGTCTTCTCAATTTCTTCAATAGACTTAAGGCTCAAAGCCTTGGTCAAATTCACGTTGTTGAGAACATGAACAATCTTTTCTTGAGGAATTCCACGTTTAATCAACAGCTTAACCTTTTCATCAAAACCAGCCAAGAACCTTGGCACAGTGGCAATCAAAAGGCGCCTAAGTTGTGCTGGCTCGACCTTTCCTTCTAAATCATTAAGCACAAAATGTATCAATGGAACAATTTCCTTCGCTGTTAAAACATCCGGAGACTTATCAATCAAGTGATATAGTTCAGCGCCTTTGATTCCAACAGACTCTAAGAGTAAAACATGGACTCGTATGGAGTCAAAAGATGCAGACTTTAGAGCTGGGTTCTGCTCTAACAGTAACCCAGTTTCTTTCTCATTGAAACCCATTTCTGCAAAGAACGAATAAATCAAACCTGAAACAAAAAGAAACAATAAGCTACATGGAAATGTGTAACTAAGCATAATATGCATAACATGTTTGACAAAAGGTCTCTGAGAGTGAAAACTGCTCACCAAATTCACTCTGCAAAATCGAAGGCAATTCCAGACAGCTGCACTGGACTAGAAGGTGTTTAGTGAGTGGAAAACCCACAGGGGCTAAGAATCTTGAAGCTTTAGCAAAGTTTGCTAGAGTGAACTTTCCATGGGGAGAGAAAGTTGTGAATGGAGCAGCTAAAGATTGAAGCTTTATTGGTAATGGGTTTGTTGCTTGCAAGAGAAAGGAAGAATTTGAAGAAGAAAATAAAGGGTTTGCTGTTGCAAGCATGGTTGTTTTTGTTCAGGTATTCTCCCTCTCTGGATGAGCTTGTACCTATAGAAGTTGAAGGCTTTGTCGCTTTGACAGTGAATTCACTGTATCGCGGGTGTTCCAGCTTTCAAATAAAGGATATTGCGATTGGTCTTTCCTCTTGGCGCTTATCTACTAGTACTAGCATGACTTGTAACCAGCAACATGATGTGTTGGCCTGAATGCTAGATTTTTTTTAATGCTCTACGCCGGTTTATCTACGCGAGCAAAACTGTGTTTCAAGCTAAAAAGTTACGCTTTTTTATTTAGAACGTGTTTGGTATTGTGGTAAATTATGATTTGAAAAAAATTATTTTATAAAAAGTATTTTTAGTTAAGATTGGTTTTAAAAAATAGATGTTTGGTTGAAACTGTGGTTGAAATTAAAGTTGAACAAAAAATATTTTAATATTTTTGGTTAATAATGCTTTTGAAATTGAGATTATAAAATAATTTTAAAAAATATATATTAATATTGATGGTTTTTAATTTAAATATTGTAGATTTAACTATTATTATTACATCATAAAATAAATCATACTTTATATAAAATATTTTTTATTGGTTCATTAAACCATCTACATTTCCATCACGTACGAAATACATCCGACAAGAACTACAGTTTCCATAATTTTTTAGCGTGTAATAAAATTAG
>Ga0307515_10018608_pt1 | contig 12550 bp, 9 predicted proteins | sample 17_EM_MG_FD_194513 | JGI IMG/M metagenome (GOLD analysis project Ga0307515, IMG submission 194513) | Populus trichocarpa ectomycorrhiza microbial communities from riparian zone in the Pacific Northwest, United States - 17_EM | ecosystem: Host-associated > Plants > Roots > Unclassified | place... | reverse complement strand
CCTCTACCCTTGGTGCCTCTGCCTTGTAAAGGACAAAGAGGAGCGTTCGAGATTCATCAGAACCCGGTTTGATGGATTTTTTCTGGTGACGCTTGAGAACTTTGAGGAGCCGTGAACTGTAACAGTTGATATTAGAAAACTAAATTGGCTTCCTGATGGATTTTAACCTACTCCTTCTCATTTGGATCGTCAAAGACGTCAACTACCTGCTCAACTCGTTGGTTGGCAGACAAATCATCCCTTCCCACCACTATACGGACAGGGTCGCGCATGTAGCTGTTGGCCAGTTGTCGGACGCTCTCGGGCCATGTCGCGCTGACTGGGACCTGAGTCAACGAGAGCCTCCTAAATAGAATCTGAGTCACCTACACATCAGAGTCTGTCTATTCTCTCCGGGACGGGTCATCCCAATGAGTCTTTGAATATCATTCGCAAAACCCTTCTCGAGCATCCGGTCGGCCTCGTCGAGTACCATATATGAGACACTGGAATGGTCGTTCAAAGTCAATAATCGCCACTACACCAATGCGAAGGCGACGTACTTGCTAAAATCCACAGCCCCGTCATTCACCAAATCGATCAACCGCCCCGGGGTGCCAACGACGATCCTGAGATCCTTATCCCCCTTGAGCGCCTTCTTCTGCTCGTGCTTTGGCACGCCCCCATAGAGGCAAATACTATGTACCCCGATCGGGGACCCGGCCTCCATGAGCGTGTCGTGGATTTGGATTGCAAGTTCACGGGTAGGGGAGACGATGAGGACACGTATATCGTCCTTCTTGTATTTCGGTTCTTCCATTTTAACGCGGGAGAGGATCGGAAGGCCGAACGCGAGAGTCTTGCCACTGGGGGACCATCAGTACGAGAGGTTGAAAATTAGACTTGGGGACGAACCTCCCAGTCTCGGCAATCCCAATTACGTCCTTACCCTCTAATAGCGCAGGCCACGCACACGCCTGGATTGGCGTCGGCTTAGAAAACACGCTCAAAACCTCCCTCAAAGGCGGTTGGATATCCAGCTGGTCAAAGTCTAATACTGGTAAAACATCTCCATGGATCGTAATTGCGTTTTCCGATAGGTACTTTTCTGCCTCCTCTTTATTGATGGTATTCTTGATTGGAGGGGCGAGTTTCGACGCAGCTGAACCTCTCGACGAGGACGCGGCGTGAGCTTTCGCCAGAGCCTTTTGCTGCTTCTTCAACTCTTTTCGCAGTTCCTTTTTCTTACGTTGTGCTGCCTTCTTGTCGATTGCCGATGCAGCTTGTTGCTTGGCAATGTTCTCCTCCACCGCGGTGGGTGTGAGTTCCTCTATACTGGGCACATCGGCTGTATCTTTTCGTTTCTTCTTCTTCTTCCTCTCCTCACCCTCCCCATTCTCCTCACGCTTTCGCTTTTCCTTCTTTTTCCGCGCGTCGACCTCGGTCGCCTGTTGCTCTTGTCCGGCGTCGACCTTCACACCCTTGTCCTTTCTCTTCTTGCTCTTCTTCACACCATCGACAACTACTACGTCGTCTCCGATGGACATCGCGTTGTAGACGGTGAACGGTGGAAATTAGATTTGTTGACATCTGACACAAACACATATTCATGGCCAGTCTCGGCGAACTTGAGAGCGTGCTACGCAGAGCTTTTCGCCTCAAGTCCCCTGAAAACACCCACAAAGCGAACGTCGTTCTTTCCTCCTTCCTCAACGCCTTCCCTGGCCAGTCTGCGGCGCTCGATTCAGTCCTGCAGGAGTGCTACCACGACAAGAAGGTCGTAGTTGACAAACCGGCGCTAGAGCTGTTCATCTATTGTCTTTCTGCGATCAAAGACCATCTCCAGCCGACGGCGATTTCCCAGATTTGGTGGGACTTGGTGCTGCGGCCCGCGTTGCGAAAGGAACATATGTCAGCCGCGTATACAAAGCGCGCGAGGGAGCTAGTAGTTAGGGGGCTAGGAGCAGAACCCGGCAGTGGGGCGTTTCGCGAGCGGTTGCTGCAGATTTACCTTGGAGATTTGCCAAACCCGATCTCGAGTGAGGATGCCGTTGAGACTGTCGGGCTCGAAGAGGAGGATAAAGAGGCGAGAACACGGTGGAAGGATATTCTAACGGGGCTCTTGCTGGAGGATGGTGTTGAGCATCCCGAGGTGCGCGATGTCTTGCGGTTCTGCATCCGTTTCACTGAAAGAGCCTGCCAGTACCTCTTCTCCGCTATCAAAGACAAGTTCTCAAACCCACAGCAACGCTTGCCTCTCTCACTTTTTCTTTCCACTTTTGCGGGACAAACAAACTTCTCTGCTGAGGCATTTGCCAATAGCCCGCTCTTGCAGACTGTCATACGATCCCTTCACATCGACAACTCGACGGCAACCTTTACCACAGAGCTCTCTATCCTCACCAAACTCTTGCCCCATCTCGCTGTCAAAGCTCCAAGCAAACTCCGCGCCCTACTACCAGACTTCTTGACGATCCTGGCGAGGGTGGTCTGTTGGAGGACACGTGTGCCTGTGGTAGAGCAGGAAGCAACGCCGGAGGATGCTGAAAGGCGATTGCCTGAGCTTCGAGAGGACCTTGACTGGGAACAACTGGGTAGTTTGGAATGTTGCCCCTATTTATGGACGCTCTCTGATAATCACACCTACAGAAGTCGATTCGGTTCCATCTCTTCCTCCTGACCCAAGGCGCTATTTCACCTTCCTCTATGGCGTCTTTCCATGCAACGTAATCGCTTTTATTCGCCACCCAGACCGGTATCTCGCCGCACACCCATGCGAAAGTCCCTACCAACTACCTTGGGATGAGATCATTGACGAAGACGAACTCAAGTCCCGATCCCGAGTTCTCCTACGAGCACATACGGTTCATCCATGGATTATATCCCAGAACTCCGACGAAGAGCTCGCAAATACCTCTTCCGATTGGCCGTCAGACGTCCCAACCATGGTGGCAACTTTTATGCTCCTCGATATTCGCAACGCTACCGCTGTATGGTCGCAAGGCTCTATTTACCAAAGAGAAAGCTTTTTGGAGAATGTACGGACTGCGGAGGATATCTGGAATGAAGGAGGGGAGATCCTAGAGCAAGGTGCGAACGTGAAAGCCTGGCCATCGGAGTCGTTGCGACGGAAAACACGCACCACAGTCTCAGTTCAGCAACTCGTGGATATTCACCTCGCTCTGAAATCCGGTTTGCCTCTAGAAATCACGTCTGGTTCAGAACAAGGTGCCAATATCACCCCACGGGCTGGCTCCTCCATACGATCGCTTCCTGCATTCGAGACTGCGGCCAATACACTATCTGAACAGCTCTCCGAGGAGCATTCCGAGGGAAGCAGTTCACGTATATCTCAGGTTCTGTCACCGGGTCTCCAGCATGCGGGGAAGTCGAAGGACGATGCGATAGCGCTCCTCCAACGAGACAACCTTCTCCTAATGAACGAACTAAACTTCGAGCTGTTCCTCCGAAGGCAGCATCTTGCACAAGTTGCAGCTCTTCACACGGAGAATATAAACTCGCGAAAGTCTGAGATGGAGAGGCAGAGAATGGTGCGTAAGCGTTCATACCTATGGTCCATCTCTCTGTGTGTGTTGAAATGGTGTTGCTCCTATCTCAGAGAGATGCCCTAAAGGAAGAACAAAACCAGCTTGCAGAGCTCAAACAGGAAATGGACCAGCTACGTGAGCAACTAGCCAAGTACCAAACTAGTCAGCAAGGGTGGTGGGACCAGTTGGAGAGGACTAGTTTGGAACTCAAGAAGGAGAAGCGAAATTGGATCAAGGAAGCCGAGACCTTGCGATCGCGGGACAAGGAACACGAGGTATAGATCCCATTGTTCCTCATTGCGTATATCTGATCCTTCTCCGATAAAAGTTACAACTTAAGTCTCAAGCTCAGCTGCTTTCTGAATCTCAATTGGCGTACGTACGCCCCTTCATGGCTCATGTCGCCGTGCGTTAACGCGACTGATAGTGTCTTTCAACTCACCAACCAACTGAAGCTTAACGAGCCACAGATCCAGCTGATGGATGACTTCAAGCAACAAATCGAGACGATGCGCCTTGCTCAAGGGATCTGGTATCTGCCTGCCTCGCCGGGACTTCCCGGGGTTTATGCTGACCACTTACTAGGGAGGCGGATCATAAGCGACTCAAGGTTCAAGCTGAACTCATCGAAACTGTGAAGAGTCGAGCGTTCAATATGCAAGCCATCATTGATAGCCAAAGGGAAGGGAGCAAAAAACTAGAACTCGAGAATCAGTGGGAACACCTTATCATTATCCTTGATCGTCGCTGCTCATGCTTCTTGACAGAAAGTTGCAGCGGCAAGTACTGCAATTACAATCTGAACTCGAAGGTCTCAAAGCAGGAATGGAAGTCGCAACCGTATCGAGAAAGGCGGACGAAATACTCCGTATGAAGATCGAGTCAGAACAGGCCCTTCAGCAGCGAGTACGATCGTTGGAAGCCGAGGCAGAGAAGCTCCGAAGGGTGAATTGGGACCTCAACGACGAGGTTCTCGATTTGAAAGTGAAGGTGGACGAAAAATTCATTGCAGGGCGTGCAGCTGTAGCTATCAGCGGCCAGTCTTGACCTCTTTTTGTATTGCACGCGCTCTGAAACCTCGGTATTGAGTGCATATCCGCCACTCTGTGTCAATTTCGTTGTACAGCAACGTAGTTGGTCTGTATTTTACTTGCCCAGCGGTAACCCTGAATGCAACCGATGCTTTCTTCCAGCTTCTTGGAAGGGAGCAACACTGCGATGTAGAACCCCATGTTTGATGCCCTCTATGGCTCCTTGAAGGACATTCAAACTGACGTGGGTATGCCCCAACTTCCTTGTTCAGGGCGAGAAGTAATTAAAGCTGTACAAGCGGCAGTTAGTACGCACGTCCACACCCCCACGAGCGACTACCCTAATATCGGGGTCAGTGGGTCGCGGATAATATCAATATTATCCGCAACCAGGTTCTCTTGTGCATGTGGTGCATGGGTGTTAATGTTCAACCACAAATCGTCAATTCGCGCTACGACTCGACTCCTACGACTATTGATTTATAAAACATTGTTCCTGTTCACAAGTGCACTACATCCCAAAATGTAGGGAAAACTACCTAAGAAATTTTAAGAATAGGGTCAGTCTATCCGAGACGGCGTCGACCGATTCACGGATTACTAGTACCACCCTCAGTGCTACTCTGGTTCAGGTGCTTCCTGGGGTGGGTAAATATTACCGCGCCGATACAGATTCCATCTGATGAAACACGTGTCAGGGCGGAAGCACGAAGGGGGACTTAAGGGGAATTTCCACTGTTGGGTGAGTGAAGCCAACTGATCCGAAGGGATGGGAACACGAGGATAGGCGAGACGGAATCGAGAGTACATGGGTTAAATACTACAGGACTGTTGAAATAGAAACATAACCGGACTACTAGTAATATGTCGAATACAAATGTATTAGACAACCCGGGGCAACAAATGTCAGTCAGAAGTCCGACAACGAGGTACAACGCTAGCAAACGGAGGTCCAGTTCAGAATGTGGGATCGAGAACGGGGGAGATGCCAGTGGATACAAGACGCTTGAGGTGTCTGGTGGTCTGGGCTCATCGACAAGCCGGCGGGTTGGGTGCGGGATGTCAATTCTTGCCGACGGGTTGGAGCGTGGAGTAATCAATTGGGTCGGACCCGGCAGTCGGGTGGAGCGGGATGTAACAACACGCCGAATACCTCACTCCAAAGGGAGATAGCACACCCACTCCCGCCACCGCCCCGAATCTCGAGAGATGAGAAGGATGAATTTGCCTTCCGCAGTTTGGTGGCGATGTCGTTGATGTTGGGGTCTACCCATACTTCGCGACAAAACAGATGGAAGCCTAGGTCCTTGAGGCACCTGAGTGAAGTGAGGACTTCGATTACATTGAGGAATACCTGAAGGAGAATGAGCCACCAAGTCCTGGTAATTGAGCAAAAAGGCCAACTCACATCGCCGAACACGGGCAACCACAGGTTTTCTAGGAATGGAAGAAGTGTCACCATTCGCTTCACCATTCGCGTGTCGAGTATTGCAATATTGAGGTGTACTCGTAATCTTCGCACCCGAGCGGTGGACTCCCCGACTTCTTCCCCGAACCAATCCTCATCACACCTTGGAAAGAAGCATCCTTGTGGAGGGAAAGTAACCTCGATCGCTTCCACTGGTCGCCCGGGTACGAGCTGGTTGACCAATTCGGGTGAGGCATTCAATTCTCGGAGATTGGGCAGGGCATTCGGCGGAATCGGGGGTAAAGGACCCACTTTGCCCCTCAGAACGAGCTTCCTGATCGCCCTTTGCGCAGTGAGGAACGCACCGGCACTTAGTCTGGAAACCTCGGTTTCTATTGTGATCGACAAGGTGAGGTCATGTAAGAACGGAAGGTTGATATCCGCCAGCTCCATGAGTCCGCCTCCGTCGGCCTGTATGTTCAGCCCTGTAAGGGTAGTGGCAGACGCGTGGAACATCGATCGATAAAATTCGAGCGGAGGGTGGTGGACAGAGAAGTCAAGATGAGATATTTGGAGGGGTGTGTGAGGCGTTGGAAATACACTATACGGGTATATATTCCAACCCAGGTCGATTTGGAGCGGCATGATTGCTGTTATCCCTAGAAAGGCGTCCAGAAACGTCTTACTCAGATTAACATGATAGATCGACACCATTCTTAATCCAACCATCTCTGGAAGCACTTTTTGGATAAGTGAAAGCTGCTCTTCGTCGTTGCGAGGAGGCACTAAACTGAAGAGGTACCATCCACGAAGCGACAGAAAACGGATGGAGGCGCATATTCGTGGATTGGCAAGCAGGTCGTCGACCGAACCTCTTAGCTCCTTTCCTAGGTCTATTTGAAGGTTTTTGAAGAGTATGGATTGGGCGATACTACGGAGAGAGCGGGAGGTGACCGAAAGCGCTTTCAACGTCTGGGGTGTTTCCACAAATCCGGCGATGTGGAGTAGTATTTCCGGAGGGATATCGAGTAAGCCAATAGCTCCCATTTTGTGGATAGTAACCGGTTGTGGTCTTGTGCAACACAGCGCACCTTGGAATATCCAAGGCAGGAAGCAAGAGTACGAAACAAGCGATAGCACGGAGGGTTTCACACATAAGCCGCGTCAGCTCCCGCCGGTTCCTTTTCTGCCTCCTGTTTGACCTCCAGACCAAGCACCACCCCTGTCACTGGCAGCTTAGGTTCTCCGGGGGTAGAAGCTTAAAGAATGTATTTGACAACATGGTGAGATACCCAGCAAATCTGAGAGAATAAAGAAAATAGATCTATCATGGAAGCGGAGACGCTTAGGTTATTCTTCAGGATATGTCATCCTGAGGGAAGCAAAGCGAAAGATAAGAATGACTGGTTCCGAAATTGCTTGTCCAACTCATCAGTTTACCCACAACCACATTGCCCAACAAACTCAAGGCAGGTCCCCTAGCAACACCAGGATTTTTGCCACTTCGGCCTCTTTTATAGAACCTTGTTCCTGTTCACAAGTGCACTATATTTCAAAATGTAGGCAGCACTATCTAAGGAAATTCAAGAACAGGGTCAGTCCATCCGAGACGGCGTCGTCCGCGTTGTCCGATTCACGGATTACAAGTACTACCATCAGTGCTACTATGGTTCAGGTGCTCCCCGGTGTGGGTCAATATGACCGCGCCGATACAGATTCCATCTGATGAAACACGCCGAACACCTCATTCCAAACGGAGATAGCAGTCTTCCACCCACTCCCATCACCGTCCCGAATCTCGAGAGATGAGAAGGATGAATTTGCCTTCCGCAGTTTGGTGGCGATATCGTTGATGTTGGGGTCTACCCATACTTCGCCTTTGCGACAAAGCAGATAGAAGCCTAGGTTCTTGAGGTACCTGAGTGAAGTGAGGACTTCGATGACATCGAGGAACGCCTGAAGGAAAATGAGCCACCAAGGCCCTGGTAATTGGGCGAAAGGGCCAACTCACATCAACGAACTCGTGCAACCACAGGTTTTCCAGGAATGGAAGAATTGTCACCATTCGCTTCACCACTCGCGTGTCGAGTGCTGCAGTATCGAAGTGTACTCGTAACCTCCGCACCCGAGCGGTGGACTCCCCGACTTCTTCCCCAAACCAATCCTGATCACATCCTGGAGAGGACCATCCTCGTTGAGAGAAGGTAATCTCGATCGCTTCCACTGGTCGCCCGGGTACGAGCTGGTTGACCAGTTTGGGTGAGGCTTTCAATTCTCGGAGATTGGGCAGGGCATTCGGCGGAATTGGGGGTAAAGGATCTACTTCGCCCCCCAGAACGAGCCTCCTGATCGCCATTTGCGCAGTGACGAATGCACCGGCACTTGGTCTGGAAACCTCGTCTTCTGTCGTGACCGACAAGGTGAAGTCATGTAAGAAGGGAAGGTCGATATCCGCCAGCTTCATGAGTCCGTCTCTGTAGGCCTGTATGTTCAGACCTGTAAGTGTAGTGGCAGACGCACGGAGCATCGATCGATAAAATTCGAGCTGAGGATGGCCGACAGAACAGTGGAGATGAGATATTTGGAGGCGTGTGTGGGGCGTTGGAAATACACTATACGGGTATATATTCCAACCCAGGAGGATTTGGAGCGGCATGTTTGCTGCTATCCCTAGAAAGGCGTCCAGAAACGTCTTGCTCATATTAACATGATATATCGACACCTTTCTTAATCCAACCATCTCTGGAAGCATTTTTTGGATAAGTGAAAGCTGCTCTTCGTCTTTGCGAGGAGCCACTGAACCGAACACAGCCGTTCGTCCACGAAGCGACAGAAAACGGATGGCGGCGCATATTTGTGGATTGGCAAGCAGGTCATCGACCGAACCCCTTAGCTCCCTTCCTAGGCTTATTTGAAGGTTTTTGAAGAGTATGGATTGGGCGATACTACGGAGAGAGCGGGAGGTGACTGAAAGCGCTTTCAACGTCTGGGGTGTCTCCACAAATTCGGCGATTTGGAGTTGTATTTCCGGAGGGGTATCGAGTAAGCCAATAGCTCCCATTTTGTGGATGGTAACCGGTTGTGGTCTTGTGCAACACAGCGCACATTGGAATATCCAAGGCAGGAAGCAAGAGTGCGAAACAGGCGATAGCACGGAGGGTTGATCTCACACATAAGCCACGTCAACCCCTCCGGTTCCCTTTCTGCCTCCTATTTGACCTGTCAGGAGCACCTGGCAGCTTAGGTTCTCCGGGGTTAGAAGGTTAAAGAATGTATTTGACAACGTGATGAGATACTCAGCAAATCTGGGAGAATAAAGGAAATAGATCTATCATGGAAGGGGAGGACGCTTAGGCTATTCCTCGGGATATGTCATCCTGAGGGAAGCAAAGCGAAAGATAGGGATAACTGGTTCCGAAATTGCTTGTCCAACTCGTCAGTTTACCCACAACCACATTGCCCAACAAACTCAAGGCAGGTCCCCTAGCAACACCAGGATTTTTGCCACTTCGGTCTCTTTTATAGAACCTTGTTCCTGTTCACAAGTGCACTATATTTCAAAATGTAGGCAGCACTATCTAAGGAAATTCAAGAACAGGGTCAGTCCATCCGAGACGGCGTCGTCCAATTCACGGATTACTAGTACCACCATCAGTGCTACTCTGATTCAGGTGCTTCCCGGGGTGGGTCAATATGACCGCCCCGATACAGAGTCCATCTGATGAAACATGCCGGACACCTCGTTCCAAACAGAGATAGCAATTTTCCACCCACTCATGCTACCTCTCCAAGTCTCGAGAGATGAGAAGGATGGATTTGCCTTCCGCAGTTTGGTGGCGATGTCGTTGATGTTGGGGTCTACCCATTCTTCGCGACAAGATAGATAGAAGCCTAGGTCCCTGAGGCACCTGAGTGAAGTGAGGACTTGGATTACATCGAGGAATTCCTGAAGGAGAATGAGCCACCAAGACCCTGGTAATTGAGCAAAAGGGCCAACTCACATCATCGAACACGGACAACCACAGGTTTTCTAGGAATGGAAGAAGTGTCACCATTCACTTCACCATTCGCGTGTCGAGTATTGCAGTATTGTGGTGTACTCGTAATCTTCGCACCCGAACGGTGGACTCCCCGAACGAATCCCCGAACGAATCCGGATCACATCCTGGAGAGACCCCTCGTTGAGGAAATTGAACCTCGATCGCTTCCACTGGTCGCCCGGGTACGAGCTGGTTGACCAATTCGGATGAGGCTTCCAATTCTCGGAGATTGGGCAGGGCATTCGGCGGAATTGGGGGTAAAGGACCCACATCGCCCCTCAGAACGAGCTTCCTGATCGCCCTTTGCGCAGTGAGGAATGCAATGACACTTGGTCTGTGTTAGACTAGCGCAGCGAGTGAGCGGGCGAAAGAACTGTGAGATGTATACATAACTAGCATACCTAGCGCAGCGAGTGAGCGGGCGAAAGAACCGTGAGGATCTTTCGCCCCCTCCGCTCGTTGTGCTTATATACATGATCGAAACAATAAGCTGGCCAAACGGCCTACAGATAAGAGCAGTCACCACAGAAGACGTATGAACAATAAGACAAACCCAATCGGGAAATAATGGCACAGAGATTGTGGCCGTGTGGCTTGGGCGTGTAGGCCACAAACGAGAAGTGTGGCGGGACAAAGGTGAGGCTGGAGTGGGGCAGGTCTGAGGCTGGAGCTAGGGCGATTCTGAGGCTGGACCGATACGTCATAGCCATTCAACACGACCCCTTCGGCCCATCAGGGGCGACCCCTAAACGTGCATCGGTCCAGGGATAGCCCGTCGGTTAAGGATGAAGCCCAAGCATATCCCGGAACTTCGTGAATTTGAGCCTACCAAGCGGTTTCGTGAAAATATCGGCGGGGTTCTCGTTACCGGGAACGTGAGAGACGGCGATCTGCTTTTGATCAACCAGGTCGCGGATCCAGTGGTACGCGCGGTGAACGTGCTTCATCGTTGACTGGTGCTCGGGGTGCTTGGCGACCTGAATAGCAGATTTATTGTCAACTAGAAGCGGGGAGGGGCGTGAAACATCGTAGCCCAGTTCTTCGAGGAGGTACCTCATCCACACAACTTCGCAGCCGACTTTCGAAGCAGTCGTGTATTCGGACTCGGTGCTTGAAAGAGACACGTGGGGTTGAAGTCGGCTTCCCCATTGAACAGCGCCTCCGCCAATACAGACGGCGAAGCCACCAGTCGATCGACTGTTGTCCGGATTCCCGCTGAGGTCGGCGTCCGAGTAGGTGGTGAATAAATCGGGCACGGAGGAGTGGGAATAGACGAGTTTCATGCCAGTAGTTCCCTTAAGGTATCGAAGAACTCGCTTGGCGGTGTGCCAATGTGGGAGGCCGGGATTCTCGACAAAACGACACAGCACACCGACCACGTAAGCGATATCGGGACGAGTGGCGATGGCAAGGTAGAGTAGCTTCCCGATCAGCTCACGATAGGGAATGGCCTTCATCTCCGATCGCCCTTCAGGGGTGTCTGGGGACATTCGGGCTGAGAGCTTCTGGTTTTCGTCCATCGGGGTGAGGGAGGGATTGCAGTCGGCCATTCCGAACAGTTCTAGGATCGATTCCACGTAGCCTGGCTGAGAGAGAGAAATGGTGCGGGCGGCGCGGTCGCGTTCGATCTTGATGCCAAGTATCGACGTGGTCGGGCCTTGATCATGAATCTTAAAGTGGGCCATGAGATCAGACTTGACACGTTGGACGGCGGCCTTTGAGTTCGACGCGAGAAGGAGATCGTCGACGTGAATTGGCATCATGATGTGATCGTCGCCGCGCCGGTACACATATACCGAGTAGTTGCAGTCTATACGTTCGAAACCGATGGAGGTGAGTACCGAATGGAGCTTCAATGCCCAGATGCGCGGGCCCCGCTTAATACCGTATAGGCCCTTTAGGAGGCGCACTACCCACCGCTTTGGGTCTTCCCCAGGCCGAGGATCACCTTCAACCTCAAGTCCTTCTGGAATCTTCATGTAAATCTCCGCATCTATATCCCCGTTAAGGAAAGCGGTCGATATATCCACTGACTCCAGTTCCAGATCCTCCGCTGCGGCAATGGCTAGCACGGCGCGCATAGCAGCCATCCTGGCCGTTGACGCAAAAATCTCATTATAGTGTATACCCTGAACCTGCGAGTACCCCTGTGCCACGATGCGCCCCTTGTACTTATCGACAGACCCATCAGGCAGGCGCTTGATCTTGAACACCCAACGGGAGCCTATCGCGCGCCTACCAGGGGGCAGCTGAACCAACTCCCATGTGCCGTTCTGCAAGTGCGCCTCGATTTCCGCGAGGGCGGCAGCGACCCACCTGTCTGCGTCGGGCCGCTTGAGCGCATCGGCGAGGGTCTTCGGCTCGATACTGACGCTCGTATTCAGTGCACACTCCACGGCATCCACCAATGGAATAGCGAAGCCGTGGGTAGATCCGGCTGAATTCGCCTCGGCCAAGGCACCGGGGAGCCGTGCCCTGGAGACGCGTTTGGGTGGGAGCGGGTGCCCGAGCGAGGGGTGATGCTCGAAATGTGACGTCAGCTGC
>Ga0307515_10018607_pt1 | contig 12551 bp, 10 predicted proteins | sample 17_EM_MG_FD_194513 | JGI IMG/M metagenome (GOLD analysis project Ga0307515, IMG submission 194513) | Populus trichocarpa ectomycorrhiza microbial communities from riparian zone in the Pacific Northwest, United States - 17_EM | ecosystem: Host-associated > Plants > Roots > Unclassified | place... | reverse complement strand
CGTCTTTGCCAATGTCACCAACGATATGGCCATTGCGCGCGAGGAAATCTTCGGGCCGGTGTTGGTCATGCTCGGCTATGAAACCGAAGACGATGCGGTCTCGATTGCCAACGACACGCCCTACGGGCTCGCCTCCTACATTCAGGGCGATCTCTCGGAAGCCCGCCTCCTGTCACGGCGGTTGCGCACCGGCAGCGTGCGCATCAATGCCTCCGCCTGGGACGGTGCCGCACCGTTCGGAGGCTACAAGCAATCCGGAAACGGCCGCGAATACGGCACCTTCGGCCTGCACGAATTTACGGAAATCAAGGGCGTCGTCGGTTTCGACGAGGCCTGAGCCGCCAAGGCGTCAGAATACGATCAACTGAGCGCCTGGTTGATGAGCGCGTAGATCATCGGCCCGGCCGCCGGTTGTTCATCCTTGCCGACGAGCCAGGGTCCGCCAAGCGACATGCTCGTCACCGTATCGAAGACGGGCAGGCCCCACTGCGTCAGCTTTTCGGCGAAGGGGCCGTTTGTGTTGCGGGTATCAAGGCGCAGGAACTGCCCCGCATGCGCCGCGACATGCGGCTCGGCCACAGCGATCGCATCGGCATCGTTGGAGGCGACCACGGGACCGACGACAAAGCCACGACCAAAGCGCCGGCACAGCGCAAAGGCTGCGATGCATCCGCCTCTGGTCAGAACCGTGCCTTCGGAGACGGCCATCAGCTGGGTGAGAACGGCCGAACGGTCGGCGCCATAGGCGCTCTGGTCGAGCGCCGCGATTTCAACGAGGTCCCCGCTCGACACCGCGCGCAAAACAGCACCTGTGGGAAGATCGGACGGCGTGGGCAAGACGGCATTGCCTTGACACTGGCAGACGATCTTTTCCGGTGTGAACCCCATGGAGAGATAAAGGCGATAGGCGGCCCGCGTCGCACTCAGACCCAGATGGCGCGATCCGCTCTGCTTGAGGACATGATCCATCAGCCAGCGGCCGGTGCCGTTGGCCTGCAGGCGCGGCGATGTGATCACCATACCGACTGTCGAAAAATCGCTGCCGAATGGAAACCACATGGCGGAACCAAGCACGCGCCCGATCTGGTCCAGCGCGACGACACCATTGCCTGCGGCGCGCAGCATCTGCCAGTCCTCGGCGCGATGGGGCCAGCCGACCGCAATGGACAGCGCATGCAGGGATTCGAGATCGACATCGGCAATATCGCCCAGCCGCAACTCGAAAGACTGCAATTGCATGGATTCCTCAGTCGTCACCTTTGCCTCCTTGCCACCATCAGACCATAGACAAGCCTGACGGGTGCCGACAACCGTTTCGTTGCATACGGACCGGCGATGTCGACGCTTGTTTTGCTCCCTGCAAGTCTCGCCCATTCCTTGCAACAGAACTTGCTTCAAATGGTTGTTCTTTCGGCATGTTACGCTGCAGCCGGCCGATATTTAGCAAGCAACCGCGTCCTGCGGGCCTATTCTTTTGCGGATGTTGAAGGACAGCCCATGTCTCCCTCCTGTTCCCCTCGTGGAAAGCGACCATAGCATTCACCCGGCAGCGGCAGAACAAATCGCGGATCTCGTCGGCAAAGCGCGGGTAATCGAGCGGACGGACCTTGGCAAACCGGAATGATATGAGTATGCGCATGACGGAACAGGACATTCTGGCGCGGCTCGTCGCCTTTCCCTCGGTGGTCGGAACCCCGAACGGCGGGATTGTCGACTGGATTCGCGCTTATGCCGAAGGATGCGGCGCGAAAGTCACCGTGGCGATGGGCCCGGAGGGCGATCGAGCCAATCTGTTTGCGTCCATCGGCCCCGCCGAAACAAGCGGCATCATTCTCTCCGGCCATATGGATGTGGTCCCTGCCGGCGAACCCGGCTGGACCGCCGATCCCTTCACCTTGAGACGGAGCGAAGGCCGTCTTTACGGGCGCGGCACCAGCGACATGAAGGGCTTTTTGGCCTGCGCGCTGGCCGCACTTCCCAGACTTGCCGCACTACCGCTCGTGCGCCCCATCCATCTCGCCTTTTCCTATGACGAGGAGGCAGGCTGCAAAGGCGTGCCGCACCTCATCCGCATGCTGCCCGACCTCTGCGCCACGCCGCAGGGCTGCATCATCGGCGAACCGAGCAATCTGCGGGCGATCCGCGCGCATAAGGGCAAGGCGGCGGCGCGTCTGAGCATCCACGGCAAATCCGGTCATTCGTCGAGGCCCGATCAGGGCCTGAATGCGATCCACGCCATGGCGGGGGTTCTCGCGGAAGCCGTCAGCGCCGCCGCAAAGCTTGCCGCCGGTCCCTTCGACCGGAATTTCGAACCGCCCTATTCTTCGCTGCAGATCGGCGTTATCCGGGGCGGACAGGCCGTCAATATCATACCCGATCATTGTTCGTCCGATATCGAGGCGCGCGCCATTTCCGGCGTGTCTCCTGCCGATTTGCTGGAGCCTGTCCGCTCTGTCTTGGCGACACTCGAAGCGCAAGGGTTCGCCACCACCTATGAGCTTCTGAGCGCCTACCCTGCCCTGTCGCTTCCCGCCTCCTCGCCGCTTGCAGGACTGCTGGAGGAACTGACCGGTCAGGAGCCGCTGGCGGCGGTCAGCTACGGCACGGAGGCCGGGCTTTATCAGGCGGCAGGCCTTGACGCCATCATCTGCGGACCGGGCGATATCGGCTGCGCCCACAAGCCAGACGAATATATCGGGGAGGACGAACTCCTGGCCTGTCGCCGCATGATCGAGGATCTCGGCAAACGGCTCTGCGCCTGACCGTCGCGACAGACAGGAAACCGGAAATTCGGTTCAATCTGCCGCGGGGACAAACCGCTTCAGCGTATCCTGCTGCGCCTGCCGGCCGAAACTGCACGCGGATCGACAACCGGAAACATCGCATGGCCTTTTTGTTCAACTCCAGCCCCGAGCGCGCAAAAATCTTTGCGGCCGAATTTGCCAGGGAACTGCCGGACCTTCGCTTCGTCACCTATCCGCAGGCGGTCGATCCGAAGGAGGTGCGCTATTTTCTCACCTGGACGCCGCCGCCGGATCTGGCGCGCTACACCAATCTCGACATTCTCTTTTCGATTGGCGCCGGCATCGATCAGTTCGACATGACGGTCCTACCGGATACGGTCAGGCTGGTCCGCATGGTCGAGGAGGGCATCGTCCGCATGATGCAGGAATATGTCACCATGGCCGTGCTGGCGCTGCATCGCGACCTGCCCGGCTATATCGATCAGCAGCGGCGCGCGGAATGGCTGGCCCGCAGCGTCCGGCAGGCAGGCGACCGCCGGATCGGCGTGCTGGGTCTGGGAATGCTTGGTCGGGCCGTTCTCGAACGCCTGCAACCTTTCGGTTTTCCGCTCTCCGGCTGGAGCCGCACGAAGCGCGAGATCGCCGGTGTCTCCTGCCTTCACGGCGCGGATCAGCTCGACGCTTTTCTCGCGACGACCGACATTCTGATCTGCCTGCTGCCGCTCACGCCTGAAACGCAAGGCCTGCTGAACGCCGACCTTTTTGCAAAACTTCCCGCAGGCGCATCGCTCGTTCACGCCGGGCGCGGCCCGCAGCTCGACCAGCAGGCGCTGATCGATGCCCTCGACAGCGGGCGCTTGAGCGGTGCGGTCCTCGACGTCACCGATCCCGAGCCGCTGCCAGCTGATAACCCGCTCTGGCACCACCCCGGCATCATCCTGACGCCGCATGTCGCCAGCGTCACCCAACCCGAAACGGCCGCAAAGGCCGTCATCGCCAACATCCGCCGCCACGGGGCGGGGCTCGACCCCGTCGGCCTCGTGGATCCCCAGCGCGGCTATTGAAACAGCACAGAAGGAAACACCATGCCACTCATCAAGCGCATCGAAACCGACCCGCAGACCCCGCCCCGCGAATCCAAGGCCATAGCAGACCGGCTGATTTCCGGCGACCCGTCGTTCAAAACATGGGCGCAGGACGTCTCGCGTAACGAGACCGTGCAAACCGGCGTATGGGAAGCAACGCCCGGCGAAACCCATTCGATCAAGGGAACGACCTTCGAGTTCTGCCACATCCTGTCCGGTGTCGTCGAACTGACCGAGAAGGACGGCGAAACCGCAACCTATCGCGCCGGCGACAGCTTCGTCATGAAGCCCGGCTTCACCGGCGTCTGGCGCACGATCGAGACCGTCCGCAAGATCTACGTTACGGTCAACTGACGTTGATGCCGGAGGATTTCGCATGTCCCTGAGCTTCGATCCGAACTCCGTCGCCCTGCCCCATGGCCATTTCATCGGCGGACGCCTGATTGCGGCCAAGGGGGAAATCGCCATGCACCGTCCGTCCGATGGCGCCTCCTTCGCCGATTGCCCGGTGGCGGATGCCGATCTGGTCGATCAGGCTGTGCAGGCGGGAAAGCGCGCCCTTAGCGACAGCGGCTGGGCAGGCGTTCGGCCGCGCGAGCGCACCCGCGCGCTGCATCGCTGGGCGGATCTGATCGAGGCAGAGGCCGAAACGCTGGCGCGTCTGGAAGCCGTGGCCTCGACGCGGCCCATCGGCCACCTCATTCAAGGCGACATCGCCATCACGGCAGAACAGATCCGCTTCTTCGCCGAATTCGCCGACAAGGAGGGAAGTGACCTCGTGCCCACGAGCGACGAGAGCCTCGGCATGATCATGAGCGAACCCTACGGAGTTGTCGGAGCGATTACGCCCTGGAACTTTCCGCTGTCCATGGCCGGCTGGAAGCTCGGCCCGGCGCTGGCAGCCGGCAATGCCGTCGTCCTGAAACCGTCGGAGCTGACACCGTTTTCGACGCTCTGCATGGCCGAGCTTTCGATCCGCGCCGGTCTGCCGGCCGGGCTGATCAATATCGTGCTCGGCGATGGCCTGACGACCGGCACGGCCATCACAGGGCATCCGGAGATCGGCAAGATCAGCTTCACCGGCTCCACGCTCGCGGGTGCCGCCATCATGCAGAACATCGCCCGCACCGGCATCAAGCCGATGACACTGGAGCTTGGTGGCAAGAGCCCGCAGATCGTCTTTGCCGATGCCGACATCGCCAGGACGGCAAAGGCCGTCGCCCTGGGGATCATTTCCAATGCCGGCCAGGCCTGCGTTGCCGGTTCGCGTCTGATCGTCGCGGACAGCATTGCGGCCGAGTTGGTCGACGCAATTGGCACCATCATGGCCGATATCCGTCCCGGCAACACCTGGGATGAGGCGACGCACTATTCCCCGATCATTTCCGAACGCCAGATCGGCCGCATCGACGGCATCGTCAAGGCCTCCATCACGGCTGGCGCGGACTGCATCACCGGCGGAAAGACAATGGATCGTGATGGCTATTTCTACGCGCCGACCCTGCTTGCCGGCGTCGATGCATCGTCGCCCGCGGTAACCGAGGAAATCTTCGGCCCGATCCTGACAATCCAGACCTTTGCCGAGGAAGAGGAAGCGCTGGCGCTTGCCGATCACCCGACCTACGGCCTTGCCGCAGGCGTCTTCACCAAAGACCTGTCGCGTGCCATACGGGTGACGAAGAGGCTGCAGGCGGGCACGATCTGGGTCAACCGCTACGGCCGTTCGCGCGACCATATCCTGCCGACGGGAGGCTATAAAAGCTCCGGTATCGGCAAGGATCTCGGCCGCGACGCCTATATGGCGAACCGCAAGTCCAAAAGCGTGCTGATCGATCTCTGAAGGAAACACCATGAAAACCTACTCCACCGCACTCATCCCCGGTGACGGCATCGGCGGCCCGGTCATCGATGCCGCCTGGCAGGTTCTGGAAGCCGCCGCGAAACGCGGGAATTTCGCGCTGGAAGCAACAAGCTTCCCCTGGTCCTGCTCCTTTTACAAGGAAACCGGGTCGATGATGCCGTCAGACGGGATTGAGATACTTCGCGGTTACGACGCCATTCTGCTGGGCGCAGTCGGCTGGCCGGCGCAGGTACCGGATTCCGTCTCGCTGCACGGCCTGCTTCTGCCAATCCGCAAGGCCTTCGTGCAATATGCCAATATCCGTCCGCACAGGCTTCTGCCTGGCGTCGAAGGGCCTTTGAAAGCCTCCGCCTTCGACATCCTCTGCATCCGCGAAAACACGGAAGGCGAATATTCCGGCGCCGGCGGCCGCGTTCATGTCGGCACGCTCGACGAGGTCGCGGTCGAAACCTCCGTATTCACCCGCAAGGGCGTCGAGCGTATCCTGCGCTTCGGCTTCGAGCAGGCCCGCGCCCGTCGCAAGCTGCTGGCATCCGTCACCAAATCGAATGCCCAGAAATATTCCATGGTCTTCTGGGACGACATCACCGAAAAACTCTCGGCCGAATATCCCGATGTCGAGGTCAAGAGCTACCATATCGACGCGATGGCGGCGCGCATGGTGATGGCGCCGGAAAGCCTGGATGTCGTCGTCGCCTCCAATCTCTTCGGCGATATCCTGACCGATCTCGGTGCTGCCATTCAGGGCGGGCTTGGCTTTGCCGCTTCCGCCAATATCAATCCCGACCGCAGCGCACCGTCGATGTTCGAGCCGGTGCATGGGTCCGCCCCCGACATAGCCCATCTCGGCATCGCCAATCCGATCGCCGCAATCTGGTCCGCCGCCATGATGCTCGATCATCTCGGCGAAGCGGCGGCCGCAACAGACATCATCAAAGCCGTTGAAACCGCCACTGCACGCGGCATCGGCACGGTGCCCGGTAAGGATAGGACGGAGACGATCACTGCCGCTATCCTTGCAGCACTCGCATGAACGAAAAGGATATCACCATGAAAACCCTGAACGACAAAAGCCTGTTTCGCGAGCAATGCCTGATTGCCGGCGTCTGGCGCAACGCGGCTTCCGGCGCATCGGTGCCGGTGACGGACCCCGCGACGCAAGAAACGCTCGGCCATGTTCCAGACGTCAGCGGGACTGAAACCCGCGAGGCGATCGCCGCGGCGGACGCCGCCTTTGCGCCATGGAAAGCCAAAACCCATGCCGAGCGCAGCACTTTGCTGGAAGCGTGGCACCGCCTGATGCTCGAACACGAGCAGGATCTGGCTTTGATCCTCACGCTCGAGCAGGGCAAGCCGCTGTCGGAAGCGCTTGGCGAGATCCGCTACGGCGCCTCCTTCGTCAAATGGTTCGCCGAGGAAGCCCGGCGTGTAGGCGGAACGACGATCCCCTCGCCCACAGCCGATCGCAGAATTGTCATTCTGAAAGAACCAGTCGGCGTCTGCGCCATCATCACGCCTTGGAATTTTCCGAACGCGATGATTACCCGCAAGGTGGCACCCGCCCTTGCCGCGGGCTGCACCGTCGTCGTCAAGCCATCGGAATTCACCCCGTTCTCCGCGCTTGCGCTCGGGGTTCTCGCCGAACGCGCCGGCATTCCACCGGGCGTGATCAACATCGTCACTGGCATGCCGGCCGAGATCGGCACCGAGCTGATGGCCAATGAAACGGTGCGCAAGATCTCCTTTACCGGATCGACCCGCGTCGGATCGCTTCTGATGCGCGGCGCCGCCGACAGCATCAAGCGGCTGAGCCTCGAACTTGGAGGCAATGCCCCGTTCATTGTGTTCGACGATGCTGATCTCGATCTGGCCATCGAAGGCGCCATTATCTCCAAGTTCCGCAATGGCGGCCAGACCTGCGTCTGCTCCAACAGGATCCTTGTCCAGTCGGGCGTCTACGACACCTTTGCGGCCAAACTGTCGGCCCGCGTGTCCGCCATGAAGGTCGGTCCCGGAACGGGTGCGCCGGTTGATATCGGCCCGATGATTAACGCGGCGGCCATCGACAAGATCGAGCGCCATGTCGAGGATGCGCTGGCCAAGGGCGCGCAGATTCTGTCAGAGCGCCCCAATATGCCCGAGGGCAAGCAATATGCCGTGCCGCTGGTGCTCGGCGGCGCGACGACGGACATGCTGCTTGCCAGCGAGGAAACCTTCGGCCCGGTCGCCCCGCTGTTCCGGTTCGAGACGGAAGCAGAAGCCATCGCGATCGCCAATGCCACACCCTTCGGGCTTGCTGCCTATTTCTATACCGAAAGCCTGAAACGCTCCTGGCGCGTCGCCGAAGCACTGGAATTCGGCATGGTCGGCCTCAACACCGGCTCGGTCTCCACCGAAGTCGCGCCCTTCGGCGGCGTCAAGCAATCCGGCCTTGGCCGCGAGGGCGCCCAGTGCGGCATCGAGGAATATCTGGAAATGAAGAGTTTCCACATCGGCGGGCTGAGCTGAGCGGTAAGGGATACAAAGGGCGAGGTGACCTATTCGCCGCCGCCCTCATTGTATATCGATGCGCTTTCCGATTTGTCGCCGTTGGCAACCCCTCATCCGGCCTGTCGGCCACCTTCTCCCCGCAGGTGGGGCGAAGGGATATGCCGCAGCCCCGCGACATTCTCAACCCTTGGAATAGCCACGGTCATCCCCTTTCCCCGCAAGCGGGAAGAGGGTGAGGGCATTGCGATAGGAAATTAAGACGACCAAGAGCCCGCAGGAGACCTTACTGAAACCGGTCCAGCACCTTGTAATACAGCCCGACCAGCGGCAGGAACCATGGTTTGCCGAAATGCCCGGTGATCGCTGGCCATTCCAGCCCCGACAGGGGATTGCGGTCGGACTTGCCCATAATGTCGTCGGCGATCAGAATGCCCATATGGGTCGACAATTGCGCGCCGTGGCCCGAATATCCCATGGCGAACCAGACGCCATCCGTGAACCCGGCGCGCGGAAACCGGTCCTTGGTCATATCGACCAGCCCGCCCCAGCAATAGTCGATCTCGACATTGGCCAGTTGCGGAAAGATTTCGCCCAGCCCCGCTTTCAGGATCGCGCCGCTCTTGTCATCGGAGCGCAGGTCGGATGTCGCCGAGAAACGCGCCCTGCCGCCGAAGATCAGGCGATTATCCGGCGCAAGACGGAAATAATTGCCGATATTCAGCGACGTGACGCAGGTCCGGTTGCCCGGCATCACGGCCTTGACCTCGGCATCGCTCAGCGGCCGCGTCGCAATGAGAAAGCTGCCGACCGGAACGATGCGACGCTTGAAATACTGGAACGGACCCGACGTATAAGCCCCGGTCGCCACGAACACCGTGTTAGCGGTTACAGTCCCCCGTGATGTCACGAGCGTATGTTTGCCATTCGTCATTGTCCGCCCGGTCACGCCAGCATTCTCGAAGATCACGCCGCCGTGGCGCGCAGCCGCATCGGCAAGGCCGGTGACGAAACGGCCCATATGCATCATCGCACTTTTCCGGGACAGCATGGCGCCGTGAAAGGATGTCGATCCGATCTCGCCTTCGAGATCCTCGCGGGTCAAAAGCGCCGTGTCCGGATCCACCTCCCGGTTGACCAGCTCGAAATTCCTGGCGATGGAGGCGAAATGCGCCGGCTTGGAGGCGAGCTTCAATTTGCCGGCGCGGCGAAAATCGCAGTCGATCGCCTCCTCTGCGATGATATGTTCGATCGTGTCGATAGATGCATCGAAGGCCCGGTAGAGCGCCCTGGCGCGATCGGCCCCCAGCTCGTCCTTGGCCGCCTGAAAGCCGTGGGCGATGCCGTTGTTCAGATGTCCGCCATTCCGGCCGGACGCTCCGGCGCCGACGCGGCCCGTTTCCAGAACCACGACCTTGACGCCGGCCTTGGCAAGATGCCGCGCAGCCGACAGTCCGGTAAAACCGCCACCGATGACGGCAACATCGTAGTGACCTTCGACCGGGCCTTGTGCCCCGCCTTGAAAGACCGGCGCGGTGTCATGCCAATAGGACTTGAACTGCATCGCCATTTCCCGTCAGAGCCCGACGACGCCGGGCAGGCCCGAGATATCCCTGATCTCGGTATATTCATAGAACGGATTGGCCGGTTCATGGCCGCGGTTCACCCAGACCTTGTTCTTTATGCCGAGATCATACGCGGACATCAGATCGTAACGGAACGAGGAGGAGACATGCAGGATGTCTTCCGGATTGCAGCCGAGCATGTCGAACATAAATTCGAACGCCTGGAAACGCGGCTTGTAGACATTGGCCTGCTGGGCCGTGTAGACCGCATGGAATGGCGCGCCGAGCTTTTCGACGTTCGACATGATCTGTTCGTTCATGGCGTTGGACAGGATGACCAGGGGGATTTCCCTGGCGACCTTGGCAAGGCCTGCCGGAACATCCGCATGCGGACCCCAGGTCGGCACGCTGTCGTAGATTGCGCGCGCGTCTTCAGCCTGGAACGTCACGCCGTTTCTCTTGCAGGTACGCTCGATGGCATTGTGAATAACCTCATTGTAGGGCTTCCAGTCGCCGAGGATCTCATCCAGCCGATAGGCCGCGAAATTCTTGACGAACTGCTTCATCCTCGGTGCGTCAAGCTGGACGCCGTAAATCTTCTCTGCCGCTTCAGCCATCTGGAAGTTGGTAAGTGTGCCGTAGCAGTCGAAGGTGATGTATTTGGGCCGGAACTGGGTCATGTCGTCGAATTCCTCTCTGGCGTTTGGGCCTCGCGCCACTTTCAGCCGCGCTTTCTGGCAATGATCATAACGACCGGATCGCGTCCCGTTCACCGCAATTGCCGCGGCCGAAAGCAGATTGTTGCGTATCACAGGCACCGTTTGGCAGAGAGTTTTGCCGCATAAGCCCATCCCCTAACCTATTCCCGATCTGCAACGGAAGTGCGCGGCATAAGATGCGGCGACGACCTAGACAGACAGCTCAAAGATGTCGCTTGGCTCGCATCGTCGGGACGATCTACTTCCTCAAGGGCGCTATCAATTGGAGGAAGACAAGTCAGCAGGACAAGGCAATGCAGGCAAGCCAGATCGAATTCGTGAAATTCTCGACCGAGCATCTCGACGGCGCGCTGGCGCTGTCACGGCAGGCGGGATGGCCGCACAGACGCGAAGACTGGGCCATGGTTTTGTCTCTGAGCATTGGCGTCGTCGCCCTCGAAGACGGCCGGGTGGCCGGGACGACCTTTGTAACCCCGTACGGCATAAACGCCGCGACGATCAACATGGTGATTGTCGATGAGGCCCTGCGCGGCCGCGGCATCGGCCGGCGGCTGATGGATTTCGGTCTTGAGCAGTGCGACGGCCGCGAATGCCGGCTGATCGCCACACAGGAAGGGCTGCCGCTTTACACCAAGCTCGGCTTCGGGGAGACGGGCAGCATCCGGCAACATCAAGGTATCGTCAGTTCCACCGCACCGGCTCGCGATGTCGAATGGGCCGAGGCGTCCGATCTTGGGATTTGCACGGCAATGGACCGCTCCGCATGCGGCCTCGACCGGTCCGCGCTGATCGAGTACCTGGCAGACAAGGGCCAAATCGCCGTTCTGCGCCGGGATGGTCATGCTCTGGGCTTTGCGGCGCTACGGGCCTTTGGCCGCGGTGAGGTCGTTGGACCGGTCGTAGCCTCCACCATTGAGGACGCAAAAAGGCTTCTGTCCTTTCTGTTTGCCGCACGTCCCGGCGCGTTCATGCGTGTCGATACCAACGAAATGTCAGGCCTTGCGCCTTGGTTTGCCGACCAGGGACTTGCCCATGTCGGCGGCGGCATCGCCATGCGCAGAAGCGGCTCGGCCGTAGCCGCCCCCTTAGACTTCCAAACCTTTGCCCTTGCAAGCCAGGCCCTCGGCTGACTCTGGAGATCGACATGCTCAGCAATTCCCTGATTGAACTCGACCGCGCCCATCTGGTCCATCCTGTCGCCTCGTATCGCGGCCATGAAAAAATGGGCGTGCGTGTTCTGAAATCGGGCCACGGCGCGACGGTCACCGACGCCTCCGACCACCAGATGATCGATGGTTTTGCAGGCCTCTGGTGCGTCAACGCCGGCTACGGCCAGGACAGCATCGTCGAGGCCGCGGCAAAGCAGATGCGCGAGCTTCCCTACGCCACCGGCTATTTCGGCCTCGGCTCGGAGCCGGCCATCCGTCTCGCCTCGGAACTTGCCGAGCGCTCGCCCGGCGATCTCAACCACATCTATTTCACGCTCGGCGGCTCCGACGCCGTGGACAGCACAGTCCGGTTCATCCGCTATTACTACCACGCCAAGGGCACGCCGCAGAAAGACCAGTTCATCTCGCTCGAACAGGGCTATCACGGATCCTCAACTGTCGGAGCGGGCCTGACGGCGCTGCCCCTGTTTCACGCGGGCTTCGGCCTTCCCTTCGACTGGCAGCATAAGATTCCATCGCATTACAGCTACCGCAACCCGGTCGGCACCGACCCATCTGCGATCATTGCCGCCTCGACCACGGCCTTACGCCAGAAAGTCGAGGAACTCGGCGCGGAGCGCGTTGCCGCATTCTATGTCGAACCCATTCAGGGATCTGGCGGCGTTCTGGTTCCGCCGCCCGGCTGGATGAAGGCGATGCGCGATCTCTGCACGCAACTCGATATTCTTTTCATCGCCGACGAGGTGATCACGGCCTTTGGCAGGACGGGCCCTCTGTTTGCCTGCGCGGACGAGGACATCGTCCCCGATTTCATCACCACCGCCAAGGGCTTGACCTCGGGCTACGTGCCGATGGGTGCCGTGTTCATGTCGGGCCGGATCTACGACACGATTGCCGATGGCGCAGGGGTTGCGGCGATCG
>Ga0307515_10018606_pt1 | contig 12552 bp, 6 predicted proteins | sample 17_EM_MG_FD_194513 | JGI IMG/M metagenome (GOLD analysis project Ga0307515, IMG submission 194513) | Populus trichocarpa ectomycorrhiza microbial communities from riparian zone in the Pacific Northwest, United States - 17_EM | ecosystem: Host-associated > Plants > Roots > Unclassified | place... | reverse complement strand
TGACTATTAAAATACTAAATATAAATTAAATTAAATTTTAAACTGAATCCCTAGTTTATTTATAGTTATTATCCTCTATTATATTTCAGTCTTTTGCACTAACACTAATATTAGTAGAAAAGAAAAGATTTGCTGAAAAGTAATGTATAAAATAGCCTAAAATTAATGACCTTTTCCTTTTCGGGGAAATAACTTGTTTGAGGATTGAGAAGAAAAAAAATAAACCTATCTGTTTTTACCTTTCAAAAACATTTTAAAAAACATTTAAATTTAAATTTAATTTTTTCTTTGCTTCAAATTAATATTTTTTTGGTATTTTTAGATTATTTTGATGCCCTGATTTTGAAAATAATTTTAAAAAATAAAAAAAATATTATTTTAATATATTTTTAAATAAAAATATTTTAAAAAATAATTCAACCACTGCATGCAAGAACTAACCGAATATTTGCTGCGAATAAATTAATTACAAAGAGAAGCGAAAATCACGGAAACGATTAATAATAAGAGTATTCTCTTGACCCATAAGTCAAGGGATTTGAGTACGTGTCAAGTTACTGGAGAAGACCTTGACCAACCGAAATAAAAAAAACCATGTACTTAGCAACGTAAATAAAATAAACTAGAGAAGACTTCGGTCGGTCGGTCAAACAATATAGTTACTAGTATATTTTATTACTACCCTACTATCACTCCTCCTTCTTTTTCTCAATTAGCACCGCACCATTATTATCATTTTTATTATTTTTATTTCTATCACAATTAATAAAATTAGTTTGTTTGTCATTATTCCTTTATATTTTTAAAATAAAACATTAAAAAATTTTAATTTTATTTTAATTTTATTTCAACTCCGCCATTCTAATTTTGATTTCTCTATTCTCATTCCGGATATTTTATTACTATAATTTGGACGCTTTCTAATAGAAAATAAATCCAAAATATTTATGATGAACACTCGCTATAAACAATCTTAGACAAAGATTTAACAATGACACTATGTTTGGTCCTAGGTTAAAACAATATCTCAAAGATTGGTCTTGTATGTACATATACTTCTAATCAAATTATCTAGTCTTATTTATGGATTTAATTGATCTATCTACATAGAGATATATATCATATCTTCCTACTAAATTTAGAAAAGTCATATTCTCATTATAAAATCTTCCAATAATAACTAAGGAATTTTTTATCTATCTAAGGTCTCTTTTAAATGGAATAAAACAACTTCTTTGAAAACCAGTTTGGCAGTATTAGCTTCATTTAAAGATTTTTTACAAGAAATAAAATGTGTCATCTTGAAAAACTTGTCAACAACAATAAAGACAAATTATATTCCTTATACAAGTTAACCTAAGAACAAAATCCATAAATAAATTCTCTTAAATATTTCTAGGTACAAACATGTATAAATGTGTGCTCTAAGTTAGTTCCTTAGCAGTTTAGCAAACATACTAGTCCTATAAAAATCATCATTCATCGATCTTTAATCATGACTTTCATCATCCAATTTTTATTCCTTTAAAAGAAAAATAAATAAATAAAACGATAACCAACAATGGTATCCAATATATATATAATCTACCCTTGATATATGGCACACACGTTGAGAGAGGAAAAGGAAAATTCAAAAAATCATAAAAGACAAAAACATATATACCAAGGTATAAAAATAAAGATGAGAGAAGAAAAGATTGTTGAGGTAGTGGTCATTCCACATCCCAAACATACACATGTCATACCATAATATTTTCTTTATTGTTTTTTTTTTAAATTTAGTTTAGTCCTTAATTCCTATCAAACTCACGTCTCAATCCGTACTTATTAGATTTTGTAATTAGGCTTATCTTGATCATTTTATTTTCAATTTAACAATATCTTATTTTGATTGATTCATTACAAATCTATGGTTTTCTAATATCTATGGATATCTTTTCCTATTAAAGTTTTCATATACTTTAGTGATGAAGATCAAAATATTAAGGACACAATAGAATAAATTTTATCGTTTTTTTAATTGAAATCAAAGAATTTTTTAATTGAAATCAAAGAAATAAGGATTAAGTTGAATAATTTGATGATGACATAAGCTTTTATAAGGCCTTTGATAAAGGTGGCACCCTTTTTTACTCTTTTGTACATCATTTTAGTATACTTCCCCCTTAAATTGGAGTTGTTCGCACAATTTAAGGGTGTAAGTGGTGCTAACGGGAGAGCCACTTGTTGTGGAAGAGGTAGGCCTATAGTTGCTCTTATATAGGTAAAAGAGTTTGTTAAGTATTTCACTTGTTAAGCTAATTACTAAAGATTTGGTGATGATGATGCACCCATGTACTAGAATTTTTGGCTTGTTAGCCATGGAAAAACATAAAAAATAAATAAAACTATTTTGTATTCAAAAATTCCTCAGAAACAATACCACTTTAAGGTAAACCCTATAAGATTAAGATATTTTCAATATTGATGAATGGGCTAAAGGTTCAAGATATACTACTAAATTTAGAGATCATAAGCGCCTACAAAACAAGTTATATATTGGGCTTAGGGGACCTTCTAATGCTTTAGTTAGCATAAATAAAGAAGGAATAAAATCTTAAAATGTGTGTAGTGTGTGTGTGTGTTTTTTTGTAGAATTAAAAAGAGTCAAAAGCTTAAGAAGAAGAAGAATATGCACTAAGAAATCTAGAAGTGAAACTTATCTTACCTAATGACTCATGAATATCTATATAGCCATGAACCGCATCAACTTAAATGAAGATAAAGGTGAAGTGAGTAAAATAATATGATACTTATTATTAAAAGTCATTTAGAGTAACAACTTTAAATAGTTGGTTGTTTATTATTGAGTGGAAATGATATTATTTTTTGGGCATTTCATTTTATAAATCTAATTATGACTAGAAAATGCGAGAATATTTAATGCTTGATAACAATTATATGAAAAGTTGGTGCAATATTTTAGGGTTGAGGTATTTATGCAACTTTGTGCCTTTAAAGGTTGTTTTGTTTGGACTTGTGCCTTCATGTATTTTGTCCCTTTACCCTTATCTTAATCTACAAACTAATGTATTATGGATTAATTAGGTTTTTTATTATTCAACCAACCTTTTTAGATCTAATGAAGCATGTTTAGGTCTAAAAAAATTATAATTTATATTCTAGCTTTAAACCTATAACACATTTTGGCCCATTAGGTTTTTGAGTTGGCTCATTCTTTATGTCACTGGCCTACCTAGTGATTAGGGTCGTAAATCCTACACCCATCACAAGGATAGTTGAATTATTATTGAGAATTTAAACTTCCCTTCACATGCTTCTCTATTTATCTCCTGTTTACTCTACTCCCCTGCCCCCTTAACATATAACACCCCCCTGCGGACAATTTATTTTTCCCAACACAACAAAATCCCCACTATTGAAACAGATTTTACTGTGTTGGGCAATATCGCATTCAAAGAACAAGTGGGATGTAGGTTCAATATCATTTCAGCAGATAGGACAGACATTTGAGCGGGTGGTGGAGTTTGATTTAGTCTATGCAGTTTCTTGGATGTGTGATGGCTCAACAAAGCTATGGTTCGGGATGATGCAAATTCTTTTCAACTCTGTTGCCATGAAAGTTAAAGATTTGAGGAAAGTCAGCTTCATTTACACCATAAGACAAGGAAATGTAGTTGCTTGGTAAAGCGAAGCTTGGATAGGTGGGAGGATTTCATTGCCTGGTTCTAATTCTGTGTTCCTCGTTCAGTTTATTTTATTTAATCCTTTTTCTTTAGTTTTCCATTCTCTTAATGCTATGTTCTGTCTTGCTTCTCTTCTCTAATAAAAGCTCATCGTTTTTCATATATAAAAAAAACATGAGTTACTGTATACAGCTTTTCTTAGTCCCAAGTTATGTCCCTCACTTTCTACAAGCAACAAATTTGGTTGTAAATTGGTCGTATACTTCTTTAATTTTATGCCAAAGTGAAAACATTTACTTATTCTGATCAAGAAAGAACAGAAAAGATTTGCTTGGACAAGTTTTCCACTTGTAAGAAGCCAAGTGATCGATGAAGCGGTTGCCAAAAGTTTGGTTAAATCATTAATAAAAAAAAACAACTAATGTAGATTTTTATCCGTCAAATCATAATAATTTTCAAAGCCAATATTGAAAATTTACCATGACAGAATTGTGAACTTGAAAAAATTAATGCTACATCTCATGCATGGGCAAAGCATTAACGAAGAAGCATATCAGTCCCAAATTAAAGCATAGAAGTAAGTAATATATCCATTCTCAACCACCATTGTTGAAGAATGAATGTTATCCTAAGTAGCATTCTAATTACAATCCAAACCATAGGCTTATACATAATATAAAAAGTATTCTTGTCCATCTCCAGGTAAAAGTTCCATGGAGAGAGAGAGAGGGAGGGAGGGAGGGAGAGACGGCAGAGATTGGTGAAGCTGGCCTAAGTCCTAACCATGGTTGGTGGGTTAGAGGAAAAGAACCCAAGGGAACCAAAATATCTCCCTGGGTTACATGCAGGGTGCTTTGAGCTCCACATCCATTTATGGAGTTCTTAGCATGATGTTGTAATAAGATAACTAAATGCAAAGTAAACAAACACTACCCCTCCTATTGCTTACTAAAATGGGCTAAAACTCCCAAAGTTTAGCTCCATTGAATTTACAAGAAAGGAAAAACAAGAGTTGATAAGATTTTCTTCCCTCGCCGAAGGAAAGATCTTTTGTTAAAACACATTTAAGATTAATTAAAAGTAAAGTTGGTAAAAGCATTTATCGAAACATGACTGCACTGTCCTAGTTCTAAAATCCTAAGACTAGCTAGCTAGATGTTAATGCACAAAAAAACTGTGGGCAACCATGCCCATGATTTCGCTAAAAACTGCCTCTTCAACTCGAGGTGATTAGCCATGTTGGAGGGATTATCCATTTAAAAACTGTTCTTGAAAATGAAGGGTTTGCTGTCTTTCTTGTTGAATGTACATTTTTGGCAAACCATTTTTAAGTTGATTAGCCTTGCCTAGGCTAAAATTTACAAAATGGTTGTTTCACTTAGCCTTTCTGGGGCTACTGATTGAGAAACTTTTTTCCAACCAAGCTAATCCAATAGCTTGAGCTGGTGATTACATACACATGTATTGGTTCTCTTCAAGGAGGAACCCTTCTTTCAAAAAGATGCAATGAAAAAAGATGCATGACTCTCCAATTCTTGGAGAAGATTTTAACCCCTATGGGGGGTTTTGTGTGTGCAAGAAGCCCAAGATCCAGGACATGGGCTTGTGTTAGGAAGAGAAAGAAAGAGAACCATGGTTAGGCCGAAGGAATTTGAGGCCTCGAATGAAACAGCTGAGGAAGCTCACAGAATAGAAGTGGCTAAACTGGGACACCCTCTAGCGATGAGGAATTGGTGGAGCTTGAAGAGCCAAGGTCACGCCTGTGGCACAGCAAAACACACTGTCAAAGATATCAGTACTCCTTCCAGTAAAAAAAGGCATAATTAATTAAGTATTGTTTAGAAAATAATTGTTAGGACCATTCCTTGCTGTAGAAACTTAATAGCATTAATCTATATAGGTTTTGTTTAAGAAATTATTTCTAATATAAGAGGATGTTGGGTAGCATAATTTAAAATCTTACATCGGAAAATGTGATCACTTGTCTTCTTTAGCTAAGCAGAAGAGGAAATAATACTATATATATATTGGTGACCTAATTAAATTTTCAGTTCTCGTTTTACAAAGCCTAAAATTGGCAGATGCAGTAAAGGCCATAAATATGAGAAGAAGCCGTAAAGATGGCAAACCTGATGGCAAGGCCGCAGTGGGAGCAAGAGACATAGGTGCACCATAATGCTGTGGATATCCTCCGGTGGTTGAATTAATGGCTGAATACTGGAACAGGTTGTATGGGTACTGGACACCATAGCTCTGCCCGGAAGTAGGGTAGCTGGTGGCGGCTCCTCCACTTCCTTCTCCAAATTGTAGATACGGGTAAAAGGCTGCAGCTGAACCATTCATCAGCCCACCATGCCCAGTTCCATACATGGGATACTGTGCAGTTGCCCCTCCATACACATTGTAGTAGCTCTGCACCATTAACCAAAAATCCAAACAATTCACTAGAGATATATAATCTATCCATGCTTTCATTTTGTGCATTGAGTACAAAAACCCAAAAAAATTAAAAAATATCAGCAATGCATGAGTGCGGGTTTATTTATTTGTTTGGATAAGAAAATTGATTCGTGGTAACATCTGGGGCATTGAATCTAGGACCTTAGCTTCGAGGAAATCTATGTTGCGAAGAAATAGGATAAATCAAAAGTTTTAACTTATTCCTACGGCGTCATTCTAGCAAATTAACAAAGAAAACCCTGCCGGCGGTCACAGCTGGTCCATGAAATTTCAGAAGAAAGTGAAAGTGTTACAGAGAACGGACCACAAAGCGTCTATTTTCAAATTGACAAAGAACAACAAGACAAAACAGCTTTAAATTAACTTTTGGTCACCACTTTGCATTAATTTTACATCTTTGGAGGCAAAATCACGATGATGACATTACTTTAATTTAGCTTATCGAGTACATACAATGATGGGCATCAGATTGTACAAATGCTACCATATGTTAACAGTATTTTCCTTCTCTAACCAAGAACTATTCACTAATATTATAATTACATGTTAGTACATTAATAATTTAGTGAATACTATGTGTTGCAGAAAAGTTGTACAAAATAATTGTCTTGCCATGCCGACAATTGAAATGATAAGAGGTTAAAATTAATATTATTAAATTTAGCTTGATTTTAACCAAGTATATTAGATTATAAATCTAACCCAGTTTAATTTAATAAGTTAATTTGAAATTTAGTTTAAATTAGGATTAAAAAAAACTTATTATAAGTTAATTTGGTTAAACCTAGGTATATTATTTTGATTAATTAAAAAAATATATAAATTAATAATAAATCGAGCGGGGTTTAATGTTATTAGATAAAAAAAAGCAACATCCCCCGCGAAACATGGCAGCATGGTGAATAAATTTTTTACCTAGAACCCACCCCACCATTTAAGCATTTGACTAACCCTAAAAAACGACAAAATCGGATGAATATTTATCTCCATCAATAATTTACATGATGGGAAAAGAATAAGTACTGCAACAATGATTATTTCACTCGAAGACTACCGATATGTGCCTGTCTTAAGAATATATCAGGCTTGTAACATCTTTCCAACTTGAACATTAAGAGAAAACATAACAAAATAGTTGTCTTAGAAGTGTGCACGTTAGACTTTTGAGCCAAGAAAATGTTATCCTGTATAACTTTAGGTGTTCGACAAAGGTTATATCTTTCTCTTCTTTTTTTGTTTCGATTACAATGTGTTACAGCTTTAATCTCGAAGAGAAATGGTGGATTAGAAATTAATTTCATCTGATAATTTATCAATGATTCTTACGGAAATGAATAAAACTAGCCATCCTCTTCCTTGCCTAGTTGCCTATTAAAAACACTCTACTTTTTCTTCATATGTTGCAAATGGATATGTACAGTGCTTTTGACACGATTTGAAATGGCTTTTGAAGCAGTAAGTCATCCAAAACATATTCCTGGAAAAACCATTTGAGCAACTAGAAAAGGGAAACTTCTGTATGAAGGAAGATAAATAGTAAAAATAATTGAAATAAAAAGTTTTTTCCTTAAAAGAAAAGTCACTGTCTGCTAAAAGTATGCTTGAAAACGCATCCAAAGATGTAGTGAGGAAAAAGCAAAAGAAAAGGAAGAATTTGTACAAACCGTTGGGTATGTGTAGTCTGGCGAGTATGAAGAGTACCTGAAATGGTGTAATTAAAGAGAAATGACAAAGCAAATAAAGTTAGTGCTCGGTGCTTGACGTCAAAGGAGTCAGCGAAGATTCCAAAAAAGAATAGCTGGAGCTTATGAAGCCAAAACAGTATAATGATTGCCTTTCAACTAGCATACATCTGTGGGTATGCATGCATAAAATGATAGGAGGTAACTTTTATTTCATTTTATTTTCTGGTTTTATATTTGTCGGCCAGAGACTATAAATGAGCACTTGATCTTCCATCACAATGCACCATTTTAAGCAGAAACCTTATATTTAAGCTATATAATTCTTACCAGAGACCATGGTGAGAAGCAAAAAGAAGCATGACATTAACATTCAGTGTGTCATATGCACGCATGAAAATGCACATGAATAAAATGTACAGAGGCAAGACTTTGAACATGGTTTTGCCAGTTGCAGGTGGGTCTCTCTGTCGTACCATAATAGATATATAAATTGAGTTCAGGAATGGTGATTGCCATGGTCACCATTCACATGTATACGTATCTAGGGCTAGTAGGGTCTTGAAGAAAGGAGATGGCCACGTGCTTGTAATTTTTTGTCGAAATGCACAGTGTCAAAGCCATAATGTGTCATATTTGTGCCAGCAAGTTGAGCAATTGTAGTAAGTCTTGAGTGAAAGATCAGCAAGAAGCATGTGGATGGCGAGTACATGATGATGGAAAGGAATAAATAAATGAATGGCTATCCTTTCTCTTCGTTTGAACCAAGTTCGAGAGACAGAGAGAGAGAGACAGACACAGAGAGAGAGAGAGAGAGAGAGAGTATGATGAGGTGGCTTGATTGATGAAGCGTGCTCTCGACCACCCTAGTTTAAAGGGTTGGGTCTGCATGAGTTGGCGATGCACGTGCATGCAGCATCCCAAAAGATATGAGAGAGAGAGAGAGTGAGAGAGAGGGGGAGAGAGAGAGAGAGAGAGAAGCTAGCATACCCATAGACATTATAGGGCATCCCTTGTTGGATGGCATAATGAGGGAAGGATGCAGCTGGAGGAAAAGCTGTGCCCACACCACCTCCAAACCCTGTCTGAAAAGAGCTCATTACCCTAAAGTTCCTCCCTGCTCCTCCTGCTATGACATTTATTTATTATTATTGTTTCATATTTTTACACTAAAGCAGTTATTTTTCAACTGAAAAACAGCTAACATAATCAAAGCTCGACCAGATCAAATGAAAAAGAAAAAAGAAGAAGAAGCTGGCAGCCCTTTTATATATAAACTTCAACAATATTGATGGGATTAATAATAAAGCACAGATTCCTTAACAAGTAAACTAAGTTGTTTGCATGCTTGTAAAAGGCAATCCACTCTCTCAGTTATTACATCATGGAGTCCAGACTGTTCAAATTACGAAGAACAGAACCTTCCCCCATTTAGGAAGAATATTCACAATGCACGATGATTCGACTGTCAATGTGTTGCTTCGAAAACAGAATATGTTTTTGGACCTCCATCAAATTCTTATCCAAATTAATCAGCAATGAATATCCACAAAACTCTAATAACCTTTGCCCAAAGAATTAAATAATAACAATTTCTGAAAATATCAAAGCATCTCAATTTAGACTTAAGACAGTGAAAAGTAAAATGAATAAAAGTTGTAAAAACTTCTTCTTCTTTTTTTTGGATCTCAAATATATATATATATATATAGACATAAATATCCATATATATGATCACATTTAAAAATTGTATGGAAGAGAAATTAAAATAGTGAAAGTAGTAGGAGTAGTATACCATGCTTTGGGGTAGAGGGTTTGGATCTCTGAACACCCATAGATGCAAGATTACAATTAGCTCTTCTTCCATCTATCACTGGAGCAGCATCCACACAAGCCCTCATGGCAGCATCAGGTTCTCGAAAAGTTACCTAAAATAGCAACAGCACACTTTCCCAGATTAACTACCTCAAAAATAAGACAGGACCCTAGTATAATTCTTGATTCTTTTTCGAAATCCGTAATTTCCATGCGTAACCCATAACTAGATCTGTCTTTAGCTCCAAGATCTCACCAACTGCATGCTTACAACACAAAAAACGCAGGATAAAAACATATATAGATGAAGCAAAAAAGGGAGGGACATACAAATCCATAGCCTTTGGATCTGCCAGTGGCCTTATCAGTGATGACAACAGCTTCCAAGATCTCACCAAACTGCTCAAAGTATTTCTTCATGGTCTCCTTTTGAGTTTCCCAAGCCAACCCTCCAACAAATACCTTAGTATAAGTTGTGTCACCAAACTGACCTGCCAAATTTGCTGGAGTCATCTTTCTTGATTCTCTCTTTATCCCTCCTTTTCTTTCCTGAGATCTCTTGATATCACCAGTACCGCTGAAAACCAAAGCTCAGTAGCAAACAAAACTTTATAGTATATGTCAAAATGAGACCTAATATATGTGACTAAATTAACCTATGCGACACCCAATATGGACAGATAGAGGTGGTCGATCTAGATGTTATGTAAGTGCCAAAGATGAGAAAGACCCACTTGATTTGAAGGGATCTTTTCTTAGATTTTAGAGGTGAATTTTGGTGGTGATGGATGGTGGTCTTGATATTTGATCAAGGAGAGACAATTAGGTCAGTGAGATTGAAAGAGAGAGAGGGAATTGGGAGGGAAGAGAGAGCAAAAATGGCTAGAAAAAAAAAATAGGAAAGAAGAAAGACAACCTTGTAATACGGACATCAATTATATACTCAAACAGCAGCCCCGCCTCTTTTTCTCTTTCTCACGCGCCATTATTTCGTGTGTTTGCCACCATAAGATGATAATTGGTGTTTTGCTCATCATGTGTGCGATATACGTGCTGTGTTGAGTGTGGGTATGGCTTTTGCGGCATTATTATGTCCCTCATAGCTGTACTTTGTATTATTTTGAGGGGGAAAGTCGAATGACTGATTGGTATGCCGTTTTTGCTCATAATTACGAAACTACCAAACGGAACTGCTGTGATGAGAGCAAAAGTTCTTGGTGGCAGAAACGGAACGGGGAAGTTTAGGAAATCGAGGGCAGACGGATAAAATCACGCGGGAGGTCAACAGTCAACCCCTACGGATTAACTGGTGTGAAGTGGGGAGTATCATGTGAGCAACTTCATGGTAAATTATTTTTAATTAGATTACCCTTTTCATGGTTAGTTTTTTAATCTAACTAAATATTTTAGGTTAATAATGAATGGAAAATAAATTGATTAATACATGAATTTATTATATTCAAAAACATTTTTAAAAAAATATGTTTCTCTTAATGCAATTGTGTATTAATTGCTTTATTATTCACAAATCCAACTAGGATAAATAAACCATTATTGAGTGTTATTCTAGGTTAATGATGAGTGGGTAATAAATTGATTAATACATAACTTTGTTATGTTCAAAAACAATTTTTAAATAATATTTTTTGTTAATCCATATGTGTATTGGTTATTTTATTATTTATAAAATCCATCCAAAATATATGAACCATCATTAAGCATTATCTTAAGTTAATGGCAAGTGGGTAATAAATTGATTAATACATTCAAAATATTTTTAAAAATATCATGTTTTTTCTTATGATTATTTCTAAAAATAAAAAACATATAATAACAAAAGTTTTATTTTCTTGTGAATCTGGACCTGTGGTCCAAGAATGCCCTCAACAACACCTTCTTGATCTACTTTTTTAGTTATCCAATAAATCATCTTCAAGAAGCAAAGTCACTTGTAATGACAATATTGTTTTAAGATTATAAAATTTAAATATTTATAAAATCTTAATGTTATTTTTTAATTGTAAATATTTATTTTTTATTTGAATTTTTTATGTTCATATTGATATCTCTGTGATTTTAGTCTCATGTTCTTTCTTTTTAGATAACCTTTGATGTGGAGAGCAAATATAGGCTGGATTGGTAATCTTGAACAGTTTTATTCATATTATTTTATAACTATCCCCGCAGTTCCAACACTCCTATTTTAAAAGTGAGAAATGAGTTTTGTTACCAGGTCTAGGTCATAAAATCATTGTCTTAGGTCATGATAGTATTTTATCTTTAATAACAAACACATATACTAATTGAGGCAAACTATTAGCATATAAGAACATGATATATAAGATGATTGTTATTTTTTCTAATACATAATCGATCTCTCATTTAAAATCTCTAAAAAAACAATAAGAATTTCCTAATTACCATAAAATTAAGTGATGATTCTTTTTTTTATTTTTACTTATTTTTACATGTGTTCACCTTGATATTGGTAGCAACAAGGAGAATAGACAAAGTGATGAACACCCACCCTACAATTCAAAAAATAGCCAACTAATTAATTTTCATATTGGTATTCTTTTTGAACGAATGACATATGTGAATTTTTCATTTCTTCTAATTAAAAGGTTCAATAATCCTTAATAATGTAGAATCATTTGAGAATTATCTGAATCACCCTTGATGAAAGTTAATATGTAATAAGAGGTTAAATATGATAAAAGTTAACATGATCATTATAATATATTTCTTGCGAAGAGGTCATGGGTTTTACTCTTTTATATATATAAAAGAGTAAAACCCATGACCTCTTCGCAAGAAATACATTATAATGATCAAGTTAACTTTCATCATATCTAAGATATATATATATATATATATATATATATAGAGAGTGAGAGAGAGAGTGAGAG
>Ga0307515_10018605_pt1 | contig 12552 bp, 11 predicted proteins | sample 17_EM_MG_FD_194513 | JGI IMG/M metagenome (GOLD analysis project Ga0307515, IMG submission 194513) | Populus trichocarpa ectomycorrhiza microbial communities from riparian zone in the Pacific Northwest, United States - 17_EM | ecosystem: Host-associated > Plants > Roots > Unclassified | place... | reverse complement strand
CCTGAACAGCAAGACCTGCACAGCACCGCTAATCCATCAGGACCATTGTTGCTAACATGGAAATACTCCTGCCAAGTTCTTTCCTTACCCTTCCTTTTTCACTCCCTCGATAGCAAAACTTCCCTAGTCACCAAAAGGTTATCTAACCCTGTCAGCTACTCCCTCCATAAAGTGCTCTTGACTGGAGCACTTTGCTTCAGGGCCCAAAGCTAGTGATAAAAGGAAAGCAACACAATCCCACTCAGTGCACACTTTCTGGAGCCCATTACCCACAAGGATATCTGCTAGCTAGATAGCCAACAGCTACCAAATTCTCTACTCTGCTTGACCTCACACGGTAGTGGCTCAGCAAGCATAGATTGAGATTAGCCAGTTGATAAGGCCAACAATCTTAATCCCCATATTGCATAGCTACGCAGTAAGACTACATGATTGGAGACACAAAAGATTTGGTAAGACTGTGACCCATGAGACAGGCTACTCGATCTCTCTTCATAGTAGCAACTTATCAAGAAAAACATATCACATTCATAACTAAAGGCAATAAACCATGAAGTTTTGTGCGAGACAGCAATGTGTACCAAAGGTCTTTCAGGTTTCCAATTCATAGACAGCTCTGACGGCATGTGCATCAAGCCACCAACAACAACCGAGGATACATCAAAATTACTACAGCTGCTGATAGAACCAGAAAATGCAAAGCAAACCACTCTTCTTGGCCGAATATGATTTCGTATGGGAGCAGAAACCGGGGAGCCACAATCAGGTTGCGGATGCACTCAGCAGACGCGAGGTAATTGCTACTGTTCTTGCTATCGTTCAGGTGGAGTCGGACATGCTGTGTCGACTTCGTCAAGCTGCGGGGGAAGACGCAGCGTACAAGAAGCTGGTTGAGCTTGTACGAGAAGGGACAATACGGAGAATGTAATTGATCAAATCTAGGAACTTCTAAATCCGTAAAAGATCGCTAACCAGAACTGTAACTATTTATCAAACTGCACAAAACAAACCAATCTTGTCAGCATTGTTCGATAGAAACATCATAGCAGTCCCCCTTTATAATGTAATGAGTAGGTCCCCAAAATTCCAAATATGGTCCTAACTTTTCTCCCTCTACCTATTCTTTTGTTTTTTTATTCATTCCCCAGGATCAAAAACTAAATTGACAATTACATTAAGAGTTTTATGTAATTCCCTTGACCCTGTTAAAGACCTAATACTTGGATTTCGCAGACAGATTCATATCCCAAAAGAGCAGTATCTAACACGCTCCTACCAACAGATTCCTTAGAAATATACTAAACTTTCCAAAGCAATGAAGGCAACATCAAGATTGATGCACAGCTTCTGTGAATGCCTACAAGGAATAAGACCATTCAACACTTTTAAGCTGCACCACGCATGACTTCCAGTTAACAACACCAGCAAAGTCATGAATTGTAGGCGGCTGGAAAGTCACCTTTGTGGAGGGAAAAGCCACTCCACCAACACACTATCGGCTTGGCTGGAACCAAGTTTAGCTAGGAACTCAACACAATAACATCCCTCTCGCAGAACACGAGATAACCAAACTTGCCAATTCCTATCAAGAGTTTTCAAATGTCAGAAACCAGATTCCAGCATAGGCGAAAGACAGCAGCATGAAATATAAGATTTACAGCATCTAAAAGAATTCAACTTAGCCCATAATCGTCTGTAACCCATCTGCCATGCCATGGCCAAAACACGTCGATGGCCATCAACTATACGCCTATCTTTGCTTGCCAACAAACACAACATGACAGTGTACTGAACCAATACCCAGGCTATTTTGAAAAATACCAACATAACACACTTATACTTACCATTCAATTCTATCGATTTGGTTCATCCACTGTTTTTTGGCTGATACAATCTGTCAATATCTATTGTTTGACAAATCCTATCTCAGTGCTAATATTGCTGTTATCAAAGAAGACAGCTTACGGGTCCTGACTTAAGTTACATGGCATCCATCCATTGTCTTCCTTTTCTTACTACAATCTCTCCGCCACTATTGTTTGGCAAATCCTATCTCAGCGTTAACACTGGTGTTAGCAGATGCATACATGATGGAGACAGCTTCCATGTCTTGACAGAGGTTATCATGGCATTCATATTTTCAAGCTGATATTGCAACATCAGTATGATTGTCAAGTGAAATTCTACAACATCTATACCACTTTCCGATAGGGATAATAACTAATAAGTCCTATACAATGCATGATAAATAGTCCAGACTGGAAAAAATAATAATAATAAATCAATGCAACATTTAAGAAACCTAACAGAAACTACACATACTGAATGGCCCAACTCTTAAATTAAGCAGCCTATTCATGTATAAAGAGAAATTCTTGAGGTCTTTGCAGCGAAAAGCTGAAAGTAAACATCCAAATAACAGCACTTGATTGGCCAGATTTAAGCATTGAACAAAGTAGTGGCTGAATACTAGCACACCTTTAGCATGCACCGAATAAATCATCATATGTCGAAGATATAGCTAGCTAACTGAAATATCATCATCTATCCTAGAACTCCCACTAGATTATCTGGCATCAAGTACCCTTTTCTCCTGGACCACCTAGACGTGACATTTCAGACAAGATGAAAAAACATCTGCCCCTGAATTTTTTACATGCCAACTGCATAAGCTCATTGACAAAGAAATTGAGCAAATACCCTAACAAAATCAGACAAGATGACAGGCACCCATGAAAGCAAAAAGAAGCTTTTGTTAAGTAGATAACGCACAAAATCTTCTAAATGATGATGAAACATCAATAGTTAAATTCCAAATGGTGTCAAGATCTTTGCTTTCATTTAAAGAGAGCTTAAACAAATGAGTCAGGGACACCTAACTCACATAGCAGTTCAATCCTTCTCAAAAAACCCCCACCAAATTGCATCAAACACACAGAAATCTCAACTCAAGGAACAAAAAAAACCCATCAAGGTTCAACATTTAGCCACCAATCTTGTTCCAAAAACACACATTTGAACTCTAAATCAATCAAAGCTGTCATTAAAATATACCAAAAGTAGAGCATAAAAATGCAATAAGTCCTCCAACGTTCCAATTATTATTAATCGTCATCATTCGAGACGATTCAAAACATAACAAAGATGCCACATTCCATCGAAGAACTTTAAAAAGTAGAAATCTTTAACTGCTAAAACCACGTTTCTGGTAACGAGCAACCTCACCCTCATTAGGGAAAAAACCCATAAGTCTCCCAGCTGAGTTCTGATATGCATACATAAAACCACCCATTAAACCAATCAATCCTCCTGTCACCATTGATGGTCCCTTAATCCCTGGCTTTATCCCTATTAGAAACAAACAAAAAAACAAAAACCCATTTGCATATGAGTAATTTCGACATAAATAAGCTAAAAGAAGAGCTAAAGATGTGAGATTTGTACCTGAGAGGTAGCCAACAGTGACAGAGACACCAGTAAGGGTGATGAAACGACAGTAATCAAGGGTGTTGAAGTTGCCAACAACCTTAGTGAATTCTGGGTTTCGATCTATTACCGGGTACTCTGGTTTTGCTGATGCTGTGATGTCTGTGTTCATTTTCCGGTCTTGATTTGTTTTTTCTTTTACTTTGCTCGAGTTGTTGTGTGCTGCTCCCTCTCTCTCTATATGCAAGTGTGTTTGGGCAAACCTAAGAATGCCCCCAACTATATAGATAGTGTCAATTTTAATCCTAAACATTTTTTTAATTAAATCTTATCCCCCGATTTTCCATTCATACTTGTAGGATTACATCCCAATTGTATCTTTTAGTGAGAAACAACGTTTTTTTTTCTTCCATGAATTAACATTTTATGTTAATTAATTCTAAAAAAATCCCTAATTGAGAAATCAATATCTTTTAGGAATAAAACTGATATAAAAAACTTCTTTAAAGAAAAATTTATCCGTATATTTTTAACTCTTGCTAGCATATCAACAAAACTCCTCCTCACAAATAGCCAAATCTCACAAGAATGCTTGCGTTCTAGTGTTTTTTAGACCTAGGCCTTTGGGATGTTAACAGTGTTTAGAATCAAAGAATGACTCAAGTACTTAATAGGGCCATTGTAGACATGGTGGATGAGTTCATCATGTAACTAGGCCCTTCATGTGTCAAAGGGATATATTCCGAACATGGTAGGGCTACCTCAGGAGTTTGAATAATAAGAAAGACCGAGAGAAATGATTTTTCCTTTTAATGTACCCATTTAAGTTTCAAATTTAATTTTAATAGCCGAAAGCTCAGCTTAAGATTTCCTTAGATTAAGTTTATTTTCATTCTTCAATCCTTTAAAAATCATAATTTTCAAATTTAATTAAAAAAGAAACTTGGAAAAAAATTTAAGTAGTTATAAAAGTCATTGAGTTAATTATTTTAATTTATTAAAATAATATAGTACATTTTCTCTTCTTGTTTTGCTTTAATTTTAAAAAATAAAATAAATTAACCTGGTTAACCATGCATGCCATTAAGAATTTAAACAAATCAATTGAGTTTTATCAAGTTAATATCTTATCTGATTCAATTAAAAATTAACTTAGTTCGGAATTAAAATAAAAAATTGGTTATAATTTTTTTTACTTTAATATATATGTTGTGGTATTTAATATCATGTGCATATTTTATGTTGGAGTTTAAATATATTTTATGGATATATGTTTGAATTTAATGGATAAAAATAAAATACAAAATGTGTAATTAATTGTTTATTTTATCAAAATTTCTAACTAGAAAAGTCAATGATCGGAGGAATTTCAAAGATCGACATTAAAAGAGTGCTCGAGCAATTTATATTGTGATTAATTTTAGCTAATAATTATTGATTAGAAACTCAATTTTTCTCTACTTGACTTTCTTTTCCTTTTGTCTTGCACGTTGATGTAATTCAGAATATCAAATTCCACTATTTCAAATTTAATCATATATATTAAGAATATCATGTTGGGAAGGGTTCAGAATGTGTATAAAACTCTTCGATGAAAGTAAGCTAGTGATCATACTAATAATAATATAGCAGTAACTCTTCTAATATTACGTTACTAAAAAGTTTACGAGATTAATGTTTACAAATGAAGAGAAGTATCAATATCATCATCATCAGTTGCAGAAGCATCAAATTTATCTAGTACACCAAGCTTAGGAGGAGTTTTCGTAGAAGATAAACTCATCAAGGCCGGGGTCTCCTCACACCGAAAGCCGGCCTGCTTGCTCTGTGGGTTTGGCCAAAGAGAGAGACATACATGGGGTGGTGACCTTGGTTGAAGGATCAATTCTGGGTGAAAGAACAGCCTGTTGGCTGCTGCTGGTTCATGATATTGCATGGTGGGACTTGACTGCTTGGTACTCTCCACATGTATATTTCTTGATAGCTCCTTTTCCTCCCTCATTGCTTTCACTCTTTGTAATTGCCTAAATCTCTCTTGCAATAAAGCGATAGAGGATTGAATGACAATAGGATCAGTATTTTCCTTGCCCATTTGAGAAGAAAGATTGTTTTTGGCTCTCTTAGGGGTTTTTTAGCTATCGAAATGTGTGGTGACGATGGAAGTGATGAAGTCTAAGGAGGCTTGAAAAGCATTACGTGTGTATTTATAGTATGTTGGCATGGTTACTATTGAGATGTATAAATTAATATATGACACATTTATTTTTTCAATAAAATTCTAAATGATTTAGTAAAGGAACGAGAATCGGCAGCCAAGTTGCAAAATCCAAAAAGAAAAGGTTGCGAATCCAATCTAAGAGGAGGAGTTTCTTGGTTAAGTGTAATGAGGGTAGAGGCAAAGTAGAAAAGGCTAAAAAGAAGAGTCCAAAAGCATGTTGAAATTAGCAAATGGAAGGGTATGTTTGGAGGAATAAGAGGCTGTATGATACCCTGTCAGCATGCCCTAGAAACCCTTTCTAGCTTTGGAGATGATGGAGCCTTTTTCTCTTTTGTTGATGGGGTTTTGGATGTTTACCATTTGGGTTCACAAGCACTTCTCCTACCTTTTGAATGCTTCCCTTTGTTGAAGGAAAGAAATGGGAGGGGTGTGAAGGGTACAAGACAAGAGTTAGAGGAGGGAATAATCTTTTTAGGAGCTTGTAATTTCTTGATTTGAACAATAATGTGTTGACAAGGAACAAGGTTCCCAACATTCTCACTCTTTAGATATATTTTTTTGTCTTCAATTTGTTGGATTGGCATGGCATGCAAAACTGAAAGCTGCAGATGCTAATATATATTAGTGATAGATTAGATGCTTCTTTTTTGCAACATCAAGCCTCCCACCTTGAATTATTTTTATTTCTTTTGGTGTTTCGAAATTTGAAGGGTGAATCGAGAAGACAAAACATTTTCTAGAGTTTTTAGCCAAGGCGTGCAAATGGGGATTTTTATTATATGCTTGCATGCCCTTTTGCATCAGGAATAAAGAAATGGAAAGGGCACATTGTAGGTGGATTTGTGGCATGTCTTTGTTGTCATCTTTTCAGGTGACCGGGTAAGCATAATCTGTAAACATATCGATGGATGATTTTTTTTTAATTCATGGGTAATATTGAGAGATTAAAAGAATGATTAACAAAGATGAGATGTAATATCATATAAGATTATACATTAATTTATTACAAAGATTGGTCTAATAAGGCATGCATCACCTCTCAGAAAAAATAGTTGGTGACAATTATTGATGAAACATTATTGCATATGCATGATAGTACTCCAAGACAACTGAATTGGTGTCGTAAGAGCTTGTCCTAATGATATTGAAAAGATGGTAGCAGTCGATAACCTGGAAACAATCATGGCTAGCTCTGGTTGGATGAATTTCTGAAAGTTTTCGGAGGCGCATCGACTGCATTTTATGATGTTCGGTAATGGGCTCCAAGTTCCATCGCATAACATGAGGTCTAGGTGGTCTCTTGCCATTCTTGTTCCCCAGTCTGCCTTTACAAGGCCATTGTCTTCTTGTCTCAATGCTGGAGTGTCATGTAGATTATTAGCTACAATCAGTGCAACCACATCTCGTTTCTTCTGCAAGCACTGCCACAGAAGAAGCTTATCAGATGGGAGACAGTTGCCTGTTGCAGTGATTTTGATGCAGCAGGATCTGAACAGATGTATTGAAAAAAAAAACCACATGGAAAGCCTAGTAAACATATTTATGAACTAGATGAATCTGTTATGCCAAATGATCTGCATAATGGAAATAGATATAATTTTTTATTTTATAGTTGCATCGTGCTCAAAATTTACTAGTATATTTTCCAAGCTCAGTTTATGTAGTGATTAGTTCTAGTTTTTTTTTCTCTTTAATTTTGGATTTTAACTTCTATTTTCTTATATAATTAGGATTTCTATTTCTATCTAGTCCAGATATGTTACATAGCTATTTAAATTGTTGTCATCATTTAAAATCTAAATACTTAAAAATAAAGTTTTTTGGTAATTAAATTATGTGTTAATCAAGTATTTATTCAATTAAATTCACTCTTCATAATAAATAAAGCTGATTTATTAATGAAAAAATCTTGATATCTAAAAATAAAATTCTTTTTAGGTGAATTTAGGGAAATTCATATTCTAAGTTAATATTTTTATAAAGCGAAAGAGTAATAAATATGATAAATAACATTAAGTTCTAAAAACAAAATTGTTTGTTCTTGTTTGGTATGAAATGAATATTCTACACACAAAAAAAATAGTATTGCATTGAGAATAAAATTTGTGAACTCTTTACTTGAATTATTCATAAAGTTTTTACACCCTTATAAATCTTGTGTTTTTGTTTAAAAAAGAGAGGTAAAGAGTCGTTTCATCTTTGTAATATTAATAAAAGATAAATATTAATAAGAGACAAATATCATTTATATATGTAATAAAAAATATGATAGAACATAACAAACTCTTATACACTTAAGGCTGCACATTAAATAAGGTCTAGAAAATAAGAATTGTGCTTGATTAAAAAAAAAACCTCAAAAAATAAGTGTTGGTCCAAACCACATAATCAAGCCTAAAATATTGGTTGCATGTCATATCCAAGAATGTTGGGCAACATGTTTGGGTTCGGGCACGAGACCTGAGCCAATAGAGCATTGGTGTGCGTTTAACGCTTGGGCCCGGGCATGTTGCCCTAGCCTATGGGGCGCTGGACTCGAGCATGCTAACTAAGCCCACGGGTGCTAGTGTGTGGCCAACAACTAGAACTAGGCCCAGGACCTATGTCTGGGTCAAAAAAAGAACAGCTTGAGCCATGTAAAAGTTGTTTTTTCTAAAAATACTTGTAAATCCTGCCCATCACATCGTTTTCTTGAGGAATTCTTTTTAGCAGATTATATCTTGATTGAGAATAAAAAGTGCGGTTTGGGTTTATCCAACCCCTTTTCATGAATTTCTTGTCAGATCAGTGCAGAATGTTGTGACAAAGCACTAAGACAAGCCGAGGATTTCTGGACTGTACTCTTACCGCCTCTCGACATAATCTTCATTTTCCAATAAGCAACACAAAGAGCCATTAGAAATGGCAAGTCTTCCTGCATTCCCACCAACAATACAGTAATTGATGCCATCCGGAAGCTTACCTTTCCTCTTGGTTTTGTAGTAATTCTCTCAATTGCTTGAATGAACTCCATGGCCAGTGTTGCTTATCTTTCCTTTTAGACATGTAGCGAGGAAAACGTTACTGTCAGGATCAGCAAGTTCCAGGAATCAGGAATTGGAAACTTAAGTACAAATATCAGACAAAAAGAAAATGACAGGATTTTTGTAATGATTTTCGATAAACTCTAAGGTGACAAGGAGCTCATCACCAATTAAACTGTATCCAGTGATCAACTGAGTAAACAAGATTTTCCTTGGACATATGAGAAAATGATTGTACTATAATCATCACTGAGGTATCAAACTAAAACATTACTCACAATTTTTTAAACCAATTAAGTCCTTGTTGAGTCAGATTGTTGTGACCCTTGCCAGAAACTGGTAGTATTGCATAGATAAACTTGTTAAGGATGACTTTCTTGAAGCTTTTTGAGAGAAGTGGCTAATATGCAGAGATGCATATGCCTTCTTAAAAGTTAAAATCAACATTGCTAGAAGTAATCAAGAAATCACTGGAGAACATCTTAGAGGGGCAAATAGAGAAAGATATTGAGAGTTTTTGTTGATGCATTTAGCTGCAGAGAACACCACTAGGTGAATTAGTTACATATTGTTTCTAACTTATGGAAGTTCATCTAGTTTATTGTTGATTGAGTAATCATTTTCAAACTTGATTACTGAATCGATGCCATGGCACTTGATTGTATAATTTACGCAAAGGTTTGGTTTTATAACTTGGGCATTGTTAACAGAAAAATCTGCTTTCCCACGGTTTTTGATTTCGATCAGCTGATTCTCAAGCCCTGATGGAACCATGGTCCCTGTTGGAAAATGATTCAAGCCAGAGAATGTGAGTGGCATTGGGATTGAGTGGCTGAGCAAGAAGTCTTCAAGGTGGTCTGGTGACATCGAGTGCCTCGTCAATTCTTGATCAATTGGAAGGAAGAAAATCAATCCAAAGAAATTCTGTGACCTAATGTCAGTCATTGCTGCTTGTACATCAGTGAGGTTAAGACAGGTTGTGATTGAGAGACTTCGAAAAGAGAAACAAGGTTGAACAAAATACAAAGATCCATTTCAGATTAAGAGTGTTTGCAGAAGTGGAGATGGGGCTGGAGGTGTCTGGCCCCAAGTGGGGTAATTCAAGACATTCCTTACCACAGATTAGTTTGAAAGTAGATTATACATGAGTCCAGTGCTTAAAATTGAAATCAAAATTTAATGTTTCACCTTCCCTGTGTCGAAATGGCACCGATAAAGAAATGGTATTATCTCTGCTACAACGTAAGCAAACAGCAAAACCTGCTCATGCAAGTGGCCTGCACCTTAGCCAACTACCTGGCAGATTGATTTTAGAGCTAAGAAGTTGGAATGATCATGGAATGTCTATGATTCACACCATTCCTGTGCTGCAAAAATACAATGATCTGATGAATTTGTTTCAAGTTGACACTCCTAGAAGGTTAAAGTTCTTTGGCTTGCTGCATCAGTACACCAAGAACCTGTTGGAAAAAGAGCTTGACAGGAATTCCGACAAGGGAATCGCCTGATTGCCTCCTTTCACTTTTATTTAGTTTGCTTCACCAATACAGTCTTCTTGTTGTCCACATGACAAAAGATTAAAGGCTCGGTAATGCACATTGCATGCCTGTAGCTTTTTGAGCAAAAAAATAAAAAAATAAATTTCCATGTGAGTATGAAGTAAGTTTTGGTTAAATGTTTCATGCAAAATCCCAATAATTAAGCTAATCAGATTGTTATATTGTTATTGGATCACTAAAAACTAGCTAGCAACTTGCTGGCCATTAAAATATGGTCATGCTTATGGGTATTGCTGCATGCATAATTACATATTATTCCGATCCTCTATCAGAATAATATGGAAGAAAGTACTGCAGAAAATGTAACAAGAACAGAAAAAAAATAAAAATTCAGGGTAATATAGGTATTCTAAACAAATCCTGAATTCTTGCCGTGAGATCGAAGAAATGTAGATAGATTGGAATCTCGACTTTATAAAAAGTGGATATCATCTTTGATCTGGCAAATTCACTTCATAAATATAAAGGACTAATCAGAACTGTTTGTGGTTATATGAGTTTTCACTTCAAGGGATCGATATAAGTTTCTGTCATGATGTCACCAAATTTTCCAAGGATTCTTCTCCTAGCTCTGTCCTTCCATGCTTTAATGCTGCAAAAATCAGGTAAATCATTGATAAGGCTATAGTTTTTCTCCCTGATGAGCAAGGAAATGTCTGTTTTAATTGTGATTTTTGGTGAATTTATAGAGGGTCAATTTGAGGAATGGTGCATAGCTGATGAGCAAACACCAGATGATGAGTTGCAAAGGGCCATGGACTGGGCATGTGGGAAGGGAGGTGCAGATTGCAGCAAGATTCAAATGAATCAACCTTGTTATATGCCAAATACAATAAGGGATCATGCCTCTTATGCCTTCAATGATTATTACCAGAAGTTTAAGCATAAAGGAGCAACTTGTTACTTCAACGCTGCTGCTCTCATCACCGATCTTGATCCAAGTAAGATAATTTTTCTACTTGAAAACTTCAAAATTAGTCCCCCAATTCTGTATTGATACTCAATGTAATCCCCAAGCTCTGATAATCTTTCTTATTGAATTAATGGCAGGTCAGCACTCTTGCAAATTTGATTATCTTCCCTGAGCGAAACAATTCAAGGAATTGAAGGTTTTGGATCAAATATATATTTTGTGGATTATTTCATGGCAATGAGACCAGCAAAATTTGGTTTGGTCATAAAAAGACAGGTTTTCCAGTACTAGTTTTGGATTGTTGCTTTTCTTTTTTCCATTTTGAGAAAGTGTTGTTACTTGTTGCATCCAAATTATGTCCCACATTGATCTTCATGTGACCTTAGGAAAGCAATGTTGAAATGAACACCTTAATTTATAACGGTGTGATGTTTGTAACGTATATAGTTGCTTTCATATTGGTCTAGCGAGTTAACCCATGACTCGAGAGATTTGGGATCTAATACAAGATCTGATCTAGACAAATTATATAAATAACTTAACATATATTTTTATAGGCTAATGATACAAATCTAGGGTTAAAAAGAGATATGATCACGTCAGACTGAATTAATACCTTAAAACGAAGATAACAAAAAATTTAATTGTGGAATCAGACTCAAATTTTTCCAGATGATTAAAGAGGCAACCACCATGTACTTTATTTTCATGGAATAAAATTGTGAATCTAAGATTCATATTTTTAATTATTTTTATTTATTAAATATCATGTGTTTTATATGTTGTTGTTAATCTTATATCTTCTGCATGTATCAAAAACATAAAATAAATCTATTTCTATAATAATTTTAGAATGAATCTTTGTCTTTTTAAAACAAGTCAGATAGAAAAATTAACAATTATTACTAAACGTCACCTATAAATTGATATATTTATAATGATTTTTTCCCTCACACCCTCTTTTTATATAGATGAATTGGAATTCTAAAATTGATAATCGGAATAACAAATCTACCTCTCAACAAGAATAGGGTTTTGTAACCTTTTTTCTTTTAATCAATGGTGCCAAGTGAAACTACATTAATTTTAATTATGTCATTGGGCTAGAAATACAAGACACAATTATAGTTTACGGTAACGATCTTCATCCTGTAGTTTCTTTCTTCCCATGTAAAAATAGCAAGAAATGGCAAGAAATGACTTCTTACAAATCAAATTAAATAATGACTTTTCTCATCAATTAAAATATTATAACATGAATTCTGAGCAGAAGGGTGCAGAAGAAAACTTTTACAGGAACAAATTCATTAAAAATGAAAAAAATAATAATAATCACATGACATAATTTAGTTATATATATATATATATATATATATATATATATATATATGGATGTTTTCTCTCTGTATATTA
>Ga0307515_10018604_pt1 | contig 12553 bp, 10 predicted proteins | sample 17_EM_MG_FD_194513 | JGI IMG/M metagenome (GOLD analysis project Ga0307515, IMG submission 194513) | Populus trichocarpa ectomycorrhiza microbial communities from riparian zone in the Pacific Northwest, United States - 17_EM | ecosystem: Host-associated > Plants > Roots > Unclassified | place... | reverse complement strand
CAAGATACACAGATTCCCGAGATGCTTGTGCAGCCATTGCTGGGGAGTCATACAAAATATGGTTGGAACATGAAAACAGGACAGATGATATTACGATCATTATTGTTCACATCAAGGGCTTATCTAATGTGAGTGTGATTAGAAAAAAAATGATCATCTTCTGGCCTTGCAGTTTTCAATGTATACATCTTTTTCCAATGCTCTAGGTTGAATCTCATGTTTTCATTTTATATTAATCGCTATTAGTGTTGGTGTTGATATTTTGTACTCAAGAGAGATTTTCTTTATATTGGAAACATTCAGTTATGAAGAATAAGCTCTGTACCACCTGAAAATGCAACTGGTTGTGTTTGGGGTGTACTGTTGATGTGTTTGGGTTAAGATTTAATAAGTGGTGCTTTGCTTGTCTTTTGGTAAATTTAAACACATAAGCCTTGGAATCTTGGTAATGCTATATCTGGGCCACTCATAGATCTCAAAGTTGCAGTTGTTGAATTATTTTTCTGAGGCACCTGTCACTGGCTGATGATTTCCTGATCTCTATTCTTATCGATACAGTCAGGTGCTGGTGACACAGATGGAACCACTGGAGCTAATAGGAATCCCACAAGTTCAAGGACAGGAAGAGGATCTTCTGACAGCTCTGCTGCCTCTGGATCAGAACTATACCGTTCAATAAGAAGTGAATTCACAGATCTGCAACTTTCCATGAATCGAAGCCCAGCTATTGTTGTTCCATCTCCATCTCAGCCCTGGGAATTGGTGGGTCTCCTGATCGTCTTATGCAATTGAGTCGTATCTATATTATTGACTTGGTGATGTTTCTTTGTTTACTATAATAATCCAATCAAATTGCTTCCAAAAAGCTGCTTCACATTCATTTTCATTTTTATGTAGTTTTACTTGTTTCATACATTCGATGCAGTGCATGTTTCCTCATTTGCCTCAAATTTGGTTTTAAAGAATCTATTCCCTTGAAGTCTCTCAATGATCTTTCTTTTGGCTTGTGTAGGATGGGGGTTAGTGGCGCCTTCTGTCAAAATTGAAGGCAACTTTTTCTGCATGCTCAAGGATCTCCAGGCTGCAAGCTATTGCTAATTTTACTAAAACACTGTTACTAATTACACACGACTTTGCGAGGTAAAAAATGCTCTCCACTTTGTTGTAGCTTTGCCCCTGGTAATCCAAGCTTAAAGGGAGTTGGAAATCCAAGATTCCGGGATGTTCAGAACTGATAATCATGAATTCCATAATGACTCGTCTCAAGAAAGAAAAAATTTCATTAGGTTTTTGGCTTGATTTCTGGATGTCAGTTGTAAACTCAACGCCTCAACCTCCTGCAATTTTGATTTCTGGATGTCAATTGTAATCCCACACCTTCCTGATATCTCTGTGAACAGTAGACTTGTAAAGATAATGAAGTAAATTGTATAATGCATTTGCTCCATGATGTCTTTATCGTTATTGCATCTACTGTGTTTGATTCGTATGGTTCATGCTGACATACAATAAACACATCCAGTGAAATCTTGTTCTCAACAGACATCGTTCAATTATTTGAATGATTTAATGTTGTCACTGTGTCGAAGTTCCTGCAATGACATTGGATTAGCTGTCTGATCCATTAATGTTCCGAGGTAAGGGGTTGTTTTCGTAGGGTTTGACCTCGTGCTTGTGTTATTGTTTCTTCAGTAAGTGACAAGGGTTTGAAGCCCATAGTGGTCCACACGCCCTCACCTTTTGGAGAAAGCATGGATTGATGTTGGCATGCCATTGCTCGAGCTTGAGGTAGTGAGTGGCAACAAATCACTTGATGGCAACTTGTTCTTAATTGTGCATGCCCACTTTATCGGTTGAGCTCACAAATCACAATAATGTAGGGGAAAAAAATGAAAGGTAACTTTTGCCATCTGATGGTCCCTGGCAATCCAGGAACAACAGTGGCAGTGAGTGGACGAGGTTTTCAGATTTAAAACTGACATTGGTGAGGAAAGAAGGAGCCAAAAAGAAACAAAGTCCAAATACAAAATGGCAAAACAGAACTCTTGCTTAAGTGGCTGGAAGAGTCAAAATATATATATATATAGTTTGTCATGATAGAAAATGAAAGATGAGTTACAAAATGTTAGTCTTGTATTTAGAACAAGTTCAAATATTGCAAAACCCTTCTTTTTTCCTGTCAATGGGGAAAACAACACATATCGTCACAGGTGCAATCGAGCGGTTAAACAGAGCTCTTCACTACTATCTTTCACAAATACATGGCAATTCGCAAGTATAGTACAGAACTAGGGATACAAGACCCTCCCCTCCTTTTAAAATCAAGGGCATGTTCAGGGAAACCAAATTCGTTGCCTAATATCAGAAATAAACGGAAAGCTTCTCACCTATTGAGTTTTGCACTACGTTACACTGCTCCAACAACTTGCTTAATTTGTCAGCTTCTTTGGTTACTTTCCTGGAAAACACAACCTCAGTACTACCAGTAGTGTTTAATTGATTACTTACAGGATCAATGTTCTCTGTCCCAAACAAATTGCCATTTTGTGCTGAAATTCTTTGGTTATCCACCAAGTCACTCGTGTTAGTGTCCTTACAAACATCACCATTTGAAATTGTCCTTGGTAGAGGCTGAAAAGTTTCTGCGTGTCCTTGATACCTTCCTGACATAAAGAGGCTGCAGCCAGCATCAATTACTTCATCAAGGGTAGGTTCAATTAGATAAGGTGAAGATCCCCCTCCTTCAAGCTGCAGCTCATAGGGAATTCTTGAAGCTGTATCAACATCATGACACCTTAAAATGAAGGCTGACGAGAAAGCTCCCCTGGATAAACTCGTTAATCGCCAATTAAAAATCCGTCTAAAAATCATAATCCACTTGGGAACTATATAGTAGCTTGAGTCATGGAGCTCAAGTCGAGCACTTCTTTGTAGCATTACATATGCCTCTTTTGCAGCTAAAAGAACACCCATCATCCCACTTAATTCAGTCAGGTATGTCACAAAGCAATTCTCAAGTTGAGATCTCAGGTCTTCAATCTCATTGAACGTATTTGCACCTTTATTCAACCAGGGTATGGTATCGGGAAAATTAGGAAGTTTACAGTCCCTTGTTGCACTTAAAAAGGGTTCAATTCTTTCTGCCAAGCTCCAACCTATGCTTGGCAAGTACCAGTTCATCAACATTAGCTCATCGCAGCAATTCTCCAGCAAGGCAATCTCAGGACAAGGCCAATTGGTAGGATTTGATTTGGCAGCAGCAGCAATTTCTCCCAGAGACCAATCCAAGGCTTCATTGAAGGCTGAGATACAATGGTTTGGACTTACCTCATTATCCCTCATGTTTTCAAGGACATCCAACAAAGGATTTAAATGGGTTAGAACCAAATCCCGTGTTTTTACACAGTGAACATCAGGTTGTCGTGGTGATTCATTTGCCAACCACCGTAGTCCTTCCCTTAATCGCATGTCACTGAAAAATCCATCCCACATTTCCACTTGTTTGTCTTCAATAAGGAAAACAATTGAAAAACTACTAATCTGTGATTTGTCAATGTCCAGAAGGCCCAGTTCATTGACTATAATAGAAGAAAGATCCAAATCCTCTTCATAATTTGAACCACTTAAGACAAGAAGGGGCAATTTGGAACCCGAAGGGATGTATGCTAGAAGTTTACGAAGTTGGATTTTTTGAATATTCCATGGGATGCTTTCAGATACAAGGAAGATAACCGCACTTGCTCCATCTACTTTCTCATTCAAATTGTCAAATTTAAAATCCTTAACAACTGACAAGCAGCAGTTTACGTGATTACCAGATTGACTTGGAAGCCATTTTCTCCATATTGCCAGGCCAGGAGATGAAATAAGCAGATCACCATCATCATTATCTTTTACAGAAGGCATGAGCTTTGAAAACACCCATGAGTCAGCTGCCCCTTGCATAACCTGGCTTCTCTGCCCAAGTCTGTCTCCTTGGTTGTTGATCTGAGAACATAAAATAATTTTCCAGCAGAGACATTTGGCATCTGGGTTTCTTCTGATAAGAACATCTGCGATCTCATCTGAAACATTCAGCCTTGACCATGATTGTTCATGTTTTTCGTACCTCTCCTTCATGACATGATTGATGTCAAATACGGTAGCAGTGATAGATTGCTATATTGGAAGAAAAGGAGAGTCAAAAAAATAGAAATCACCCAAAAGAGATTGCTTGAAGGTAAAATAAACCATTAAACAGGATAATAGAAGGAAAGTTTTCTAACTATATTGTTGAATAAATCGCCATAAAGAAATTCAATTTGAGATGCATAAAAGGAAGTGGTATATAAAAATGAAATATATGAAATGAAAAACTCACATCTCTGGCCTGTCGAATTGGTGGTCCCAATGACAATGAACTTAGTGCGGCATTTGCTGCCATTTGCCTTTGCTCACGCAACTCCCTTCGCTTTAAAGATCGCCGCCTCCATAACCTGGTTGGAGACAAATGCAACAACAGTAAGAATGTGGTAGACAAACCCCCAAAGTTACAGCTATACAGCTGAACATGTGACCGACCTTATAATCAACTTGAGTTTTGCCTGAGCAATTTCTTCATCTTCATTACTTTCCATAACCTCATCATTTTCACTTGCTTGATTTATATCAAAAGGTTCTTCATCTCTTGATTCATTAATAGCCACAATCTGGGAAGTTGAGTTCTCCCAGTTATAACCATATTTATCACTCGGGGATCTCTCTAGCAAACCTGTTCTTGACATAATTGGTAACGACATTTCTTCCATGCTAGAAGGCATCTTTCTCTTAGGAGGGACTCTGAAAAGAGTATCGTGGTTTGGCTTCTCCACAACTCCAAGCTTAGCTGGCAGAGCTTCAGGGGAGCTATGAGCCCAGGATTCACCCCATGGAAAGATATAGGCACTAGCTACCTGATGATCATCTTGACTCGTTTGGTTAACTATAGGCTCTTCGATCATTGGCTCAACCTGTGCTACAATACTTGGGGATGCAACAACTTCAAAGTCAGGAATTTCTTCATCAATTTCACTGGCAAAACTCTTTGCATCCACAAAAGCAGAAGGAACAGCCTTTGTTTCATGCTTGTAGATCATAAGAGGCTGTATCTCTTTAGCTGCTTCAGCAGGCAATGGTACCCTCTGAGAAGGTGGTGAAACATCATCAACAATCCTTTTTGATTTTTTCATATGAACAAGGTTTGAGCACTTGATAGGGTAATCCTTGTCAGCATTGAGAAACAGGCCATCCTTCACCATATATGGTTCTTCAAATTCCCTTATGGCAAAGCCATGATACTCCAGTAGTTTTTCTACTTCCTGATTCCAATCATCCAAGTACAAATGTAAGACAGATAGGATCTTCATGTGCAAAGAATAAACAAAAGAAAGTAACTCTCATCAAGTGAAGGAAAAAAGATACCTCCGTTGCAAGCCACTTGGCAATAAGGCCAACAGGGAGACCTTGGTTATTTTGTAGACCAGAATGCAAAGAAGCAAGTGCGTGGGTTCGTAACTGACCAAAAAAACATAACACATGAGACAACATTATGAAAAAACACATCCGTGTTACGTGCAAGTATGCTCATGCAAATGAATCTGAAATTCAAGCAGTATAAGAGGTGAATGCTTTTATTAACACCCAAACAACACTTAAATGACCGACCTATGCAAGTGTTATCCTCTTGAGAGTCATCTCATGAAGGTTATAGGTAATCAATCGATTATAGCAGTTAGACTTAGATAAAGTGTGTTTTTTTGCGTTCAAAAAGCGCTTTTGAAAAAAATTTAATTTTTGTTTTGCTTCAAATTATTTAATTATTATTATTATTATTATTATTATTATTTATGATTTTGGATCATTTTGATGTGCTAATATCAAAAATGAATTTTAAAAAATGGAAAAAAATTATTTTGATGTATTTTCAAGCAAAAAACACTTTGAACAACAATTACCACCACAATCCCAAACACTATCGTAAACTACTATCTCAACATATTTTCTTCCTAGGAAATCTGGGTTTTTTTTTCTCCCTTTTGCAGGAAGAAAACAAATAATGAGAACAAATAAAGAGTACAGACAAGTGACATTTGGCAATAAGGAAAATGAGCACATTGAACATAAGTCTCATGAATTAGCAACAATTTATTTGAAAAGAAATGATTTTAAAATATATACACATGTTTAAGTACATTGACAAAGCCAGCACTTACATCCCAATATACGAGTAGTTAACTCTACAGCACAACAGAACAGGAAAGATTGATGTGTGTGTTATGTTAAAAACTGAATACCTTGTGGCTTATAAACAGATTTGCATTATGCAGTCAAGAAAGCCAATGTAAATCTCTACTCTTAGGCGAAAACAAAAGGAAAAAGAAAAAAGCAACAATGACTTGTACCTTTGCAAAGTGAGCGTGCATTAAGCATGCTTGAAGGTAACTTGCTTTCCTTGCAAGCCGAAAAAAGGCAATAAAGTTACCTGTTCTACAAGCCCTGGAGAAGCAAACTGATCCACTTATCAGAAGTATAATTCTTTAACCTAAAAACTAAATCAAGGGGAACTAACTACCTTGCTACATTACGAGCAAAAAGCACTTCTGGGGTTTGCCTTATCTCTGGTGTCATCTTCGCAAGATCCAGTGAGAGTTCTGCAGGTTCAACCTAGCAGAAATTGCTTATTTTCACAGAGAAGTCTATATAAATCTGTAAAACCAAGTCACCACAGCAGATGACTTACTTTATATCCAGGATGCTTATCTAGTTTGAGAAGTGCATAATAACCACGAAATTCTTTCTCTGTTGGCACATTAATCCCTTTCTTCCGGTGGTCATCATACATTTGAAACAGGTCAACTGAAGTTTTGTTCATCTGTTCAATGTTAAGGTGCGCATCAAATCCCTCAATTGACCCCTCTCCTGTTTTGTATTTGCATAACTCATGCATGGCAATTATATGAAGCCTTATCTGACATCCACAGCAATAGCAATACATTTAGTCTTGGGAAAAATAAGATCATCGCTGGCATTATCATCCAGCTGATGCACATTGCCCAATACACAAAACAGACTACATATTGAAGCGGAGACACGGATGAATTAATATGGCAAAGATTAAAGGGTGGAATTGAGGAAACGGTAGATGCATGCCATTCAACTTTAAGGTGGTGCTGACAGCCAGAAAATGATATATCAAACCATCTTCTGAAAAAATAATGCATTGCTTCTGTGCATGTGTGTGTTTGCAAGACAGAGAATGTGTTTGTGTCTATATCCTTGCACTTGAAATAATACAGATTGAAAAGAGAATGCAAAGAGACAAGCTCATCATTGCTGCAAGAGAGATCTGAGGGATAGAGTCACTAGACCATGATCACGTAAAGGATCATTCCCCATAAGAATGATACTCTTACATCAAATGTAGGATCACTGTGGAGAAACTAATATTAATTCAAAGAAAAAGCCATTTGCCGGATGCAACTCACATCATAATTCCATGCTAAAAAAATATAAATATAACAAGTGCTGATTTCCATCCTCCGGTATGGAACTGGGAAAATTCACCAAATCAAGTTACAAGAATTAAGCATCATCCACGGTTGACGCTTTAGTTTTTTCAGAAGATGAAGTGCTAAATAATTTCAATACTGAGAAAAAAACAGAACAATGACAAACCATTTGCTCCAGCATAGTTATAGACTCTTGGCTAAAAATGTGCTGCATCCTGAGGTCCATTCGGATTGCTCGCATCCTATCCCATAAGAAGTTATACATGCCAAGAAAGTTATCATTGTAAGGCTGATCGAGCAAATTGATCAAATAATCAATAGTCTTCTGCAGGATTGGCAAGGGACGTATGAAGTTTGCTTCCCTCTCTGCCATCCTATTATACTGTGGAACACAGTTATCATAATTAATCTATAAATAATGAGCCAACAAAAAGTAGTTTCTGAAATGCTGCAAATAGACAAATTAAAAGTTGAGATAGAACATACTTTCTTAACAGCAAGAAATTTGTTGGTTTGATTTCTCTCTCCATCCAAGCGCTCATAATGGTCAAGATCCCCTTTCCTTTCTCTTTCTGCCCTTTCTGACTCTGGAAAATCAAGATTTTATGCCACATCAAAACTACGGAAATTTCGGATGCTCTCATAAAACAGAAGCCAGATACCTTGTTCCAGATGACAGGAGATTAAATGAGAGAAAAAATTTAGTATGAGATATATACAACTTTTTTTAATTGTCAGAATTGAAGTTTCTCCTCACCAGGAAATGATGAAGAAACCTAAACAGTGTGAAGACTGAATTACGGCAAAGAAATATAATCTCATGACATAAGAGGTTGCATCTGAATGTCATAATATTAACAAGATTACTCCTAAGTCGAGCAGTTAAGAGGGATACCAGGACACATATCCGGACATAACCCGACTATAATGGTGGGTGTTTCGGACCCATCAAACTCTGGTGAAATATTGCTGTTGCTTAAATCCCCTGCTGATTCTATAGAGTGATCACCATAAAAATTTTGCCTTCCAACAACAGCCTGCTCACGTCCACTTGCAGAAATCTTCTGGTCAGCAGCATCTCGGCTATTTTCAAAATCATCACTTAATTCTGCCTTGAATCGAGCTAACCGCTTTGCCTTTGCTTGTATCTCTCTGAAAAGTGCATGTGAAAAGAATTGTTCAGCTAGATTGATGATGGATGAAATAGTTTTAACCATTAATGGAAATCAATGCACTGAGTTTTACCTTTCCGCATCATCTTGGGTGGAATATGAGTTTTCCAGAGAGACTTTATCACCTAAAGAGAAAGGTGGTGATCTTGTTCTTTTTGACATAGCAAAGCTGGTGGTCTTGGTGGGAGCGGCATCAACAGTAGCATTTACAGACGGAAAATTCCTTTGAGGAATTTGAGAATTTGAGGTGCTGAAAATAGCATTTGACCTACTACCTAACCTAGGAGGAGACACAGAAGTCCTGGCAAAGGAGGCGAACAATCAGCTTATAGAGGTGTGGAAAGGGGAAAGATATGACTAACAGCCAGTAAGAAGAGAAAGCTTGATGCATCCATGTGTGAAAATCAGTTTCCTATTTAATCACTACACAGATCATTAGATTCCCATTTGCAACATCTATAAACTTGTTGAATATCTAAAGTTTGTCTAGCAAAGTGTCTACTTTAAGTACAAAAGAATAGCAAGATTATATCATTATCTTCCCCAATACTCTCTTGAATTCCTAAAGTTATTAAAAGTTGTCGTCTCTCATATGAAAATGCTGGCAGAAAACAGTGGTCAAGAAAAAAACATGATATTGCTTTGTCATTCTAAAGTTTCTTACATTTAAATTCGAAATAGTATTCAAAAGCACACTTGAGGTTCACAAATAGAAGAATCAATAGAAAGATTCTAACTCAAAAATCCAACTCCAAGCAGCTCTCTCAATACTGCTACCAGATATATGGTCCTAGGAAAACTGATGACATTTGTGAATCACCTTTTATATTCCTTTTGAACAGGAAGATTGTTATTATGTGGAACTTCAGTAGCTGGTGAAACAGGCGGTGACCTAGTTCTCTTTGAGGCATGGATAGAATCGTGAGAGCCTGCATAAGATAGGACTGATGGGTCTTGGTGAGCCAGCAAGTCAGGGTAATTTCCTGGCAACTTGGGCTGATCATCCCATGCAGATGGAGGCAAAGTAGGCCTGTACAACAATTAACAGAATCACTTTCAAAGAGATAACTGTAGGAAAGTCAGCAATACAGTACATAAAAATCTATTGTCATGTGTCCTGCACCAACCAAGAAGGCACAACCATGCATGTCAATGAAGCAACTGGCTGTAACAATATCAAGATATGATCTTTATAATAGTTCACCATTAATGAGCATCCATAAAAGACATAAAGGATGCATCCAAACCTAAAAACAAAAACATAGTTTTGATAAACAAGCACCATCTAAGCATGAGTTACGAGATGAGTGATTAAATTCGTTTCTGACATCGCCTGGTATTTTTTTCATGATTTTCTTGATAATGCACTCGTGATCATCCATGCTACCAACACAATCACCTACATACACGTGCACAAAACAAAAGAATTCAAACTTACTGTCGGCCTTCGCCAAAAGGACGACTAGCATGCTTAGCTGTTTTATTGCTTTCAAAAGTCAAAGGAGGTGATCTTGTTCTTGGTGGTACTGAGTGATTCCCACTGCCAGCATGAAAATCTGAAGGGCTACCAGATCAAGCAACGAAGAAAAGTCAGAAGTCTCCCAATAAGCTTGCAACATACTTCTTAAAAAAGACATGAATCTGTCCAAAACCATTAAACAAAATATTGAAATATAACTAATGATAACTGAGGAAGATTGCAAAAACAAAACAACAGCTCTAGGATTTTATAGAGAGTGAGAAAAAGGAGACATGAGTAAAAAGGTACAATCTTTCCCGAAAAAACAGAGAATGAAATGTGATTTCAATTAAAAGACAAAATTAAAAAGAGACGACATAAGCATCCTTTTATACTACAGCCATTTGTAGCAAGATAATGTCTCCCACTCTCCCTTTCTAAAATGGAGAAGTCAAGGTTCCATCCCATGTCATGAGTCTGAAAGTTGGAAATTCAGTTGAGCACTACCCCATGCTCTAACCCACCTTTTCCATTTGACCAATGCAAAAGTAACTGGAGTGAAAATCTGTAGAACCAAGGAGATGCCTCCAAGCTCCCAGATTAGAGACAATTCTGAATGTGGAACTTCCAAATAAGCACAATGGGTGTAAACTTCAGCAAAGCACTATGACAACTATTACCAGTTCTAGGAATAGTCATGCAATGAAACGGAAAACCAAAGTGACATAATGGGAAATTGTCAAATAAAACCTGGTGCAAATTCCAAAGTAGTAATCCGTTAATTGGATTTGCATAGAGAATGCTTATGTAAAAATAAAAGAAAAACAAGAATACCTTACCTTGGAATGAAATTTTGAGTGGGATTTCTCGCAATGCCTTCATCAATAGAATGTGGAGGAGGTGATCTGGCCCTCTTCAGGTCCTGAAATCTAGCACCTTTAGCAGTTACAATAGTTCCAGAATTACGTGAAGCAACAAATGATGCGACTGCAGAAGCATCATTAAACAAGGATCCCTGCTCATTGACCCATCTAGAAGGAGGAAACTGATTGAACGAGGGCTCACTGGATGGGTAAGAAGGGGTTGTAGTCGGACGGGATGGAGGCGACCGTGATCTTTCAACAGCTTCCGGCCTCCTATTACCAAAACAAAATCCACTAATAAGAAAAAAAAATGCAACGCTTTCTTTCTTTTTTTCCCTCTAGACATATATTGGGAAAATGAGGAAAAAGAGTAGAGTTTTTATAACCTGGGGATCCCGGTTGATTGGTAAGGAGTGGTAGCAAGAAAAGGGTCTTGATAAGTTATCGGCGGCGACCGCACAGCTTCCGAACCCCTATGATTAAAATAACAATAATTTCATAACTGTCTCTAACCACCAAAGGATCACGTAAGGCACAGAACCTTAAGCTGAGCAGAGATTTTACGAAGTTGAGTGAAATTGAAATTGATCAGCATTAATGAGTTGAAATAAATAATAATAGAAAAGGCACGATAGTACCTGGGGGGAAAATGGGGAAAAGGCGGCTGAGGAGGACCAAAAGGAGATTCGGATAATGAAGATGGGGTTGGTCCTGCTTTCTTTCCAAACCCTGAAGACATTATCTTTTCTTCCTTCTTTCAACTAACCAAGAGCATCTGTCTGTCTATCTGTTTTATTTTATGACGGTGATCACAGCAACTCCGCTCGGTTTGGAAACTGATACTCCGCCGTGGACTGGCCGTCTTTTATTTGAATTCAGTGGAGGAGGTATTCAGTGCTCGGCTTCTCGGATTTTAAATTGGGGTTAAAATGGCGTCATTAATGTTAGTTTCTTCAGAAAAAACTTGCTTTCTGGGCCGGGTAGTGGGTTTGAGAATCTCTTTCATGGGCCGGACCCAAACCCATGAATGCCAAGACGGAATGGCTCAATAAAACAGAGTGGCTACAACGTATGAAAAAGGTCCCCGTGTCCTGAACTACAGGGACAGTACCCTTCACAGATATCTTAACTGATCCTTGTATTTCTGGGTTTCCATCCAAAGATTAATACCAAACAAATTCAGAAAATTTCCTGAAGCGGGGTTGGTGATTCTGAGTGCTGGATTTGTGGTATTAAGTTTGAAGAAGAGTGTGAAGGTAAGGAACACTCACTGGTGAGAAAATAACTGATTCATGAAGAGTGAGTGAATGGACGGAAGATAACAGCAGTAATGCTCTAGTGAATGCTGTGACGATGATGTTGAAGAAGAGGTAGGGGCTAGACATTAGCGATATACAGTTGTGGAACGCCACTTTACAAATCCATTGCCAAATTCAACTCTGGCTGTGGTTGGCCTGGTTTCCATGAAGGTTTCCCTGCAGCCATAAATCCACTACCAAATTTTATGTTGTTGAAAAATGCCTTACTTTTGGG
>Ga0307515_10018603_pt1 | contig 12553 bp, 3 predicted proteins | sample 17_EM_MG_FD_194513 | JGI IMG/M metagenome (GOLD analysis project Ga0307515, IMG submission 194513) | Populus trichocarpa ectomycorrhiza microbial communities from riparian zone in the Pacific Northwest, United States - 17_EM | ecosystem: Host-associated > Plants > Roots > Unclassified | place... | reverse complement strand
ATCTTTATCACTTAATCTATTAAATCCCTTAGGGTGTCCGCATCTTCTATTAGAATAATTACGTCCTAGACTTTAGCCTTAAGTCCCTATTTATACTATGCCATAAGCGCCTTATTATTCCACTTAACTTATATAGCTAGCGTTTAGAACTATATTATATACTTAATTACTAAGGTTTATTACGTAATATCTTAGAGTTTTCTTTCCGCTATAGTCACTACCTCTAGGTCTCCGAACATTTATATAAGTCGCTCTATAAATTCTTTTTAACTTAAGAACATAAACCGCACCTCCTAATTAGTGGTCGTCATTCTATTTACCTATATTTCCGTAAGGTAAGGCTTAAACTATTTAAGTGCCCTCCCTAATAGGAATAGTCCCGCATAAGCTATTCGATCCATAGGTATTAGCAGTTTTACTCCTTCTTACGTTACTTTAAAGTGCATTTATATAAGAAATCCTTTAAGTTTTAACCTGTTTCCTAAGAATCTCTTAATTAAAGGTAACTTAATCTTCGCTACCCCTATCCCATTAATCCTTTATTTAAGCGTCGCATTATTTTTTATTAACTAGTTAACTATCTCTTATAGCTGTCTAACCGTTATAGGTTATTGCGAGTTAGTATCTACTATACTAGTGTCGCCTCATAACCTTAAAGTAGTTGCCGCCGTCGATGGCGTTATAGTGGCTGCTTTTAGTGGTATGTTGTTTGACTTTCTATTAATACCGTAACTAGGTAGTAATTATGTAACGAAACCTTATAGCAAGTACTACAATAGGCTTATTAATAGGCTAGGTGTGTAGGTAATGCAAACAAAGTTAATAACGTAATAATAACTAGTGGAGTGGTTACCTAATAGATTAACTTTAATTATATTCTAAGAATCACTACAAGGAAGGAACTATCTAGGTAGGGACTTAAGGGTCCTTAAATATACAACCGTACTCCTACGAAATCCTTTTTGTATATAATGTACGTATACTCTATCTGCTCTGTTATAGATCCCGTAGATTACACAGATTATACAGATTACCTTACGTGACTTATACTACTATTCCTCGTTATATGGTTCTACTGGTTCTATCTTAGACCGTGCCTATATTAACTAACTAGCTTCTTCCAACTCCTCTCCAAGTAGTCGTAATATTGTACTTAAAGAGTCCGTAACACTTTAGACTCTCCTATAAAGTCTGCATTAAATGCACTCCCTCTAGTAGTTAAGGATAGTATAGCTTTTAAGAGGTTTATAAATGCTTCCCGTAGCTCTATTACTACTTTATAGTATTCTAATAAGTAAGCCTTTTTAGTATTATTTGCCTATTTAGTTATATAACAAAATAGGTTTCGCTTATAGGTTGTATTATATTTATAAGGTCTATAAGCTAGATCCTATTAGTTATCTATAGAAGGTTATACTTCTCTGCTATCTTTATTATATATTCCTATTAGTTAAGCTATAGGGTAACCTTTATCTGCTTAAGTCCCTTAAGTGATTCTGTATACTGTAGTTATACCTTCCTTATTATAAAGTTCTTTAAGGGCTTAGTGTTTTCTTTTAAGTGAGTTAACTATTCTTTAACTATAAGGGAAGGGTTAAGTAGCAGCTTCTTCTAAATTAATACTATAGACGTAATCTAGGTGCGGATCTGTTAAAGATAATCTTCCTATCTTAGGAAATACTTTATATCCTAGTCGTAGTATCGTCTGCTATTGTTATACGCTTTTTGCTGATTCGTTGAGAGCTATGCATATAAGGTTGCATTCTTATTAAAATCTATAACTTCTGGATGGGGTGGTTCTTATAGTAGACCTTAATAAGGTGCTTCCTTGGCTAGGTTAACGTGGGCCTAAATTCGTTTGTCTATAAGGGCTTATAGTTGCCAGATCCATTGCTCCCAGTCTTCTGGCTTATTGAGGATGATTGTGGTAGACGACCTTAACGTTAGTAGAGTCATTTAACTAATAGGCAGATAGGAATTGAGATGGTATTTTTTGTCGTCAGGATCGTCCTTGTCGCAGGATCGTCCTTGTCGTTAGGATCGTCCTTTGACGATGAGGTAGAATCTCGTGGAATCTCGTGGAAACTTGTGGAATCTCGTCCTATGACAATTGAGGTAGGATTTCGATTAGGGTCGTCTTGTGACGATAAGGTGTCAGAGTCTGACGATGAGGTAGAATTTCTTTAAATGATTAAGTAATAGTTGAATAGCTTCTTGTGTTGGCGGACCGGGCTTATAACTGTTAGATAATGCATATGGAGCAGTTTATTGATTGAAATGGGTTGATTGATTGATGATCTTGATCGTGTCTTGATCGGTTAATTGACCTTGGGCTCTAAGCTACGATGGAGAGGTTTACACTGCACATAACTCGTGCACGTGACTCGTGCACGTCCTACGCCACATAGAATACAGATTATCTGACAGTAACACCTATAGAATAAGTTATATACGTAGGATTATTTTTAATAGGAAGGGTACTTAAGTGGTTTAAGCCTTACCTAATAGAGGTATAGGAAAACGGTATAGCAACTATTAACTAAGAGGTACGGTATATGTTCGCTAGTTAGAACCCAAATATTTAAAGATTTAGAGGCGATTACTACAGTAGAAAGAAAGCTTTAAAACCTAATATAGAGAACTTTAGTAATTAAGTATACGACGTAATTTTAAATATTAGCAACGTAAGTTAAATGGAATAATAAGGCGCTTATAGTATAGTATAAATAGGGATTTAAAGCAAAAGTCCAGGACGTAATTATCCTAATAGAAGATGTGGATACCCTTAGAGAGTTAATTAACTAAGTAATTAAGATTAATAATAGAATCTACTAGAGGGAACAGACTAAGAAGGGTTATAATAGAGTTCTATAGTTATATAAGGCGTAAAGTACATATTGGCTAAGTTAGAAACTATAGTATAGCGTAAAGCTAATGGACTTAAGTAGTACTAAAAAGGCCTATAAGAGATAGATAAAGCGACTATAGAAACCTAGAGGATAAGAATTAAGTAATTAAAGGTTTAAGGAATAAAGGCTAAACTAGGGATCTTAGTAGCAGAAGACGTTTAGGCGGACTTTATAGTAAGAAAAATAGTTTAAGGACGGAACTTGCATAAATTGTAGAAAATAGGGTTATTTTACTAGAAACTATAAAGATAGTTAGAGTAATTATACGGTAAAGGGAACTAGACTAGTAGAAAATATATACGTATAAAGGGATAAGAGTGTTTAATTAAGAGTTTTATATTTTATTATAATAACGCATACCAAATTTATAAAGACGCTAAGTATAGCGTAAGCTATTAGCTATAAGAGCTAAAATTATTAAAGTTTAGAGGAACTAATAAACTATATTATAAATCGGATATTAAGGATAATAAATTTAATATAGGCGAAATATTTAGCAACGATAAGGTAATAAGGGTAGCTTACTAAAAGTGTATAAACCTCGGAATAGTTATATTAGAAGTAGAGACTAAAACCTTTATAAAACAAGGATTAGTAATAGAAATTATAACACTATTAGATACAGCATTTATTGCTTTATAAAATAGAAGGAGAAATGTCTAATAAATAGGATTAAGTAAGTAGACGACTGCTAATGCTAGCTTACTACTTAATAAAGGCAAAAGGCTATAAGTTTAAGATGCTTAAGACGAGATAAGATAAACTTAAGGACCTATAATGGATAATAACTAATAGAGTAGAGTAGTAGCTTAGTTTAAAGATATATTAATAAGCTTAGGATAGAGTTTCCTAGAGGTATAAGACTCTTAAAGTAAAATAAGTAAAATTTAAGACTCTTAAGACGAGATAAGAACACTATAAAAGTCTAGTTAAACTAAGGCTAAAGTACGGCTTAAGAAAGAAGCAAGCTTAGAACCGAAAATCTTATAGGACTATTAAAGAAATTGCGAGTAAGGCTTAGTAATAGGATTAAAAAACCAATACCACGATTAAGAAGTAAGAAGACTTTAAGAATCTACTTATAAGGCGAGCAAATAAAGAAACTATAAAAGAGTTTAGATAGAGAATCCTCGTATAGTAAGAATAGAAACTAGATAAGAGATCTAGTATACTAGGTTGTATAAAGAATAAAGCACCTATATAAAGAATTATTAATAGGCTAAGGGCAGGAACGCCAAGAGTAAAATAGCTAGATAAACTAGAATAGGAAGAAGATTTAGGAATTCTAACTAGATTAAAAAATATATATATAAAGGGCTGTTATAATATAGTAATAAGAAGATACTTTCTTATAGATAAGCTATATATACTCTAATAGCTATACTAAAAGTGGTATAGATAGCGACATAATAATAAATAGGAAGATTTCTATATATAGTTAGATAAATAAGTTGTTTAAGACCACCTAATTATAGAAAAGGCTATAACTTATATTAAGGGAGCCGTAATTATAATATTAAAGGATCTAAAGAAATAATTAGAGGACTAAAGGAGCGAAAGATATATCTTAGTACCCGTAAACAAAGTTATAACGTTTAGATTAACTAGATAAAGGTTTAAACTTAAGAATAAAGATAAGCCTAGAGTTAACCTAAAATACCTAGCGTATTGTTATGGGATACCCCCATGACACCTTATATATATCTACCTATCTCTACTAACTTAGCAACGAGAGACCGACCACGAGACGGCAATTTAATAGTAATCTATGGTAATCTAATGGTAACCTGCCGCATTCTGCTATATTTTACCAAGTTCTACTAAGTTCTACTAAATCCTACTAAGTTCTGCTAGGACTACTACTTAAATCCTATTCTGCTCCGTATATATATTAACTAAGTAACTAAGTTTATAATATATACCCTTTCTTTTTATTTTTCTACCTTTTCTCCTTATATAATATCTTAACCTCCTTATACAGTTTATATATATAGCTTAATAATATCTACCTTGCTATATATTATCGCCACTTATACTTACTCCGTAATACTACGTTGCGTTAACTACCTTTATTACTATTAATATGCAGAATAAACCTAAAACTCCTATAACGGCCGCCGGCATTATATCCGTACTCTAAAAATAATTAGTAGGGATATAGAAGTCTTTTATAAACGCCCTAGTATAAAACTAAGCCGTTTTAAACTAATAATAAGCTAAATAAGAAGTACGATACTGGTAATTAATTAAGGACCTTTAAGAAGAAATCTATACCCTTAAAATGCCTATACTAGGACCTTAAGACCAAATGCTATTTTTAGAGATAAATATGTGAAACGTAAGCCCTAAACCTATAGTAGTCTCTTACCCTAAGTTAATTACTATACCGTAATAATCTAAACGACTACTAGATCCCTTAGTATTTACTAGTAAATAATAAGAGCTTTAATTATTTTTAAGCTAGCTTAAAAATAAGCTAACTAGTAACGCTAACCGCTACCTAACTAAAGCTAACTAACTCTATTACGCCCTAAGTTAACTAAAATAAGAGGTAGCTAACTTTATTAAACCTTTCTAGCCGAACTTAGTATAAAGCCTAGTTATACTTCTTAAAGCTATATATAGTAACCTAAACCGCTAAGCTACTACTTAGAGAAAGATAAACTATATAGCTTAAGGAACGAAGAGTTTCCTAGTATACTTCTTTAAATTTAACTATTACGTAAAAGAAATAGGCTAAGATAACTCCGTACTAATTAACAGCCTTATTAAGTCCCTAAGCCCTAAACTAAAAACCTCCCTAATAGGCGTAGACCTATTAGGAGCCCTTAATGCCTATATAAACGTTATTAATAAATAGTATAATAATATACTACGCCTAATACTAAAACATGTTCCTTAATATAATATAACAACCCTATAAACGGTTACTAAGTTATTATCTTAGCCTAAGCACCCTAACGCTATAGATATTAACATCTATTAACACTAGAACCCTAGAGTACGCCCTACTAGGATCCCCTAAATAAAAAAGACGTATTAAGCTAGGCCTCTGCTTTAAGTGCGGAAGTAAGGACTATATTTTAAAATACTGTTTTGTCCCCTTACCTACGCCCTAAAACAATTTATAAATAGCTAATATTAGCAACTATTTACCGCGCCTAACCTTAAGCTATTAATTATGGCCCTCCTTGTTTAGTTTTAGCCCTTTATTTAGTAAGCACTGTTTATAAGAATAAAGCTCTAACCGATGTCCTATAAGAACCCCACCCTAATTATCTTTAAAAGGGAGGTCTTAGAGCTAAGTCGCTCTTTAAAACGGCTCTACTATAAGATCTTATTAAACGTATTTAATGTTATAAACTCTAACTCTTGGGACCGTAGTATAACTATTAACTACCGCCTTTAGTAGAATAGTTAATAGGCTAATATTTAAATCCTAATTAATATAGGAGCTAGCGGCATAGGATTTATTAATAAGATCTTTGTATAAGATAATAGTTTTACCCTAATATCCCTTAACCGGTATATTAATGTATTTAGATTTAATAGTAAACGCACCATCTTAGGCCGTATTACCTATATAGTAGCCCTAAGACTTTAATACCTAAACTATAAAGAACTAATTAAGCTTTTTATTACTATCCTAGGCCACCTAGTAATCCTTAAATAGCCCTAGATAAAGCTATATAAAGTAGTTATTAATTAAAATAACCTTAAGCTTCTATTTACTGCTCTATATTATAAGTAGGAATACTTTATAATATCCTATCCTAACCCTAAACTAAAATCTAGGAAATCTACTAAGATTTACTAGCCTAAGATTTCTACTAGTATTTACTCTATGCCTAAGAAATCTACCAGATTCCACTAGTATAGGAATTCTATCGAATTTTACTAATATAAGAATTCCACTGACATCCACTAAGGATCCGAAAATTCTACTAAATTCTATAAGTTATTACTAAGTACTATACTGCTCCGAACTAAGTAGAAACTTAAGCTTAGTATATAAAACTACTAAAAGAACTAATGTAATTCACCCCTAAGTGGCCTATACCCCTAAGTGGCCTACGCTAAGACCCCACCAAAAACCCCAAAAATCGTTCTTTAATATCTTAACAGCTTAATAATAAATTATAAAAATTTATAATTAGACTCTTATACTTATTTATAACCCTCTATTAGAGTTTTAAGGTAATTAGTTTAGCTATTATTAATATATTAAGATTTATTAAGATCTAGCTTCTATATTTAAACTTAACTATTATATCTTAAAAACTACTAATTAAATTACTTTAAAACTTTAATAGAGGGTTTAAAGTAAGTATAAAAGTCTAAATTTAAATTTTTATAATTTATTATTAAGCTATTATTAAGATATTAAAGAACGATTTTTGGGGTTTTTGGTGGGGTCTTGGCGTAGGCCACTTAGGTGTGGGCCACTTAGGGGTGAATTACGTTAGTATCCTATAATAAAAAGAATACTTAAAGAACCCGAACCTAAATCTAATATTAACTCTATACCTAATACTAAACCTAAACCTAAATAAGAAACTATAGACAACCTAAGTAAGCTTGGTACCAAGCTATCGGAATTCCTATAAAACCCCTTACCCCTATATAACGCCGCAGCCCGTTAAGCAATTGCCTACCTATATTAGACAAGAACGCTCGCGATTAAATACTTAGGACATAATGTAGGGAGTTAGGTCTTTATGGGAGTAAGCAATACAGCGTTTAGAGACGACTTAATAAGTAAATGTAGTACGGAAGGATATCTGTTTACCCTATTTAGGGGACTAATTAATTAGCGCTTTACTAAGCAGACGTTAGTAACGAAGTTAAGTACTAAGGTAGAGCTTATAGCTCTGTTATATACAGGCACAGAATTAATTTAGTAATGTTACTTCTTTAAAGAAATTGGATTAACCTTAGATGACAGGCAAACGATTAACTGTAATAATTTATAAACGATTTAATTGCTTATAAAGGACGGACCAGAGCTATTTACGAAGCTCTAACACGTTGACATATACTACTACTAGCTACGTTAAGAAGTACATAATGATCGAATTAGGATCAATAGGACGCCTACTATAGTAATAGTAGCAGACGGCTTAATAAAAGCTCTGCTAAGGCAGAAGTATAAAACATTCGTTTATTAACTAAATTTGGTTAATATTAAGGAAAGGATCTAAATCTATAAAGGTAAGTAAGGAGGAAGATATGGGAATATTCAACTTAACACTATACCAAGACCCGTAATGCAGCTTTGGTCTATAAGGGCTTAAAGCTGGGGGGGTATGTCGATCTAGGTCGGGTTTTAAAACAGGTTTCCTTACCACTGTTTTACTACTGTCCCGGTCAGCGACTCGGTCGACGACTCGGTCACCGACGTAGTTTACTATCCCTTTTTCTTATGTATACATAGAGGCTATAGAGCCACATTTAATAGACAGAGTTCTTATTCTTTTCTTACAATTAGTGCACGGACTACCGATTGACAACTATCCTAGATTCTCCCAGTTTTATAATCCGGACGTTTTAACAACCTATTAGCGGGATTTATCTTTCCTAGGCGGTACGTAATTTTAAAATTATACTATAATAGTGCCTCTACCTATCTAGCTTATTAACCGCTTAACACCTTTATAGTTATAAAATATTCTAGGTTGTTATAGTCTGTAAGGACTTTAATAGGATAATTACTTCCTATATAATAATGCTGCTAGTACTTTATTACTATAACTATCGTAAGTAGCTCCTAGTTATGCGTTATATAACGCTATTCTATAGGGGTTATTTTCCTTAACTAGAACGCTATAGGATGCTATTATTCGTCTTTTAATTAAAATATAATTACCTCTAGGGTAAAGCTAGATATATCCGTTTTAAGGTATATATATAGCTCCTAGTAGAAGTATATTAGGATTAGCGCCAATGTAAATAAATCTTTTAACCGGTCTATAGCCTACTTAGTAGCTTCCCTAAATATAAAGGGTCCTATCTTCTTGCCGATCTTAAATCCCTTTAGTAGCTTAGTAATTAGGAATACTACTTACGTATAATAAATAATAAACGTTTAGTAGAAGTTCGCCGTGCCTAGAAAAACCTGCACTTCTCTAAATATTATTAGGTAGGGCTATTCCCTAATAGCGTCTACCTAGCTTTTCTTTATTAACACTTTATTAACGCTAATAATAAAGCCTAAAAAATTAATGCTAGTAGTATAGAACGTGTATTTTTTTTGGTTTATATAGAGCTTATATTTCTATAATCTTTCTAGTACTATTTATACGTAGTGCGTATATACTTTGTAGTTATTAGAGTAGATTATATATATTATATTTAATAGGCCTAACAATACCTTATTAATATAGGCCTAAAATATCGCCGGTGCGTTAATAAGCCTAAATGGTATTACTAGGTACTTGAAGTGGCCGTACCGTATTTAGAACGCCGTTTTCCACTTATCGCTGGCTTTAATCCGGATTTAATAGTATATATCTTTTAGATCTAAGTTTATAAATATCTTTGCGCCTAACAGTCTGTTTATAAGCTCCCCTATTAAGGGTAGCAGGTAGTAATTCTTTATAGTAATTATATTTAGTGCCTAATAGTTAATATAGAGATAAAGGGTCCCGTCCTTCTTAGGTATAAATATAATTGGTACCCCTACTAGGCTTATAAAAGGCCAAATCTATTATTTTTAAAGATTACCCACTATATATTAATATAATACTACTAGATTATTTTCTAATAGGTTATATAGTAGTCTAAAAGGAGGTTATTTATTCCCTATATTTATCTTATATTTAACTAATATAGGGTTAGGTAAGGATTATATAGCCTCTTTATTAGAAATATCCTCTAAGTCCGTATACTTTTATAGAATCTTTAGTTCCTTAACTATATATAGCCGGACATCTAAAAATAAACACCCTATGTCTCTATTCTTAGGGTTAAAAGTAGCATATAGTATATACCCACCCTTCTTCTTATACATAGTTTAAGAAAGTCTTTTAATCTTCAACTATAATACGTGGTTAAGACTTTTGGTATTAATATAAGGCTAAAGGCCAATTAATATCTAGATTAACTTATTAAAGCTATAGGTATCCTAAAATAAGGTTATACCCCTTAATTTCTATAGCGTAAAAGCGTATCTCCTATATATTCTATTAACTATTACGGTTCTAGCTAGCTATAGGAAAAGTTTGCTCCCTATAATACGGAATTTAGTGGCCTCTAATGCTTTAAATAGTGCGTACCTATAAGCCGCTAAGGTCCAAATCTAATTTTTTTTACTAGTAATTAAGAGATAAACCCTATGGTTGCGCCACTGTCTATAAAGCAGTCTTATATTACCTATTTATTATTAACTTAAAGGGAGACAGGAATAACTATACAGTAGCTTACTCCCTTCTTCTCTTACTAGCCTAGTATAAGGGAGTAAAGATCTACTAGGCTCTCTCTTTTCTTAATTAAGCCGACTCTTACTTCTTTTACTAGCAAAAGTACTTTATATAGCCCTTTTTACCGCAGTTATAATAGACGCGTGTTTTATTCGGATTAGGTTTCTACCTATTATTATTTTAGGGTTAACTAGTGTTACTCTAGGGCTATAAAGTCTGCTTATATGATTCTTCTGTAGAGCGGTTAGGTTGGAATCTGCCCTTATTTTTAAAGCTAGGTCTAGTCCTACGCTCTTTATTATTAGCATTTTATTCCTTTTACTTACTTAAATAGTCTCTTTTAGCATTCTTAATCTAAGTAGCTTTAGAGATAAGCTTTTCTTAAAAGGTAGGAATTTCGCCCTTCTCCTATATAGCCCGTTAAATCTTAGGTTATAACTTAGTAAGTAGCTAGTAAAGTTATATAGCGTTATCCTATAAGTTTAAGTAGGGTATATTGTCTTCTAGTTCTTCTAAGTAGTTTATAAACTAGACTACACTCTAGCCTTCTCGCTATTTAGCGTTATAGTATTACTAGTTATAATTTATCCCTTAATTAGTAGGGTCTTAGACCTAATTAATTAACTAGGACTTAAGTTTACTAAATTTAAGGGGTATAGTAAGTTTCTTCTTATAGCGTATTTATAAACTCTTAACAGTGCCATATAGGAAGGTAAAAGCAATTAATATCTAATTATACATATTAAAGTAACGCTTTAGATTTAGCTAAAACTTAGTTTTATATTAATAAATAAAACAATTGCAGTTCCGGAGACTATTACTATTATACTTATTAGGTTCCTTTATACGGAATTTAGGGTTTTCTAATGTTATAGCATAGTGTGGCGTTACCCCTTTAAGTCCGCTTTGTGTTTAGAGTGTTTATACTTCTTCTAGTTATCCTTATAATTATTCTTAGTAGTTTTAATATACTTATTTTAATTGTATCTATAACTCCTTTATTTTTTTTATAGGGTTTCGTATAGTGACCGCTCTAATAACTCCCTAGCGGTAATCGTTTCTAAGGGTCTTATAAAGTTAGATAGACTAGCCGTAGCTTCTTTATAGAAAGAGGGGATATGCTTCTCTAGGGAGACTCTATCGGCCTTTTAGGGTATAGAAGTATAGCCCGTTATCGTTAATTAATAGTTATATTGTTAGTATTACAAGGTGATATCACGTATCTACAAGTTATAGGTAGTATGATAATTGTTAGTTGATATGCTTATAATTAGAATGAGGAAGAATAAGGAGCCTAAGACTCCTCGCTACGCTAGTGCCACGGCGACACGTAACGACCGCTTACCTTATTCCCGACACTAGCAACTCTTCTTTTATAGTTGCCATCTATATATATAGATAGCGCTTAACTTACATAGCGTTATGGAACTACCCCGTAATACCTTGCGCACGCCTACCAATTAGGCCCAGTTATGAGACCGTACTTTACCGCAATCTGCCACAACCTACCGCAATCTGCTATATTCTGCCACGCTATAGAATTCTACCAAATTCTGCTAAGCTATAGACTTCTGCTAAATTCTACTAAGCTATAAACTTCTGCTAAATTCTACTAAGCTATAATAGCGCATAGTACGTGCCTATTAATTATTACTATTATAATATAAGTCTTGCTCCTACTCCCTTTTAACCTAACCTTTAACTTATATATATAGAGTGTTTATATTAATAAATGTCTCTAGAGTCTTGTTTAGGTTTACCTTTGTTATTATATCTGCTAGGTTATTTTGGCCGTTAATCCATTAAATTTTAAAGAGTTTTTGCTATTTATAGGATTGCTAAAGTGCCATAATATCGATTATAAGGCGCTTCTCCTTTATAGTATTAAGCTTAACTAAACACTTATAGAGGGAGTATAAGTTAGTGCATACAATTGTAGGGATAATGGGAAGTTTAAGTTAATTTGTAATTATCTTTAGGGTAGTTCCAATTGCAATTACTATATTAACTCCACTAACTATTTTATATATCTCCGACGCTAGAACGCTTTAAGTAATATACTTACTCTTAATTAAGCTCTAATAAATAAGATTACCGTTAATTATAAAGTTATTCTCTCTAGTAAATTTGTTTATAATAATAATCTTATATCCTAACTAGGAGCTAAAGTCTTTATTATTTATAAATAATCTATTAATAAATATAAAGAGCTTAGCGGTAGGGAGA
>Ga0307515_10018602_pt1 | contig 12554 bp, 13 predicted proteins | sample 17_EM_MG_FD_194513 | JGI IMG/M metagenome (GOLD analysis project Ga0307515, IMG submission 194513) | Populus trichocarpa ectomycorrhiza microbial communities from riparian zone in the Pacific Northwest, United States - 17_EM | ecosystem: Host-associated > Plants > Roots > Unclassified | place... | reverse complement strand
TGTCCCACGGCGTGAAGCTCGAGAGCACGCGCAGCGGCACGCGGTACTTGCCCGCGAACTCGACCGAGCGAATCTGCAAGACCTTGGAGCCCAGGCTCGCCATCTCGAGCATTTCCTCGAAGCTGATCGTCGTGAGGCGCCGCGCTTCGGCGACGATGCGCGGATCGGTCGTGTAGACGCCGTCCACGTCGGTGTAGATCAGGCACTCGTCGGCCTTCATCGCCGCGGCCACGGCCACGGCCGAGGTATCCGAGCCACCGCGGCCCAGCGTCGTGATGTTGCCCTGCGGGTCGACACCCTGGAAGCCGGTGATGATCACAACCTTGCCGGCCGCCAGATCGGCGCGCACGCGCTGGTCGTCGATGCTCTGGATGCGCGCCTTGGTGTGCGCCGAGTCGGTCTTGATCGGCACCTGCCAGCCCGCGTAGCTCACTGCCGGCATGCCTTCGGCCTGCAACGCGATCGCGAGCAGCCCGACCGAGACCTGCTCGCCGGTCGACGCGATCATGTCGAGCTCGCGTTGCAGCTCGGGCGTCGTGGCTGCCGGCGAGAGCTCTTTCGCGAGGCCGAGCAGGCGGTTGGTCTCGCCGCTCATCGCCGACGGCACGACGACCATCTGGTGGCCCGCGCGGGCCCATTTGACGACGCGCTTGGCGACGTTGCGGATGCGCTCGGGCGACCCCATCGAGGTGCCGCCGTACTTGTGGACTATGAGTGCCATGAGAGGTGGGTCTGCTGTCGAACGAAATGGGTATTCGCCCGCAGGCGAACCTTCGATTCTAGCCGGCGCGGCGCGGCTTCTAGAACGGCACCCAGCGCAACGCCACCAGGGGCTGGCCAGGCAGGCCGACGACGCGCGCATCCAACCCGAGGCCGGGCACGAACACGAGCTGACCGCCGCTGTAGACGAGCGGGCCGGTGCGCTCCCACACCGGCACACCGGCGTCTTGGAACTGCTTCTTGAGACTGCGCGGCGGGCGGCCGATGCCGGCCTGGAACTGCTCGCCGCCGCTGCGCTCGCGCAGTTCGAGGTGTGCGAGCCATGCGAGCGGCACGCCCATCTCGGGCACCGCGTCCACCTGCAAGGCACCGGACCAGCCCGGCAGTTCGTAGACGCCTGTGCCGCGAATGCTCAGCGTGGGTTCACGTGCGGGTGCGACTGCATCGCCGTCCTGCGCCTCGCAGCGCAGCACGCCGCGGTACATGCGCAGTTCGGCAGACGCGGTCGGCCAACGTGCGCTGCGGCGCTGGGGCAGTTCGTCGAGAAGGCGCGTCACCAGGCTCGCGGTGGCATCGACGCCCTCTTGCTGCTTCAACCACGCTCGCAGCGCGTTGCTCCGCCGCGCCGGCGACAGCGACAGCCAGTCAGCGACCCGCAATCCTTCGGCACCGGCGACGCGCACGAGGTCACTTTGTGCCAGCTCGCCGAGCGCGGTGTGGGCCTCTTGCGCCCACATCGCGGCCGTGGCCAGCGTGGCCTCGGCCTGCCGGAATGCGGCGCTCAGCGCGGGCCAGACCTGCAGGCGCAGACGATTGCGCGCGAACCGCGGATCTGCATTGCTGTCGTCCTCGATGTGCTTGAGCCGGTGCTTGCGGACGTAGGCATCGATGGCGGCGCGCGGCTGATCCAGCCACGGTCGCGCCCATTCGATGCCGTCACGCACAACGCTGCGTGGCATGCCGGACAGGCCCGCGGTGCCTGCACCGCGCAGCGCCTGCAACAGCAGCGTCTCGGCCTGATCACGTTGATGGTGGGCCAGCAGCACGACCGTCGCACCGTGCGTCGTTGCCATCGCGCGCAAGGCCGCATAGCGCGCCTGGCGCGCCCAGGCTTCGACGCTGTCGCCCGCTGGCGGCGCCAGCGTCAATCGATGCGCGACGAACGCCACCGGCAGACCGCGCCGCGCCCAGCGTCTGCACTGCGCCTCGCAATGCGCGAGCCATGCATCGGCATGCGGGCTCAGGCCATGGTGGACATGCAGCGCGAGCACCTGCACGCCTTGCGTGGCGGCCTCGAGCAAGGTGGCGTGCAGCAGCGCGGTCGAGTCGCGCCCGCCGCTGTAAGCCACGGCGACGCGACGCGCGCTCACGACTCAGGCGAGCGCCGGGCCGCCATGGGTCACGAAGAGGCCCACGTCGTGGCCCTCGGCCGCCTGAACTCCCCTCGGGGGACGGCGCCGCAGGTGCCTGGGGCTGTCATTTCTTCAGCGCTCTTTGGTGTCGCTGAAGCGGCCGTAGGATTGCAGCCGCTCGTAGCGGCGTTGCAGCAGTTCCTTCGGCTTCAGGTCGTTGACCTGGCGCAGCGCATCGTTCAACGCACGCTTCAGGAACGCGGCCATCTGCTTGGTGTCGCGGTGCGCGCCGCCGACAGGCTCGTTGACGATCTTGTCGATCAGGCCGAGCGCCTTCAGGCGGTGTGCCGTGATGCCCAGTGCGTCGGCGGCATCCGACGCGCGCTCGGACGTCTTCCAGAGAATCGACGCGCAACCTTCGGGCGAGATCACCGAGTAGATCGAGTACTGCAGCATCAGCAGCTGGTCGCCAACGCTGATCGCGAGCGCGCCGCCCGAGCCACCCTCGCCGATGATCGTGACGATGATCGGCACCTCGAGCTGCGCCATCTCGAAGATGTTGCGGCCGATCGCCTCCGACTGGCCGCGCTCTTCGGCGCCGATGCCCGGGTAGGCGCCCGGCGTGTCGACAAAGGTGAACACCGGCAGGCCGAACTTCTCGGCCAGCTTCATCAGGCGCAAGGCCTTGCGGTAACCCTCGGGGCGCGACATGCCGAAGTTGCGCAAGCCGCGCTCCTTCGTGTCGCGGCCCTTCTGATGCCCGATCACCATGCAGGCCTGGCCATTGAAGCGCGCCAGGCCGCCGACGATCGACTGGTCGTCGGCGAACGCACGGTCACCGTGCAGCTCCTGGAAGTCGGTGAACATCTCGTTCACGTAGTCCAGCGTGTAGGGCCGCTGCGGGTGGCGCGCGATCTGCGTCACCTGCCAGGGCGTCAGGCTGGAGTAGATGTCTTTGGTGAGCTGCAAGCTCTTCTTGCCGAGCCGGTCGATCTCTTCGGAGATGTCGACCGCCGACTCGTTCTGCACGTAACGCAGCTCTTCGATCTTCGATTCGAGTTCGGAAACCGGCTGCTCGAATTCGAGGAAATGGCGTTTGCTCATTCGTATGTTCCTTCGCGTTGAAGGCGTCTATCCCAACTCTAATAGTCTACCGGCAGCGGGTCCAGGCTGCGCCAGATGTACCAGGTGGCCACCGAACGGAACGGCGCCCAGGCGTCGCCGACCTCGCGCGCCTCGGCACGCGACACCGGCTCGCCGCTGAAATAGTTGACGCTGATGCCCTTGAGCAAGCCGATGTCGTCGAGCGGCATCACATTGGGCCGCATCAGGTGGAAGATCAGGAACATCTCGGCCGTCCAGCGGCCGATGCCGCGGATCGCGACCAGCTCCTCGATGATGGCCTCGTCGTCCATCTGCTGCCATTGCGCAACATGGACCGCGCCGGACTCGAAGTGCGCCGCCAGATCGACCAGGTACTCGACCTTGCGCGCCGACAGGCCCGCGGCACGCACGATCGATGTCTCCAGTGCCAGTACCTCGGTCGGCGCGAGCTGCGTCGAGGGGCAGCTCGTCAGCGCCGCGAAGCGTTCCCACACCGACTGTGCGGCCTTGACCGAGATCTGCTGACCGACGATGGAGCGCGCCAGCGTCGTGAAGGCATCGCCGCGGCTTTGCAGGCGGCCCTCGCCGAACTGCGGGATCAGCTTGCGCATCACGCGGTCGCGCTTGCTCAGGTGTTTGCAAGCCTCGTCCCAGTAGTGGGGCGTGACCTGCGGAACAGCGGCACCGTCGGTGGCCATGATGTCGTTGGGTTCAGCGGCGCGCGCAGACATCAGGACTTCATCCACGTGGTGCCGGCGGCCGAATCCTGCAGCACGATGCCTTGCGCGAGCAGCTCCTGGCGGATCTGATCGGCCAGCGCAAAGTTGCGCGCCTGCTTGGCGGCGGCGCGTGCGGCAATGCGCTCGGCGATGCTGGCTTCGTCCAACGTGTTGCCGGCTTGAAGATAGCTGCGCGGCGACTGCTGCAGGATGCCCAGCGTCTCGGCCAGGCCCTTGAACAGTGCGGCCACGGCCGGCGAACGCGTGCGGTTCAACTCGTTCGCGAGTTCGAACAGCACGGCCACCGCCACCGGCGTGTTGAAGTCGTCGTTCATCGCCGCGCGGAAGGCTGCGGCCTGCGGCTGCGCCCAGTCGATGCTCGTCTGCGGCACGTCCACGCCGTCGAGCGCGGTGTACAGCCGGCGCAGCGACGCGCGCGCATCGTCGAGGTTCACGTCGCTGAAGTTGAACGGGCTGCGGTAGTGCGTGCGCAGCATGAAGAAGCGCACCGTCTCGCCGTCGTAGCGCGACAGCACCTCGCGGATCGTGAAGAAGTTGCCCAACGACTTGGACATCTTCACGTGGTCGACGTTCAGCAGGCCGTTGTGGGCCCAGACGATCGCCGGCGGTTTGCTCGTCGCGCCCTCGCTCTGCGCGATCTCGTTGTCGTGGTGCGGGAACTGCAGATCCGCGCCGCCGCCGTGCAGGTCGAACTGCTCGCCGAGCAGCGCGCAGGCCATCGCCGAGCACTCGATGTGCCAGCCGGGCCGGCCGACGCCGAACGCGGATTCGTACTTCGCATCCGCCGGCTCCTCGGCCTTCGCGGCCTTCCACAGCACGAAGTCCAGCGGGTCGTCCTTGCCGTCGAGCACCGCCACACGCTCGCCCGAGCGCAACTCGTCGATCGACTTGCCCGAGAGCTTGCCGTAGCCGGGGAACTTGCGCACCGCGTAGTTCACGTCGCCGTTGGTGGCGCGGTAGGCCAGGCCCTTGGCTTCGAGCGCGCTGATCATCGAGAGCATCTGCGGCACGAATTCAGTGGCGCGTGGCTCGTGCGTCGGCCGCAGCACGCCCAGGGCGCCGAGGTCGGTGTGCATCTCGGCCACCATCTCGTCGGTCAGCGCGCGGATTGCCATCTTGCGTTCGAGTGCGCGGCGGATGATCTTGTCATCGATGTCGGTGATGTTGCGCACGTAGGTCACGCCATAGCCGAGCGTGCGCAACCAGCGGTAGATCAGGTCGAACGCGATCATCATGCGCGCGTGCCCGACATGGCACAGGTCGTACACGGTGATGCCGCACACGTACATGCGCACGTGGTTCGGCTCCAGCGGCGTGAAGGTCTCTAGCGCTCGGGTGAGCGTGTTGTAAATGCGCAGTGTCATGGGCCGGTGGGCGTGTCGAATGCGCGGCCAGTTCGGGCTGTGGCCGTCGCGCAGGATTCAGATCAGAGGGTGTCGCGGAGCTGCCAGACTGTGCGAGAGCGCCTCGGGCCGTGGCCCGCGGCAGCGTCTCTCTCAAGAGTGGCCTGCACTACAATCGAATCAGTATACCGGGCCGCCTTCGCGCAAAGTCTGCGGCTGGCCGCGGGTCGGCGACCCGCCTGCTGTCCCCTCGCTCCCCTGCCTGTCCCTTGCCTTTCACCACGCCGATGCCTGGTTCGATCCTCCACCTCGTTCGCCTGCTGTTGATCGCCGCGTCGGCGGCCGCGCTGGTGGCGCACGCGGACGATCTCGCCGATGTGCAGCGCCTCTACTACGCGGGCCAGGCCGCAGCCGCGATGCAGCGCGCCGACCAGTTCCTGGGCACACACCCGAAGGACGCGCAGATGCGCTTCGTCAAGGGCGTGATGCTGGCCGACGCCAAGCGCGATGCCGAGGCCATGGCGCTGTTCCAGAAGATCAGCGAAGACTATCCCGACCTGGCCGAGCCCTACAACAACCTCGCCGTGCTCTTTGCCGGCGCAGGCGACTACGCGAAGGCCCGCATCACGCTCGAACAGGCCTTGCGCACCAACCCCAACTACGCAACGGCGCACGAGAATCTCGGCGACGTGCATGCGGCGCTCGCCGCGCAATCATATGCCCGCGCGCTCAAGCTCGATCCCGGCAACGTGACCGTGCCTCCCAAGCTGGCGATCGTGCGCGAGCTCTACAAGCACAGCGCCCGCACGGCCATCGACACGACCGCCCCGACAACCACGACAGGAGACGCCAAATGACGCAATCACTTCATCGCTGGGCGAGCCGCGCCGCGATGGTCTCGATGACGGCCGCGCTGCTGTGCATCGGCAACGCGGCGTTCGCGCAAAAGGTCAAGCTCGCGACCTCGCTCGGCGACATCGTGATCGAGCTCGATGCGGCCAAGGCGCCGAAGACGGTCGAGAACTTCGTCGCCTACGTGAAGGCCGGTCACTACAACGGCACGGTGTTTCATCGGGTCATCCCGACCTTCATGATCCAGGGCGGCGGCATGACCCCCGACATGAAAGAGAAGCCCACGCGCGCGCCGATCCCGCTCGAGAGCAAGAACGGCCTGAGCAACGTGCGCGGCAGCGTCGCGATGGCGCGCACCAACGACCCGAACTCGGCGACCTCGCAGTTCTTCATCAACGTCAACGACAACGGTCGCCTCGACGCCGCCAACGCGCGCGACGGCAACGGCTATGCGGTGTTCGGCAAAGTCGTCTCCGGCATGGAGGTCGTCGACAAGATCCGCGCCGTTCCCACCGGCGCCAAGGGCATGCACGACGACGTGCCGCTCTCGGCGATCACGATCAACAAAGCCACTCTGGAGAAATAATCATCATGGGCACACAAGTCGATCTCGAAACCAGCAAAGGCATGATCCGCGTCGAACTCGACGAGGCCAAGGCGCCGCTGTCGGCCAAGAACTTCCTCGAGTACGTCGACGCCGGCCACTACGACGGCACGGTGTTTCACCGCGTCATCCCCGGCTTCATGATCCAGGGCGGCGGCTTCGAACCCGGCATGCGTCAGAAGGCTACCCGGGCCACGATCCAGAACGAGGCCAACAACGGCCTGAAGAACGACCGCTACACGCTGGCGATGGCGCGCACCTCGGCGCCGCACTCGGCCTCGTCGCAGTTCTTCATCAACGCGACCGACAACAACTTCCTGAACTTCAGCGCCGAGACCGCCTCGGGCTGGGGCTACGCGGTATTCGCCAAAGTCGTGTCGGGGTCCGAGGTCGTCGATGCGATCGAGCGCGTCAAGACCGGCGGCAAGGGCGGCCACGGCGACGTGCCGCTCGAAGACGTCGTGATCCTCAGTGCGAAGCGCGTGGGCTGACGTCCGCGGCCACGGCAGTGAACGCACCTGCACCTGAGATCGTCGCGCCGCCGGCGTGGCGTCGCATCGATTTCATCAGCGACCTGCACCTGTCCGAGGACACGCCACGCGCCTTCGCCGCGTGGCGCGAGTACCTGCTCGGCACCCGCGCCGACGCGATCTTCATCCTCGGCGACTTGTTCGAGGCCTGGATCGGCGACGACGCGCGCTTCGAGGGCTTCGAAGCCACCGGCGCGGCCGTGCTGCGCGACGCGGCGCAGCGGCGCCCGGTCGCATTCATGGCCGGCAATCGCGACTTCCTGCTCGGCCGGGAAGCGCTCGACGACTGCGGCGTGCGGCTGCTCGACGATCCGACCGTGCTGTGCGCATTCGACCAGCGCACGCTGCTGTCGCACGGCGACGAATGGTGCATCGCCGACACCGAGTACCAGCAGTTCCGTCGCATGGTGCGCAACCCGGCCTGGCAGGCGCAGGTACTGGCCAAGCCGCTCGCGGAGCGACGCGTGCTCGCGCGCAGCATGCGCTCGGAAAGCGAGCGCAAGATCGCCGAGCACCAAAGCGGATGGACGGACGTCGACGCGGCCACCGCGATCGAATGGCTGCGCGCCACCCAGTCCACCACGCTGGTTCACGGCCACACGCACCGGCCGGCCACCGAGTCGCTCGCGCCCGGCCTCACACGCCATGTGCTCAGCGACTGGGACCTCGACCACGCAACGCCGCCGCGCGCGCAAGTGCTGCGCTGGACCGACCAGGGCTGGTCGCGCATGAGCCTGGCCGAAGCCGCCGCGGCCTGAGCCATGCTCGACTGGCTCAAGCGCCGCCGCGCGGCGCGCACGCTGGAGCGGCGCGCGATCCCCGACGCGCTGTGGCGCCTGACGCTCGCGCGCTTCCCGTTCCTCGCCGGGCGCAGCGCCGACGACATCACGCAACTGCGCGACATGGCGACGCTGTTCCTCGCCGAGAAGGAATTCACCGGCACGCGCGGCCTCGTGGTCGATGACGAGATGGCGGTCGCGATCGCCGCGCAGGCCTGCCTGCCGGTGCTCAAGCTCGGGCTGGACCACTACGAGGGATTTGTCGGCATCGTCGTGCACGCGGATGCGGTCGTCGCGCAGCGCGAGTTCGTCGACGATGCGGGCGTTGTCCACCAGTACGAAGAAGAGCTCTCGGGCGAAGCGATGCACGGCGGCCCGGTGATGCTGTCGTGGGTCGATGTGGATGATGCCGCCGCGTCGGCCGAGATCGGCTACAACGTCGTGATCCACGAGTTCGTGCATGTGCTGGACATGCGCACCGGCGAGGCCGATGGCGTGCCCGCGCTGCCCGATCGCGCCGCGCGCGATGAGTGGGTCCGCGTGCTTGGGGACGAGTACGACGCGTTCTGCGATCACGTCGATGCTGCGCAGGACACGCTGCTCGACCCCTACGCCGCCGAGGCCGAAGAGGAGTTTTTCGCGGTCGCGTCCGAGGCCTTCTTCGTCGCGCCGCGCGACTTCAAGGCCGAGCACCCGCGGCTCTATGACCTGCTGCGCGGCTATTTCAAGCAAGACCCCGCGGCGCATCGGTAGCGAGCGAACAGCCCAAGAAAAGGGGGCCCGAAGGCCCCCGCGGTTCATCGCCTGTCGCGCGTCTCGCGCAAGTTCACGCCGTCGCCGGCTCGGCCTTCGGCTTGTCGCTTCGCTTCACCGGCTGGATGTCGAGCGCCGGCTTACCGTCGGCGTCCACATCAACCGTCAAACGACCACCGTCGACGAGGCGCCCGAACAGCAGTTCGTCGGCCAACGCGCGACGGATCGTGTCCTGGATCAGCCGCTGCATCGGCCGCGCGCCCATCAGCGGGTCGAAGCCCTTCTTCGCGAGCTGCTTGCGCAGCGCGTCGGTGAACGTGACCTCGACCTTCTTCTCGGCGAGCTGGCTCTCGAGCTGCAGCAGGAACTTGTCGACCACGCGCAGGATGATCTCTTCGTCGAGCGCCTTGAAGCTCACGGTCGCGTCGAGCCGGTTGCGGAACTCCGGCGTGAACAGGCGCTTGATGTCGGCCATCTCGTCGCCCTGCTCGCGCGAGTTCGTGAAGCCGATCGTCGCCTTGTTCATCGTCTCGGCACCGGCGTTCGTCGTCATGATGATGATGACGCTGCGGAAGTCGGCCTTGCGCCCGTTGTTGTCGGTCAGCGTGCCGTGGTCCATGACCTGCAAGAGCACATTGAAGACGTCCGGGTGCGCCTTCTCGATCTCGTCGAGCAGCAGCACCGCGTGCGGCTTCTTCGACACCGCCTCGGTCAGCAGACCGCCCTGGTCGAAGCCCACGTAGCCCGGCGGCGCGCCGATCAGGCGGCTGACCGCGTGGCGCTCCATGTACTCGCTCATGTCGAAGCGGATCAGCTCGACGCCGAGGATGTACGCAAGCTGCTTCGCGACCTCGGTCTTGCCGACGCCTGTCGGGCCGCTGAACAGGAACGAGCCGATCGGCTTGTCCGGTCGGCCCAGGCCCGAACGCGCCATCTTGATCGCCGCGGCGATCGCCTCGACCGCGGGCTCCTGGCCGAACACGACGCTGTTCAGGTCACGGTCCAGCGTCTTGAGCTTGGAGCGGTCATCGCTGGACACGCTCGCGGGCGGGATGCGCGCGATCTTCGCGACGATCTCTTCGACCTCGTTGCGGGTGATGGTCTTTTTCTGCTTGCTCTTGGGCAGGATGCGTTGCGCGGCACCGGCTTCGTCGATCACGTCGATCGCCTTGTCGGGCAGGTGGCGGTCGTTGATGTACTTGGCCGACAGCTCGGCCGCCGCTTGCAGCGCGCCCACAGCGTACTTGACGCTGTGGTGCTCCTCGAAGCGCGACTTCAGGCCCTTCAAGATCTCGACCGTCTCTTCGACCGACGGCTCGACCACGTCGACCTTCTGGAAGCGCCTCGAGAGCGCGGCGTCCTTCTCGAAGATGCCACGGTATTCGCTAAAGGTGGTCGCGCCGATGCACTTCATCGCACCCGAGCTGAGCGCGGGCTTGAGCAGGTTGCTCGCGTCCAGCGTGCCGCCCGAGGCCGCGCCGGCGCCGATCAGGGTGTGGATCTCGTCGATGAACAGGACCGCGTTCGGCTGGTCCTTCAGGTGCTTGAGCACGCCCTTCAGGCGCTGCTCGAAGTCGCCGCGGTACTTGGTGCCGGCCAGCAGCGCGCCCATGTCGAGCGAGTAGACCACCGAGTCGGCCAAGATCTCGGGCACTTCGTTCTGCGTGATGCGCCAGGCCAGGCCCTCGGCGATCGCGGTCTTGCCGACGCCGGCTTCGCCGACCAGCAGTGGGTTGTTCTTGCGCCGGCGGCACAGGATCTGGATCACGCGTTCGACCTCATGCTCGCGGCCGATCAGCGGGTCGATCTTGCCGTCGCGCGCGAGCTGGTTCAGGTTCTGGGTGAACTGATCCAGCGGCGAGCCCTTGCCGTCGCCCTCTTCCTTTTCGCTCTCGCTGCTGCTTGCGCCTTCGCTCGGCTTGGCGGGCTCCGGCGGATCGGACTTCTTGATGCCGTGGGCGATGAAGTTGACCACGTCGAGCCGGGTCACGCCCTGCTGGTGCAGGTAGTAGACGGCGTGGGAATCCTTCTCGCCGAAGATCGCGACCAGCACGTTCGCACCGGTCACTTCCTTCTTGCCGCTGCCGGTGGACTGCACATGCATGATCGCGCGCTGGATCACGCGCTGGAAGCCCAGCGTCGGTTGCGTGTCGACCTCATCGGAGCCGCCCACCGTGGGCGTGTTTTCCTTGATGAAGCCGAGCAGGCTCTTGCGCAGATCGTCGCCGTTGGCCGAGCAGGCGCGCAGCACTTCGGCGGCCGACGGGTTGTCGAGCAGCGCCATCAGCAAGTGCTCGACGGTGATGAATTCGTGGCGCTGCTGGCGCGCCTCGACGAACGCCATGTGCAGGCTGACTTCTAGTTCCTGGGCAATCATGCGGCCTCCATAATGCATTGCAACGGGTGGCCACCGCGGCGCGCGGCGGCCAGCACCAATTCAACCTTTGTCGCTGCGACGTCCTTCGAGTAGACACCACAGACGCCCCGCCCATCATGATGAATTTTCAGCATGATCTGGGTCGCGGTTTCGAGGTCGCGTTTGAAATACTCCTGCAGCACCATCACGACGAACTCCATCGGCGTGTAGTCGTCGTTGAGCAGCACCACCTGGTACATGCGCGGCGGCTCGGTCTTTTGGGTCTGGCGCTCGACCACGACCGCGCCCTGCCCGTCGTCTGGGCGAGGGCTCACCACGGGTGGCGCGGTTGGTGGAACGGGGTCGTCGGGCATGGTCTGATTCTATCGAGTTGATGCTCTGACTGCGTTGACCGGGGTCGACGTCAGGCACGTTAACACCGTTCCCATATTGCGCTCGACCGAGCTTCTACAAGCCCTGAATTGCATGGGGACGGGCGTGCTTCTGTGCACGAACCCCGGGGTGTTCCCGTTCTTGACAGCGGATTTCCGGCGGCAGGAAAATGTGACACGCGTCACGAACGCCGGCGCGTGCAAGGGGACACCATGGCCACGGGCACCGTCAAATGGTTCAACGATGCGAAGGGTTTCGGCTTCATCGAACCCGAAGCCGGTGGCGAAGACATCTTCGCGCATTTCTCGGCCATCCAGATGGACGGCTTTCGCACCCTGAAGCAAGGCGGCCGGGTCAGGTTCGAAGTGGTGCAAGGCCCCAAGGGCCAGTTGGCTCAGAACATCGCCGCGATCGACGCGCCCGACAGTACGCAACCGCCTGACGAGCAGGCGGCCGCGGTCAGCCCTCCCGGGCCCTGATCAGCTTGCGGCCTTGCCGCGCACCGCATCCACGCTCCAGGCGCCGCCGCCGGCCGCGCTGATGAGCAGAAACACGAAGCTGAACATGATCGCGAGCTCGCCCTGATTCAGGATCGGCGTGAGCACGAAGCCGCGTGACGCGTGCGCCATGAAGTAGGCCACGGCCATGAAGCCCGACAGCACGAATGCAACCGGGCGGGTGAACAAGCCGACCAACAGCAACGCGCCGCCGACCAGTTCGAGCGTGCCCGCCACGCCCATCAGCGACGCGACCTGAAAGCCGTCGAACATCGCCACGTGCGGGACGCCGAAGAACTTGGCCGTACCGTGCTGAATGAACAGAAACGCGGCGACGATGCGCAGCAGCGAGAGTGCACGCGGGGTGTAGGCGGCGGTTGAAATCATGTTGGATCCTTGCGAGTGGTTGAATTGACTAGGGCCTGTTAACACAACCGCAGCCCATCGGCGATGAGCGCGAAGCAGATGAAGCCGACGAACATCACGTCGAGCTTCTCGAAGCGCGAGAAGATGCGACGGAAGCCCTTGAGA
>Ga0307515_10018601_pt1 | contig 12554 bp, 17 predicted proteins | sample 17_EM_MG_FD_194513 | JGI IMG/M metagenome (GOLD analysis project Ga0307515, IMG submission 194513) | Populus trichocarpa ectomycorrhiza microbial communities from riparian zone in the Pacific Northwest, United States - 17_EM | ecosystem: Host-associated > Plants > Roots > Unclassified | place... | reverse complement strand
ACATCGGGATCTGAGCCACAGAACTAACTGTACTCCTCTTCGCCTCGACATAGTAAGCGTCTGAGTCCCGTCTGAATCGGCTCGTAATATCCAACTGTTTTGTCTCGGACAGAAGTACGAGCGAAGCGTCGAAATCAAACTCCTCAGCTGTTGTACCCGTAGCACCCGGCAATGGAGCCGCGTCAGCATTGGGTAGGATGTTGTCAGGCAGAATTCCCTTGTCGGTAGGTGAAACCTTTGCGTAGAGAGGAATAAGGTCAAGTGTCGTATCCCGCGCCTTCTTGAAAACGCCGTCGATATCGTCTTCAGGTTTCCATACACGTGGCACCCCATTTGCGTCGTAGCGGAACGAGTCCTCGAACGAAGCTCGGAGTTTAGCGAGGAGTGCAGCGTCGGCGGTGTGTTCCTTGATCTTGGCGATAAGCGCGAGCCATGCACGTTTTCGGAGGGTACCAAGAGCGGCGGAGGTTTCTTCTTCGGTACAGTTGAAGGCTAAAAGACAAGTTATCAACTCTTGTACTTCATAGTTACTAGTTCCATAAGACCCACCAGCAGACTTGGAAGTATAGATCGCCTCTGCTTTGCTGATCAAGTCGTTAAACCCAATGAGGACACGGTCCCACATATCAATCTCGGGTTTATTAAGAGCGAGGTCAACTGGCTCCGTAAGTTGCGTCTTGAACGTCCTCTGTCGATTGTGTTGTTAGCATCTCTCAAGAGCAATAACACGAGGAACGAACAACTCACCTCAACTCCATTAATCATCTTGGTCGTCTCGTCCTTCCTAAACACATCCGCGACGCTCTTCATTTCAATTTCGAGTTGTGCAAGTTCTTCATCGAAGCCCCATTCCTCGGCTTCGCTTAGTAATGCCTCCCTCGCACCTCGCTCGAAGGACTCGACACCAACTTCTCGCGCATGGTGAACAACTTCGGCGAAGTCATAACTGTCCCGAAACAGAAGTTAACGTTGTATATATTAGGTAGGAGAATACGAGTAAAAAGCAGGCGCACCCTTCGCCTTTCAAGCCAGCACCAAGGGCCTTCTTGAACCGGGTGACAGTCAGCTTACTTAGGTTCTTGAGCTGATTATAAAAAAGCGGGTGAAGGGTCGTATGGATAGTCTTAAGCAAGTCAGCCCTCTTGCGCTGATAGACCTGTTTGTGATACCGCGAGGCTGCATGATCAAAGTGCGCTGTAGGTTCCATCGTCAACCAATGCCTCAAAAGAGCCATACGGGAGATCTTACAAATAGCACCATCTCTCCATCCAGCCATGACCGCCCCCAACCCCTCAACTACATCTCCCCGCTCGACTACTTTCCTCACGTCCCTGACTCCACCAGAGAGGAACTTTGACACTGCAACGGCAGCAATCTCATCGCACCGGAATTGAGCAAGGAGTTCTTGCTGGGTGGGGAGATCGAGATCTTTATTGTTTTGCACCTGGTGCGTGCGGTCAGCCACAATTTCTCGAACCGGGAACAGAAAGCCGTACGACGCCGTACCTGTTCCCAAATAGCATTCATGTAATGACCCACGCCGTCTGCAGGTATCCGTTTGTGGTAGACGGGCTTGAAGAGGGAGCCAGGATTGGAAGGATCAGTGAACCGGAGCCGGAGGTGACCAACGGCTTCCTCAAACTTCTCAGGTACGAGAAGCTGTACGAGAAATGTCAGAGTTATGTATGTTCCTTTATATGAATGTGGCATTGTAAAAGAAGGAGAGACAGACCTTGTGCGGCAATCCAACGAACTCCATATCAAAATACTCCTCCATTCTTGCGCCTTGAAGGCCTTGAGGTTTTGTAAGGCCCTCCCAAATGCGGAGCATGTCCGCAGTGAGAGTCGCCTGGAGGTTGGTGAGAGGAGTGGCACCAACGTGGTCACGAATAACAAATAGTAGGAGCGTGCGTTGTGCAGAGCTGAAGAGAATCGGTCAGTTCAACATCGCGAGTCGAGCTGAGGCAGCCTTTGACCAGCAGCTAGGTACTGATTGGAACGGAAAGAACGCACTTTTCACCCTCTCGCTTTCCAAAGAGGGTGAGGTTGACTTCAAATACGGTCTTGAGGAGGGCCATGTTTGCTCCTTGGTAAAGACCGACCTAGAATCAAATAGGTTTAAGTCGAGTCCCGCAGCCAAAATTGACTCCTCAGACCCAGTTCAGTCACTTACCTGATGTTCCCACATGTTGACGATGAGAATTTCCGAGCTGGCGAGGGAGAAGAGTGCACTCTTTCGCTCAAAGTCCTGGTCCTCGCCTCGCTCTCGACCGTCGGTTCCCTCTACGTCCATAATAAGAAGGGAGCTGGGAGGTGTGGACCTGCACATCCATATACCCTTGGTAGTCTGCTGACGGCGCGTTTCGTCCATGACATCGAAGGTTGAGCCAAAGAGGCGGTTGAGGAGGGTACCTGACAGGTGTTCAGTTCATGAAAGGATTTGAAGGGGTTATCCTCGTGTTCGATAGGAAAATAGGCGGGGGAGATGGCTGTTGACCTCTCAACTCCATTTCCCGTTGCGCCGAGAGTCCATTGTGTAATGCACGTCGGGGAAGAGCTATTGGGGAAGGCCACTTGCTACTTGAGTGAATATAGAAGGTGTGGCTGTACCACCTTGTGCCAAGCTGCCGCCAGCAGCATGGAGCGTGGAACCCGTGCACGTGCAGCCAATGAGAGGAGACCGGGTTACTTACTTTTTCCCGTGCTCTGACTGCCAAACACAGATACAATATTGTATGCAAATCCAACGTCGTTGAGTCCCCATTTCTCCAGCTGACTGCCGAGCCCAGTGCTGTGGGTCGCATATTTTGTCAGCTTGGTCGTTTGAGCCACAGGGGTTGTGACTAGGTCGTGCAAGAAGTCTACCCACGTGAACCTTTTCTCCTCATCGACAATTTGGATGCGACCCGTCAAGTCAAGCTCGACAGCTTGGCCTGAAGCAACGCCATTCGTACCATTTGCTAGCAAACTCCTCGCCGGACCCGATGTCGGAGATAATCTGCCGATGGATGACGCTGTGCTCGCGCGAACCGGGGACGTTGGATGCTGGGTCGTGCTCATTTCGGCTGTCGTCGTCAGAGTCGGTGACGGTGTCCTCGTTACTTGGGTAATATTAAAAGACAAATAGTGTCGGTACAATTAGTAGAAAAAGCTGGGAGCGTTGTAGTTTCAGGGTTTGCTGTTGACGTCCGCTCAAGGTGCCTCGTGTTTGGTTCGTGTTTGGTTCGCTGGTTCGTACCCGCAGGTTTCATGCAACCCTCTTGCAGGAAATGGGCACAGAAAGTTCTCAACCCTCCGCACTCACAGAGACACTGACACTGTAGCCGTCGTCTTCCCCATCGTTTGACACCACTCATCAATCCATATCCGTCTCCGCTTCAGGCAATCAAGGACTCGGTAATACCATTAAGATGGACTTGCATTCGACGAATGAAATCCGTAGATATCTGGATCTCGTTCTGACGCACCGCACACGCAAACAACGAGAAAGTAAGTGGGTAGCCCATCATTCAAGCACCACGGACGTAGAAACACGGTTCGAATCCATGTGGTTGGAATTAGTCCACCCAGCGCGTTATGGCCTTACTGAGCCACCAAATCGGTAAGGGACAAAGGACGGACATGAACGCGTACTTGGGGTGTTCTCGATAAACCCGGAATTTGGAAAGATAAGCGTCAAATGTTTCTATTAATAATCTCTCTCCTATTTATTGGCCTCAAGACCTACCCCGCCACCCGACGGGCGATAGTTCTGCTTCGGGCTGCTGGGCTTGGAAGGGCCTTCTTCTTCTGCTCCCTCACTATATCACTCTCGAGATGATGTTGACAGAGCTTCTTTCTTTCAACAGGTGGATATGTACATTCTCGATGTCTTCGTGGCCTTGTAGTCGGCTCCGACATGGCACGCAAATGTACGGACCTGTGTACCGCCTACTATACAATGCATGGAGCCAAAAAAGGTTGTAGCAGATTACAGTTGTAAGCCTAATATACATTTGTGAAGCAGACCAATCTCAACATACTTACGAGACGCGAAAAGACGTGTTTGGTTTGCCAAATAAACCTCGGATCTTGGGGGAGAGCAGGGCAGGTTCCTTATTCTGACTGGTGGCGTAGTTAACTGGAATCTGCCATCTGAAACTGGCGCTCGCGTATGACCACAATCACGTGCAGCTGAAACAATTACGATGACGACATGAGCCATATGTGTTTGCTCAACAAAGAAAGCCGAAAACTAAACATCTACCGTCCACCTCCCAAATGGCCCAAACGTTATACAACCTTAGCTGCTTCCTTATTGGCGGTGACACGGTCTTTAAGGTCAAAATCGATCCCACCGACGAGGTGGCCAATTTGAAAAATGCAATCAAAGAGCAGAAAAAAGTGCGCCTGCAAGACGTTGACGCCATCGACCTCACATTATACATGGCCGAAATCGATACACACCTGTATCCGACGACCGCCATGCGTATCAACAAACTTAATTCCCTGACCTTGGATGAGTGCCAGTTGCTCGGAGTCGAGGAACCGTTGTCGGCAAATTTTGGCGAAAACTCTCAATCGAAACGGAAGTATACCATCGTGAAGATTCCAGAAGGTGAGTCAATAAAGACAACGGTCTGGTACCGTCACTGAGACCTGATCGTCTCTCGGTGGACTTTATCCTCGCACGGCGTCCCGATCTAGTCGTGAAACAAGTGGCAGGACTTACCTTGCTTGACCCTGTGAACTACAGCGACCACCCTCCTGCCGAAATTTATAGCAGCTTTTACCGCAAGCCAGACGAAATCACCAACCTTAACCCAGGAGGCACCATCATGCTCCCCTCTCGGCATTTGGTGACCACGGGTTCAATGTTTTACTTCTTCAAGCAGTACCCATATATGCAAGAGCGAATTATGAGACTTCGTCAAAGGAGTCGGGCCCCGAATAACAAGAAAGGAGTCATCGTAACTGGAACGCCGGGAATCGGTAGGACGCGCTCTACTCTGTCGTATTCACCTAACAGCTTCTGTAGGAAAATCAACCTTCCTTGATTACATCCTCGCTTTGGAAGCTGTTGCCGGGAATCCCGTCATCTATTGGGCTTTTGACTCACTCTATCTCTTCCACCATTCGGGTATTTACCACATGAATACCAAGTTCTCCACACCCAACTCATTCCACGACCCATACCTCGATGCACTCTGCCTCGTTGATACACTTGAGGGTTATCCTCCACCCAACTTCTTGGTAATGAACCCGAGGTTGTTCACCATACAGGCTGCATCCCCAAACCCGGCGCACATGGAATGGCGGAAGGCGAGAGTCGGTATTTTCGTATTTGTCCTCAACCCTCCTGATGAAGGTGAAATGACTGAAGCGTCCGTTTTATTCTCTCTTACATTATCCACCGTGAAACTGACTGATTACGTTTAGGCTTCGATTACACGACATCGGAGCCGCGGACGAGGACTGGATCAAGGCTGCCATCAAGGACTACGGCTGCAATATGCGCAATCTGAGCACAGTTCTAGAGAACAGGGCGGAAATCGATGGCAGAATAGAAACGAGGATCGGAGGTCTCGAATTCTCCGGTGTCAAGAAGATGTTGGTGGATGATACGTCCAAAGCGTCAAGGTCCCACACACTGATTATGACCCTATGCCTTGAACCGCCTGCACCAGACGATCCACGATACTTCCAATCGGACGCAGTCCGCCGCACCCTCGCTGGTGCTGTCGTATATAAAGCCCTCCTCCGTCGCTTCGGTCTGGGGTTTTACGATCAAGTATGCCATATGGCCAGTGTCTTTGGAAGGGTTGGACCCGCCGCTTCAGCGGGAGGATGGTTGTGGGAAGGGTGGTGCCACCGTCACATTGCCAATCGGACCCACCTTGATTTACTCCCGATGGTCGTCAATGGAGAAAACTTAGTCCTGGGCGACGAGCCGCCAGAAAGAATCCAGATGGGTCACTTGGCCCATCGGCTGTACTCCTCCAAGAATACGTTGAGATTCACCGCCGACCCTGGGAAGTACTACATTCCCAGCGAGTCGAATAATGCAACCTTCGATGCGTTCTTTCGATGTGAGGGAGAGCAAAAAGGAATATGTCTACAAATGACCATCCGGACCGGGCACTCTCTTGCCGAGTCTGACCTTGAAGTTCTCACAAAGCGACTGGGGGCGGCCATGAAGCACTACTTTGTCTTTGTCATCCCCAAGGGCCAGAGGTTCACCTGTACAGTACCGGCAAGCAAATGGCGGTCTGCATTTAAATTCTTTGTCCTTGCGCTGGAGGACGGTGAGTATTACTGGTCACCATTGGACCTGCTTGACCGATCTCTCTAGGCCCCACGTCACTTGTGCATGATACGATGGTAGTGGATGAGAATTTGTTCGGTGCATCGGTTGGCCAGTCACACACATGCAGTACGTGCACTTACTCTTGATGTGATCATGTACTGAGGACATACTAGAGCGCAAGAGGGGGGTGTAGGTGTTATGGGTGGAGGAGGGCTGACTATGGAGATCCGTGTTGATAGTGTGGAGGATGGAGAAGAGGACAGTGTTAAGAGGAGTGAAACTGACATCCCAGCCCCCAAGAGGAAGGTGGACCATAAGTCCACCAGCTGGTGTCGTCGTTTACTCAAAACGTTGCCACAGAGACAGAGAGGGGCTCAGAAAGCCAGGGCAAATACTAAGCTACTTTGTTTACCCAAGCCGAAAGGGTTGACGACACAGGGAGGGACTCTGAATGCCAGAACGAGCACTAGTGTAGCCCAGTCCATGAAATCGAATGAGTCAACGCAGGGAAGGCCAGAAAGCGGGGATGAGCGGGTGCTAGGGTACTTTGGTCCATCAAACCAGTCAGCATTACCACTGCTATTCTTTCCTCCATGATGCGTTTGATGTGAAGGTCCCCATGGCCAGGAATTCACAGTCCTGTGTAAGTACCCTCAGGATGACCTTTCTTAGGTAGGTCTGATGGTCCCGACATTGGCCTGATATTGGCCTGACACTGGTCTGACAGCCTGACAGCAGTCTGACATTAGCTGACACAGGTCTTGATAAGGGCTGATCAACTATAGCCTGGTGCATAAAAGAGCTTTTGTTGGAATACAATATTAGTATTAACATGGTAAATATGACAATGATGGCATCCCTGATGTAGCCTGATAAGGCATTGTCAGAGTTACTGATGCCCTATGCAAGTTTTAGACATGCCGGGGCAGACTGTGTAGAGGGGTATGCATGCAGGGAAAATGATCATCAAACAATGTATATGGCACAATGACATACTAGCAGCTGGCGCAATTCCAATCGTCATTAATTGCAACTGTGGATCCATGAGCTTGATGAGCTGGTTTGTCTCTACTACAACACCAGGAAACGACATTGCAACTGGTCTTGAATCGTGTTGTCCTACGATGGACCATACTGGTGGCATGCACTGTTAAAATCAGAACATACTCATACTCTGTGGTGTTTTGCATGATCAAAAGAAATAGAACATGTCCAAGTTCACCTGTACAACCTGGTGGTTGTATAACCGCCTTGTGTGCGTGAACTGCTTTACATATATTGTCTGGCGATTTTCCAGTGCACATAACCAAGAAGCAATAAGTAATACACCGCATAGGGTAGCATCGTTTTATGACGCTCCCTATCAATCCCACGCCCACCCAGGGCTCCCGCTCAGAACCCGCGAAAGGACTTGTCAGCCTAGCACCCACGGCGGACATCCGATGGCCCAGTCTCTCTTGTCTGACAGATAAACTACTGACCAACTAATCTGTCTGCACTCTCACCACGGACTCCAATTGTTCCCCGAAACCCTGCTTTGCCGCCACAATGGGTGTGGCCAGATTGCCTTACCTTTAATTTATCGTTAAAAGGGCCCGCGCCTCACTCCACCTCCTACACCTGAAGAGTTCACACAACAAATCCTCTCTGTATTACTCGGCTCTGTTAACGGACCTCCAACTGCGATATATATTCGAAGCCCAACCGAAACGCCACCCTCACGCCACTCCCAGCCTAAGCTTCACCGGCGATCTCCGATCTTTCTCATAATCTTGCAATGTCTGCTCCATACGAGCTCGAAATAAGTCCGCCGTTGGATTGTCTGCCCAACTCTATATTTTCTGAAGGAGTATAGTAACGTGTGTTGGGGACACTCTCGATCAAACCAGGGCTTTCGAGATTTGCGATAGGGTTGCAGTGGAAGGCAGTGAAGGGTATTCTACTCCTCCCTTCTGCTCCAGTGACGCGTATCTGACCAGGTCCATGTAGCGCGAAACGGCTGGCCCAAGCAGTGATCGCCAGGTTCAACTTGTACCCAGACGTATCGGAAAAGGCCCGTCTACTGGATTTCGTGGACATTCTCGTTGTAAACTGTGATCAAACCTTCCATCTGCACCTCGCAGAGGAAGGATTCTTCCAGACGCTGATTTCAGATAGAAGGGTACGGCTTCTATCACACGTGCATCTTGAGTTACCCTCTTAGCTCCACTTAGGTTCAAGGCGACCAGCAATTCCGTACCAATGTACAGGCACACCTGACCACCTGGCTCGACAGTCTATCAGAAAAGGCACTCGAAATTGCTAGTGATGTACTCGGGCGTCTTTCAGACTCCTCGGAGGTAGGGCCCCCGACCGAACGTCAATCCGGAAGTTCAAATCCTCGTTGGCCCTCGGACCAACTCTTAAATCGTGGTCCCAGAGAAGTTATTACGGTAGCTACCAATATCTTAGGACCTCTTATGGTCGATTTAACCATCTGTTATTTGCAGTTCCAGACATCAAAACTTGGAAAGAAGCTTTGCAAGTTCCTGTTGTCGAGCTACGTTCAGGCTGGCGATATCGTTCGAACGAGCAGAAGAGTGAGGTGGTTCTCCCTTCAAGCCATTCACATCGCTCGTCAAGCTTTTCATCTCATCATCCGGTTCAACGACTTTATCGGCCCCGACGGGCCAACAGAGGAGCAATATGATGAGGGTTTAGACTTGGATGAGTGAGCCCACTTTCCATTTTATTCTTGTCAATTCTAAGGTGCGATAATTGCAGTGCGCTCGAGGAATTGGAAGATAAGCTGGACGAACTCGAAAAGTTGGAACTCGATGAAGCGATCCGGTCTGAAAATGATCACAGATACGATCTAGCACGGTTATATCAGATATTCTTCTCCACTTGAGACTATTACGTAAGTTCTCATGTCCTCATGAACCCTCATCATAATGACCCACTATGGAGCTAAACGTGTTGAACGAGCACGACCAGACCTAACGCTGGAGAGTCGGGAGACAACCGTGAAGTATATAAGGGCAAACACTGCGCTAAATATACAAACCAGGAACGAAACACGAAACACCTAAAACATGGAGTGTGATGAGTCACGCTCACTCAACAAAACGGCCGTGACTATACAACCGACCCTGTGCTAAGGCGGCTCGCCAACTCAGATCATGCCTCCCTGCTCCTCGCGCGCCGCTTACAAGCGCGAACTGATTCAGCACCGCCACCAACGGAGGAGCAACAAGTATCCACAGCTACTCCTACTTCTGGAGGGAATGTAGGGAACCCGATTACTATCGACGCCGCCTTGACCGGCGCGCAAGCATACCGCCTGGGCATAGACCTCGCCATGCCCCTCCATCACCACCTTCTCTCCTCTCCGCTTCTTGCGGGCCCAGCCACCTCTCCTCAGATCACTGAGATCCGTATTGTCCACCACTCGCTCTACTCGACTCTACCACAACCAATCTTCATCGTGGCTGCCCCCGAGGTTGGGTACATCAGGATTTACGACGTGATCATTGAGATACACAGAGCGATGGCCCCCACCCTGAGGACTCTCCCTGGTACCAAGTTTGTCGGGCTGGCCTACGACGTAGCGCGGTCCAACCGCGTACTGCGCACCCAAGACAAGTACCAGGACCGAACATGGATCCTGATGACCCACGGCCAATTTGTCGCCGTCTCCGATTAATGAAATGGTACCACGGACGCTTATTATGCTTTCTCCACAACAACAACAACAAGAACGCACCTCTTTTCTATGCTACTACGATTATGCTTCCCCATTTATCACAATCCGCCCTTGCCCCCAACCCACCCCCTCATAAATATTCTCTCGACAGGGCAAGAGATGGAGGCGAACATTCGTTACCCAAGCCATACATCGGACTTTGAACCTCGGAACCTAAAAGTATAAATCAGACCTCAACGCAGCTCTACGATCGCCCACTGATGCTTGCGCTCGAGTTTCCGCTACGAGCAGAGTCGAACGTCAATAGCTCGGGGCGTTTGCCAAACCCGGAGCCAGAGCCCGAACCAGAGCCACCGCCACCACCACTGTTATTATTATTGTTGTTGCTGGGCTTGTTGTTCTCAGGAACCAGGAGAGCAAGATTCGTGTTGGATTTGTTAGGTGGGGTGTTGCTCTTCGGGAAACAGCTGGGGCGGTAAAATAGGTCCTTTTACCCCTCCAGATCGTCCACGCCTCCAAGTGGGCGGGGGCTCATCTTCGGACTCGACTCCAAAGACAACATGCCAGACCGTAGCCCACCTACCTATGTTCTCCGAGGCGTACACCCGGCCCCAGGAACGTTCACCCTTTGCTTCGGAGGGTACGCGTCGATGACTGGCGCGACTCGCAGGCGTACGGACGGGGGATTTCTCTGGATCCGGTTCAGCGGCGGTGGCCTGGAATACGACCCAAAGCCCGAAGCTAGAGACTGAATATTCGAGGTAGTCGATAGGAGCGGTGATAAAGCTGGCATAGAGTCTTGCACACTTGATCGTGCCTCCTTCACTTCGGCTCTATCCATCTTAAACGAGCCCTCTGCCTCCACCTCCTCCGCGCCTCCACTTTTGCCTTCTCATCCTCGAGAATCAAGAACCCAGTCCTTGAAGGCACCGAGCTAACAGGTCTGCTGGCACCAGCACTGCTAATGGTAGCGGCTACGCTACCAGGGTTGGTCGTCACGCGGGCTTGCTTGCGAAGACTGACGCGTATCGTGTCTTGTGTCGTGTATTTCGCGAAATAATTATAGTTAGATTCTCTGCTACTCTCCGCTAGCGCTGAGTTGGCCCCCGTGCGCGTGTGTCACCCTGTCGGCCCCGATGGTCCCCCCACACGAGGTAGATCATGATCGTGTGATGATCGCCGTTTGACCAACCCCGAAAACACCACCTGATCTGTTGGAGCTAAATAGTATTAGGCTCAGTACGTGAACAGCGAACTGAGCCTAGTAAGTCCGTTTGCGGGCGGGATTTATACTAAGTTGCCCATAACACAGGCACAGGCACATTATGTCTATCCGTGAATTAACGGAAGGGAGGGAATGTCCGTATACGAGAAACGCGTAACTAGAACGCACTAACGGATATTATACCTAGGCGGAGGCACAGAGCGCCTATTTCAGACAACCCCACTTCGACCTCCCCGTTCCGTGCATATATGGATCAGGTCATCGTCAGCGAACACGACACCGTCGAAGTACTTGTAAAGTAACGTATTCCTGGCCAGGAGAAAACGCGCTAATCGTCCACCCGGACACCCAGAACCGCCCGATGGACAAATTCCCTCTTGTTCCCGATCTACGTCGGCGCTCTCTCGGCTGGTCTATTTTTCCTCCATGCTATTATCCTCTCAAAATCAGTCCACGAACCCCTCTACCCACCATCTGCGGATGATCCAGAACCGGAAAATTCCCAGCGACCTGAGAACGAAAGAACTCACGTCAGTCTCTGGGGAGAGCTCAAGGAGAATGTAAAGTCAAACGGTGGAATTGTGATATGGTCCTTCAAGGCTTTCCGCCTCCTCGGTGTCCTCGTCCTCATTGGGCTCTCCGTCGCCTCGGCCATCGCCGATCCCGAACCGGTGCATGAGTCGACTCTCCTCGACATGTTTAAGCAGAAATGGGGCAAGAAGCGAAAAAGAAAGAGTGGCATATCGCATATGTCAGAAACCGAGTTGATCGAGCTCGCATGGGCCGCCTTTTATGTAAACTCCCTCGTCTTTTCGGCTCAATGTCTACGTACTAACTGTTCTCTGCAGATGTACTCCGCATTGCTTGCTTTCTTCAGCGTCGTTCTCAGACCTCATCTCCGTCGCCTTGCGACAAATCACCTCGTACTGCTACTCCTTGTGGCGTGGGGAGTCTATATGTGGAGGGACATTTGGCCTCTTGCGACCTTTCACCTCAAGCCTCTCGATCCACAAACCTGGGTGACCTGGACCATCATCAGTCTTCTCTCCGTCGTCGGTGTCCTCGTCCCGCTCTTCATCCCACACCAATATGTCCCCATCGACCCAGAAGTTTACATTTCCCAAAAACCGAACGATGAGCAAACCTCGTCATGGATTGCATTTCTGTGCTACACTTTCCTCGATCCTCTCGTTTACGAGGCTGCAAAGACTCAACACCTCTCCTACGAAAGATTACCGCCACTCGCAGACTATGATCGTGCCGAATGGCTGGCAAAGAGCAGCCTCCCGCACCTTGACCCGATGATGGGTGCCAAAGGCCATCTCTTCTTCGGTTTGATGCGTTGTTTCTGTGAGCTT
>Ga0307515_10018600_pt1 | contig 12555 bp, 2 predicted proteins | sample 17_EM_MG_FD_194513 | JGI IMG/M metagenome (GOLD analysis project Ga0307515, IMG submission 194513) | Populus trichocarpa ectomycorrhiza microbial communities from riparian zone in the Pacific Northwest, United States - 17_EM | ecosystem: Host-associated > Plants > Roots > Unclassified | place... | reverse complement strand
AAGAGGCTCTAGCTTAAAGACTACGCGCTTTACTTATAATTAGTAGTAATAATTATATTAATAGCTATATAAAATTAAAGTATAACCTTATTATTAACTCTAAAAGTTATAGTAGTTATAAACGCTAACTGTTTTAGATAGCTAGCTATATTTAGGTCTATATTAATTAAATAATTCTATAAGTGTTGGTTTTATAAGGTAATATTATATATCTACAAGTTGTAGACAGTATAATAATTGTTATTATATATATTCTTCTTACTTAAGGAAGGGCGAGGAGCTTAGGGCTCCTTGTTACGCTAGTGCCGCGGCAATACGTAATAGCAACTTGCCTTGCCAAATGGTAACTTACCTATATTCCTAACACTAGCAACTCTTCTTTTGCAGTTGCTATCTATATATATATACCGCTTAACGAGCGTAATAAATATTAATCCTCCTTACTTACTATTGCCATTATAATATAAGTCTCGCTATCTTAAAATTTGCCTTTTAGTATATGGTGCTTTCTTACTTAGAAGTTATAGGTAGATATCTTGTTAAGAGGGCCGCTAAGGCGCTAGTAGTAAGCGAGTCAATATCAATTTTCTATCCTAAGTATGGAAAATCCTAATTAGCTAGTTTAAGTTAGGGTTTACAGAATATTATACTTCTACTCCCTTTTAACCTAACCTTTAACTTATATATATAGAGTATTTATATTAATAAACGTCTCTAGTGCCTTATTTGGGTTCGCCTTTATTATTATATCTACTAGGTTATCTTAGCTATTAATCTATTAAATCTTAAAGAGTTTTTAACGCTTATAGGATTACCAAAGTGCTATAATATTAATTATTAGGCGCTTTTCCTTTATAGTACTATGCTTAACTAAATACTTATAAAGGGAATATAAGTTAGTGTATACGATTGTAGAAATAGCGGGAAGTTTAAGTTAATTTATAATTATCTTTAAGGTAGTTCCAATTATAATTACTATATTAACTCCGCCGACTATTTTATATATCTCTAACGCTAGGACGCTTTAAGTAATATACTTACTCTTAGTTAAGCTCTAATAGATAAGATTGCTATAGATTATAAAGTTATTTTCTCTAGTAGATTTATTTATAATAATAATCTTATATCCTAACTAGGAGCTAAAATCTTTATTATTTATAAACGATCTATTAATTAATATAAAGAGCTTAGCGGTAGGAAAATTAATAGGCACGTAGAGTAGTCCCTAATTAAGATAGTTTATTTACTAAAAAAGACGTTTATTTAGGGCAAGAACGTCATCCTTAATTAGTTTTTAGTATTAGGTAGTAATAGAGAGATTAAATAAAGCCTTAGGTTAATAGATAGAAGTAATATAAGCTCTATAAGCGCGTTACTCTATATATTCTTAATTTAGAGAATTAGTATTAATAACGTTAATCTTCTTACCTTAACCCTTCTAGCGTAAAGCGATAGAATCTTTATTTAGGGAGAGAGTGCATTTATTAAAGAGTAATAGTATTATTAAATTAAGCTTTTCCTTTAGCTTTGCTATAAGATTTACCTTTATTAACTTATCTTCTTTAAGAGCTAAAAATTAGTGGTCTTCTAAGATAATTATATTATTAGTTTATATACCAACAATTCCAAATAGAGTTTTTATAGTTATAATTAGGAAGCATAGGTTAAATATAGAAGTAGTTATTAAAAGCTTCTCTTTATAGTGCTTACTATAGGTAGCCCACTAATAAGTTCCTGCCTCTGTAATTTTATATAATAGCTTAAGCATAACTATAATAATATCTTTGGGATATTAGTAACAAATTTACTCTAAAAGGTATACTAATATTAAGTGCTAAAGGTGCGTCTCTAATTAGGTATAGGCCTAAGTAATATCTTATAAATAGACCGCTATTTTATTCTTTATTAAGGAGGAAGCTAGTATAATAATAACTCGCTAACTAGCTCGTTAAATTATAGGAGATTATATAAGAATTATCTCCTTACTATTATTATTATAACCTTAAATAATAAGCCTTAATTTCTTAAATAGGGCGTTAGTAGCTTTGCCTTTAATCTTATTAACTATTTTTAACTTAAAGATACAAACTTTATTAAACTTAGTAGGGTTATACTTCTTAAATTTAAAAACTCCTCTTATAATAAGACCGTTAATCTCCTACTTATTAAATGCTTAGAAAGGAGCTCTAGGAGTTATAATATAACCTTCCTTTTAGAGCTGTTTTGCGAGCTTAAAGTTAGCCTTCTCCTTAGTTATTATAAAGGCCATTAATAACTTAATTTTATTCTTAATAGCAGTAACAAATTACTCTTTAAAATTAATAAGATATTAGCAATTTTATAATTCCTTTAGGCGACCTCTACCGCGTTATAGTTATGGTATATCTACTATAATTATATTAGGATTGTAGTTATCTTTTAAAGTACGTTAATTATAGTTCTTTTTTAGGGTATCTTTTAGGGCATTCTATAAAGGCTTAAAACTATTATCTTTATAGTAAGGCTTAATAACGGTTAAACGGAATTAAGTAGGTCTGTAAGGCATCTAAATAGTATAAGTTTAACTATTAATTATAATAAGTTAATATAGGCCTAACTATCCTCCCTTTTTACGCTATACGCGTACCTTAAACTAAAGTAGTAAATTAAATATAGTTAAGGTATTTAAGCTATTTCTTATTCCTAATACATCGTTAACCTAGCGTATAGCGTAGAGATATTATATCTCCTTTATTGCCTTGCGAATAGCCTTAGCTTATTATATAATAGAGGGAGATAGCGGAGAATTATTAATTATTTAAGGGTAGGCGCTAAAGACTAGTAATATAGGTATAAGTCTATCTAGGCTAACGAAATTATTAATAGCTTTAACAGCTATCTATAAGGTAAGTTCTTTACTAGCATCCTCTAGTTTTAAAGAAATAATTTTATATATATAGCGTAATGGCATATAATATCGCTTTACTTTTCTAATACTATTATATACCTTAATAGGAACTTCCTTAACCTTAATTACTATTGCCTTTATCTGTTATTAAAACTCTATAAATAAAAAGTTTTTTTTTATATTATAAACAATTTAGTTAGGGGGTCCTAGGTAGATATTAATTTAGTATAATTAAAGGGTATTCTATACGTTCCTAGCTAATATATCCTTTAAGAATTATACGGCTTAGAAGGAGGTTAAGAAGTTAATAATTTAGAGTGCTAGCTTACCGCTAAGATATATAACGTTAACAATAATATAGAAGTTAAAGTTATAGTTATCTTTAAGGGTGAACTTAAATCGGCTAGGGGACTTCTAGTTTATTTAGTAGTAATAGTAGTATTTTATAAGATGCTTAATTACTTTAACCTTAACTTTATAGCCTACTCGCTAAAGAATCCTAAGTAATTAATAAACGAATAGGTAGCTAAACGATGGTATAGTTGGCGTATCTCTAACTTAGTTAAGTAGCTTTAAGTAATACTCTTTTCTAGTTAATAAAGGAGCAATTAGGGGTAACCCTACTTATATATAATAGGCACCCGATTATTTCCTTAGATAAGTATATCCTTAAGGTTATTAAGCTTAACGCGGAATTTATTTAAATCTTTAATGTAAAATAGAAATAGGGTGTTTATAGGAATAATGTAAAAAGTAATATACCCTAAGGGGGTTTAAACCCTAATTGTGCTAAGAGAGATTATAGTACCCTTACTAAAACAAATTGTGTATTAGCCTACTGTTAAATGGTTAATTTAAATAGAGCTATTAAGCTGCTAAAGGGCTCGAACTTAAAGTTCTCCTACTATAAATACTCTTATAGCTTTAGTGTCTAGCATAATACTATAAAAGACGTTTACCGAGTATCTATTATTAAAGGAGAATATAAAACTCTTCCTTAGCTTATTAAAGATATCTAACTTTGTAATAAAGTAGAGCGTAAATTAGTTATTAAGAATAGCGACGGTTTATATCCTATTTACCTTACCATACTTAGTAAAGTATAGTTAAGTAAGTAGTTTTTAATTTCCATATCTATAAGGAGCTGTTTAGTCTTATTAACCTTACTTTTAAGATCTTCTACGCCTTTATATTAAACTAGGAAGCTTTAGAAATAGGCTATAGTAACCTTATAATTTTTAACGTTTTTTATACTTTAACGGAACTTATTATATACCTCCTTTTACTTATTAAGGGAGTATCTAGTTAACTAGTAATTTAGCTTCTTATAAACGTAGTATTTCTTTTAGCAATTACTTTAAAATAAACCTCTATAAGGACCTCTATAATTACCTTATAGTTAATATTAATTATACCCTTTACCGTATTTTTTACTACGGCTACTATATATTCGGTTAGTCTAGTTATAATTATATTAGTTAGGAATACTTAGTTAGGTAGTGTTTGTACTAATTTAATAGCACGAGTGAGTTAAATCCAGGGGCACGAAATACGTATAGTATTGTATGCTCTTTTGGATAATAGTGACTGTCTCTTATATTGAAGTAGACTACGTGGTCTATATACTGATGTAACCTCCCCCTAATTAGTTAGTGCTTCAGGAGTGCACTAGACACGTAAATGGGTAGTTAGTGCACTAAACGCGTAAACGCGTAGTTGGTGTACCGAACGCGTAAGCACGCGGTTGGTACCACAGGTGCTATAATTATACACTAGCGGTACTTAAAAAATGAAATTACCTATATACAGCCTCCGTAATTGTTTTAATAGAACTATAAAACACAAAAGAAATATATAGAAAATCCCTCCCAAGGTGCCTTCTAGGTTGCCTTTTAGACGGTGCTTTGAGCTAGCCGTAAGTCCTACTTACAGTCTATAGAGTAAACTGTACGGCCTTCTAACGGACCGTAAATAAACCATAAGTGCTCCGTTAGTCACATTCCACCTATTTTATAACCTTTAGATTAAGCTTATTTATATTAATTAGGGTTTTTAGAGCTTAATACGGCTTTGCCTTAGTTATAGCGTCCGCTAAATTGTCTCCGCTACTAATCCATTTAACCTCCATAATCTCATATTGTTTATAGGCCTAATGTAAGCACATTAGGTCGACTATAAGCCTCTTCTCTTATGTTATACCTAGTTTAACTAGGCAGTTATAAAGGGACTTTAAATTGGTGTATAAAACCAGGAGTAACTGCTCTAGTTATAGAATCTTCTAGACCATTGATTTAATTGCGGCTGCTATATTAAAGCTATAAGCTAGTATATATAGTTTAGAAGCTAGTATACTGCGGGTTACTTATTTACACTTAATTAAAGACTAGTATAGTATATTTGCGTTTTAATTATAGTCCGTAAGTACAATTACAAAGCCGATTTGTGATAATAGGTCTTTGTTATTAGTAAAGGAGGCGTCCGTAAATACCATTATACTAAGGAAATTTAGGTCTAGTGGTATAAAAGTAAGTCCTCTTATTACGTTGTTAATTTGCCATTAAATGCGCTTATTAAGCCGCTTAATATTTTCTTCTTATAGATCTACTGCCTGGGCCGTAAAGGATAAGTTATAGGCAGATTCGGGTTGGTAGACTATAGCTATATAGGCGCCTCTTGCACGCTATATAGCGTATTAGTCCTTTATATTTATAGTCTTATAGGTCTCTCCGCGGGAACTGGTGAGGTCCGTAGGTTTTACTGTAACGGGCTTTAGGTTTTAAGCTTGGCGTTCCTAAATTAGCTAGATTAAATTGCCCTTTTATGTAATTAAGCCTCCATTAAACTTAATCGGAGTCTACTTAGTTAACTGCTCTTGCGGCTTTGCTAGGAACTTAGCTTCTTAGAGTTCGGTCTCTTTAGCATCCGCAAAAGTCTGGTCCACTAAAAAGAGAGTATTATTTGTTTGAAGTCCAACAATACTAAGGTCGTTTAATGGGGTGTATAGGAGGCAGGGGTCGTAGGTTAACTGTTTTATTTTAAGTTTACTAACGTAATGCTGGTAGTATATCTTAAATTAATAGTTTCTGGCTTCTAGTACTCCGTAAAGAGGTTTTATAACCCGTAGTATTGTTCCTGGTTATAGGTTAAGCTTAAGGGGTGGCCGTATAAAGATATCCCTACTTAGGTAGGTATTAGACTGCATATAGGCTTGCAAGATATCCCGTAGGTAAAGAGCTACGGGTTTACTTTGCTGTAGTCCGGGCATAAGTGTAAGTATAATCTGTTAACTGACTTATTAAATTATAGGCGATTACGTAAGGACTAAACCCTTTCCCTAGTTATTATAAGCTTGTATAACGAGCCTTAATTTCTTAAAGGCTTTATTAGTACCAGGGTGCTTAATTTCGTTAATAAAGCGTAAGTTAAATATACAGACGCCTTGCGGAGCGTCTCTTTCCGTTATAACCGTAAAGACGCCCTTTTTAAGTAGTCCGTTAATCTCTTTGCGTTATAAGTCCGTAAAAGGGGTTTCCTATACTAGAACTAATATATCCATAGGCGGAGATTACCTTACGGATATACCTGTAGAGGTTAGGTGATTCTCTATTATAGGGTTCTTACGGGGGCATCCTCGGCTACGCTTTACGGCAGGTTTAATAGGTTTAGTAGGTTTCTAGGGGGCCTTTAGGGTAGGCAAGGGTGCTTCCAGTTTGTTTAATTCGGTGGGTATTTCTAGTTTACCTGATTCGGTAGGTGCTTCTGGTTTATCTAGCTTGGCGGGTGCTTCTAGTTCGTCTGGCTTGACGTTATAGGTGTTTTTGGACCGAAAATAGGGTTTTACGGACGTGCTTCTGAAGCTTATTGGTCCACTAGGGAGCTGTATATAGTAGGTCTCATCTTCTACGGCTAGTAGACGGTAAGGTCCAGTCTAATTACCGCTTTTACGCCACATAAGGACTTCAGAATTAAGCGGGAGGTTGTGTACTAAGGTTGTATTAGGTCCGTTGCGGTAGTACAGAGCGTTATTAATAGTTTATTTAGCCTGTAATTTAACTATTTCGGCTATTGCCTTCCGTATTATAGCTGCTTATTCCGTAATAGACGGGGCAGAAGGGCCTAGGTTACTTATTCTTAGGTAAGCTCCGTAAACCAAGAGGGTGGGTACTAGTCCGTCAGGGCCAGCGGTGTCGTTAACGGCTTTTACGGCTATCTGTAAAGCTAGTTCCTTTTAGATATTCTTACACTTATCTGTAATAATCTAATAAGCTTTTTATAGAGCTAGGTGAGCTTACTTAATAAGCCTAACAGACTAGTACGCCTTAACTGGAACAGCTTTTATTAATATAGCTATGGCCGTAGCATACTACTGGAATTTCTTGCTGATGAAGTTCTTACCGGCGTCGTGGGTGATATACTTAGGAGGTCCAACGTACGTATCAATTTAGCAGGTCCGTAAAATATTCTAAGTATGCTTTATAGATATATTTTGCAACCAACGGGCGGCTTAGTAGCGGGTTGCTTTATCAATTATATATAGTACTAGGCTGCCGTTAATGTACATAATGTCTACATATACTAAATGGTTGAAGTTAAGATCCTTATAAAGGGTGAACTTGAATCGGCCTAGGGAACGTCCATATTTCTGGCAAAAGGAGCAGTATTTGGTTAGGTGGTTAACTGCCTTCCTATTAACGTCGTTATGTCTAGAGCGTTTAAGGACTTTATACAGCTTTTCGGCTAACAAATAGCCGAAACGGCGGTATAGGTGGTGGATTTCCGTACTAGTAAGGTAGCACAGGTTATAATCGAAAGATTCCTAAATGTAGGTTTATAAAGTCTCTCCCTATATAAGGAACGGGTGTCCAAATCGTCGTATAATTAGTAGGGTAATATACTTGCTTCCTAGGGCAGTTATGGGGCCAATTACGGTGTCCGTAACATTATTATAGTAAACCTATAACCTATCTATATACGCAAGACAGAGTAGAAAAGGGGTATCCGCTTTTACTATGTGGAAGTTAACTAGGCTAATTGGGGTCTTAACTGCAACTGATCTAATTAATATAGTTAAGCCGATGCCGAATTGGATGTTTACGGCCCCGTTTTACATAATATCGATATCCGTATTGTTATTTGTGGTGGCCTTATATATAAGGTATTGTCCGTAGCCTGTAGTAGACTTCTTAAAGGCACCTATATCGATTATAACACCGTAGAATTCCTTAGGGGTATAGCGTTCTGTGGTAATATATACAAATAGGTCCTACTTATAATCTATAACGTCCGTAATAGGGGTGTTTACGAAATGGTTTTTGGGCGTAACTAAGTGTATAAAGGAACGGTCGGCTAATATAGTCATAATATTAAAGGCTTAGCTGTCCGTAAAAGGTCTAAAAGTGGTTAGAAATGTCTCTAAGGTCTCTTATTTTTAAGTGTTTAAGTTAAAGTTAATTATAAGGGCTTTTATTAACTTATTAGGGGGCTCTTCTACTTCCTCTCCTTTATATTCCAAAATAAATTGGTTAATATAGCTATTAAGTCTCTTCCTGGACTTGTTATGTTCTTCCTAGGTATACCTTATAGAGTAATATCCTTCCTTACCGCATATAAAGCACTTCTGGCTAGTTTGTCTATAGGGGTATACTTTTATATAGGGGTTGCTGCGGGGGTTATGGATAGGACTTAGTCGGTACGGATGCTGCTAGCGGTAGCAGCGGTTTATAAAGTAGACGTCTAAATATCCGTAACAAAGGCTTAGGTGCTGCCTAGTGGGTTTAAGACTTTGTACATTATAATAGAGGAGCGTAGATTATTAATAAGGCCAGGTAAGGTATCTACAGGCTTGTAGTAGGCGTACTTGTAGGGCTCTACTTCCTAGTAGGCCGTAATAAGTTTATTATACAGGAAGTCGTCTATTTAAAGCTTAGCGTCAAGGCTGTGCTGTAGGTGCTAGAGGTCTTTAATAAGAATTTATAGGCACTTTATAGTCGATTTTTTAGTGTTCTTATTGATTACAGTCCGTAGCTTAGTCGCATTCTATTGGGTAAGGATATTACGCTTATATTCCGGTCCTTTAAAGTAGTTATAGGTAGCTTTATATAACTTATTAAAGGGAACACCAAGGGGGTTACTCTTAAGGTTGGTGTAGTAGTGGTTGAGTACTAGGCCGCGCAGCATAGTAGAGTAGGCTTGGCTAAATTCCTGTTTAGGAATATTAGCCTTCTAGCAGAGGTCTGTAAAGATAGTTAGTTTGAAGTTAAAGTTGTCGTTTTTACCGCTGTACTTAGATTCGTCGGTATAGAGCTTAGCTAGGTTTGCTAGCTCCTTACCATAGGTCTTTACTTAGGTAGGTTACGGATCTGTGACTTGCGGATATATGGCTTACGGATATATAGTTTGCAGATATATGGCTTACGAATCTGTGACTTGAATAATAGAAGGGGTTTGGTCCGTATTTTAGTTTACGGGGGTATTGCGGTCCGTAACTTAAGTACTGGGTATACTTTAGCTTATAAGATTAATTCCAAAACTGCTTAGGTTTATAGGACGAATTTAGTTAAGTAGGTTAGGTATAAGGCCAGCAATTACATTAAGTTTAAAAGAAGTAAAGAGTTCCTTAGTTTCTTGGAACTGGTCTAGGATTTCCTCTTTAGTCTATTTCGTTTGGTCCTTCTTATATATTGTGTTATATAAGGACTATGCAATAGTAACTCGTTTATTCCTTTTAACCCATACACCTTAGTTATATAAGAGGGTCCGTAGGTTACAAATGGTAGTAGGGTTGTATACTTTAAAGATAGCTTCCGTAAAGTCCGTAAAGTCTTCCTGGTATTGCTCCCATAGGTCGACGTTTATAAGCTTGAAATATTTATATTTAAGAACTTTAAATTTAATGTAGTTGTTAACGTTAGGTATAGACGTAAGGTCGGCTCCCTGCCTCTACTTTTCCTAGCCTTTATTAACTTGCTTCCTTAGGTCTGCCATACTATATAGTGTAGTGTAGTACGCAGTGGGTGGAAGAGGTCTTGTAGTGGTCCGTAAAGGCGGTTAATGTCCGTAGCGGTTTGTAGAAGGGTAAAAATATCCGTAAGGGGTCTTAATAGGTCCGTAGTAGTTCGCAGAGGGGTAGGAGGTCTCTGTAACGGTTTATAAAGGTGATTAATAAGTCCGTAATAGTTCGTAAAAGGGTAGGGGGTCTCCGTAAGGGGTCTAAAAAGACGTCGGAGGTATTAAAAGAGGGTGTAGTAGGGATAGGGGTTTGAGGTTTAAGGGTAGGGGGTTCCGTATAGGTCTATATTCGCGTCTATTATACTTCTAGTAAACCGTACTAAGACTTAAATAAGTATACAGAGTTAGTAATAGTCCGTAATCCCCGACTTCTAACCTTCTAGTAGGTCGTACTAGGAGTTTAAACGGGTGGTCGCTGTCGAGTATCGCTTAGGGGAGGTGTTGAGTGATTGCTAATCTGTGCGCGCTTACTGATCAGTGTTTATACTAATTTAATAGTATGAGTGAGTTAGATCTAGGGGCACGAAATACGTATAGTATTGTATGCTCTTTTGGATAATAGTAACTGTCTCTTATATTAAAGTAGACTACGTGGTCTATATACTGATGCAACCTCCCCCTAATTAGTTAGTGCTTTAGGAGTGCACTAGACGCGTAAGCGGGTGGTTAGTACACCGAACGCGTAAACGCGTAGTTAGTGTACCGAACGCGTAAGCACGCGGTTAGTACCACAGGTGCTGTAATTATACAGGTAGGGTTTTTAGTATAGAACTATTAAGATTTTTATATTTATATCGCAGTACCTACAGTAGAGCGTAGCTTAGTATATACTTCTTTAAATATATTTATAGGTTTATATAGCGCTAAATTATACTTAAAAATGCTATAGCAGGCTAAGATAACCTAGTCCCTTAGGCTATTCTTATTTTAGTAAGTTTAGTAAGGCCATATTAGATTTTCTAAAGTTTATTAAAGAGTAGTTAAAGGCACTCTAAATAAGTCTTTATTAAGTTAGAAGTAATAACTCTTTAGAATATAGTCTTTCGCTATTTAGATATATAAAGCTAGCAATTTTTAGTAGTCTTAAAGTGGGCTTAGTAAGCTAAAGCATTATATTAAAGCTATAGTTTCTACCTATAATATAGTCGTAATAAAATATCACCGCCCGTCCCTTTAATATAACTAAGAAAGTATAATAAAACTAGTAGTATTAGATTCTGACCTTACTATAGCAGTTATAAAAGACCTATAGTTTTGTTCCGAGTATATTATATAATTCTTCTCTAAACTTCTTCTTCTCGTCTAAATATACCTTTATTAGATTCGTAATTTCTTATAATAAAAGCTTACCGGTTAGCTGGGGTAGAGAAGCTAAAGGCGGCGGAGGTAGAGGAAGAGTACCTTTAGGTGGGATAGTAGCGTTTTAGGGGTTTTGTTCCGAATTAAAGTTGCCTTTTAAAGAATATAGGTTATTTTTAGGTTTCCGTAGTTAATATATAATCTTAGCCTCTGTCTATACTAGTTCTTCTATATTAATAATAACGGCCTAGATATTACCAGTAATTAGGTTACTATTTTTAGTAACGTATACCCTATTCCTATAGAGGAAGTCTTAAAAATCCTAAATAATATTAATATTGCTAAGTGCCTAGGTGTTAGCGGTCCATCTTATAAAATCCTCCCTAAAATATTCCTATAGCTATAGATCGGCGTAATATCTACTTTAGTAGAATATAATATAGTATAGGAGAAAGCCGTTAACTTGTTTTGCGGTATAAGTTATTATATTAATAGTAAATTCGTCCTAATCTTTATTAATAAGTTTTGTATATAAAGTTACCCCTAGTAGTAAGGAGTCTTCCTAGTTATTTAAGGTAGGCGTAGCTATATTTTTAGGGGGAGGGAAGTATTATTAGGGTAGGGATTGTTATTTAGTACGCGTTCGTTATTTAGTACGCGTTTATAACGTATATTTGCGATTATAGGGCTTAGGACCAGTTCTAGCCTTAAATCGCAAAGACTTATAAAGCGTGTTATTCTACGTAATAGACGTAAGAATCTATAATCTAGAAAAGGCTTAAGATTAGTTCTAGCCTTTAGATCCTTAGATTTATAGAAGAGTTTTATTTAAGGTTTAGGACTAGTTCTAACCTTAAAAGACAGCTTCCTCTAGCATAAGTAGCACTAGTTAGTAGCTTATTTCTTCTTAGTAAAATACCTAGCTATTCTATAATATAACAGTAAAGTTAATTACTAATTAGTGTTAGTTTTATAAGGTGATATTATATATCTACAAGTTGTAGACAGTATGATAATTGTTATTATATATATTCTTCTTGCTTAAGGAAGGGCGAGGAGCTTAGGGCTCCTCGCTACGCTAGTGCCGCGGCGACACGTAATGGCAACTTGCCTCGCCTGACGGCAACTTGCCTATATTCCTAACAATAAGATATTACCTTTCGTTAAGCTATAAATCCTTTTATACGCGCTCTACTAATATTTAACAGTCTTTAGATTTAGGACTATATTACTAAGCAATTAGATTAAAACTATATTTAAATAGCAACGTATTAATAATAAAGACCTCCTTCTTACTGTACTTAGTAAAATTAATCTTATCTATAATATCTAGTTATCTATAAATAGAATATTACTACTTA
>Ga0307515_10018599_pt1 | contig 12555 bp, 8 predicted proteins | sample 17_EM_MG_FD_194513 | JGI IMG/M metagenome (GOLD analysis project Ga0307515, IMG submission 194513) | Populus trichocarpa ectomycorrhiza microbial communities from riparian zone in the Pacific Northwest, United States - 17_EM | ecosystem: Host-associated > Plants > Roots > Unclassified | place... | reverse complement strand
GGGGAACCTATCGGTAATATTTAAGTTATAACCTTCCTCTCACTCCCCCTCCTCAATTTCTTCTTCTTCCCTTTTCTTTTCACCCTTCCTCTTCTTCCCTTTTATTTTCACCCTTCCTCTCTTATTTTGTTACAAATCAAGCTCCCATCATCACAAATCAAGCCACTCTTACACTCAATCTGTCAGTATCCTTGTTCTGGTTCATTTTTTTTTTTCAAGATTCACCACATCAAGTAAGAAAACCTACCCATTTTTTTTTTATTGTAACCCATTTTTATGTTAACTTTTTGGCATTTTTGTGTAGTATATATAGTTTGTTTATGTCTTTACTTGTTTTATTTTTTTATATATAAATTTATTGTATGAATATATGATTTGTACACGTTAGAGTTTGTTTAAGATTTTAAAAATTGTATTTGTTTGTCATTTGATAAAATTAAGTTTGATTTCGTAACTTAAGTTTTTTGTAATGAAAGAAATAACGAGTTATTTAATGGGTACATTTCATATTTTGTCAATTTTATTATTAAGTTGACAATTTCGGTAAATTTAGAGCAATTTTTATTTTTTTTGGAGAAAACTAATAATGATTAAAGGGTACTATTTAAATAGATTGAATAAGTTTGAATTTTACCAATGATACCTAATTAGTTGGGTATCAATAATTTGTTTAGTTCACTGGTTTCTATGGCAGACATCCAAATATAAAACATAAACTCTTAAAAATATATATTTTGTAGTGCAAGTAAAGATCGTTCCCATAAATAGTATTTAGCCTAGTTTTATGCTAGTGAACAAGGATGAGGAGGGGTCCGAGTATAACAAAAATAATTATAAGAAAAAAAAACCTAGAGATCAATTGTAATTGAAGGATTGAAATTAACCCAAAGAATACTTTGGTCCAAGTCAACATCCACCATTGAAATTTTATAACTGATTATAAATGCAAGTAAATATCAATTTACACTATTAATTTTTACTGTTAGAATTATTTCCTTGTCTCTTCTTAATTGTAGTTAATTAGAAACAAGCGATCTGATTAATCTTAACTACTAAATAACCCCAAGACAAGTGTTGAATGTTTAATATGGTAGCAACCTTAAGAATTAGAAAGGTCGATAAAACTAAATAACACAAGCACAAGCAGTTGCATTTAATTTAATCGACTATTCTTCCTAAGATATAATAATTTTTTAGCAGCAAATTATTAAACCTTAGTTGCTTCACAAATTAAAGAAATCAAACCATTACATATTTGATATCTAATCTAGCATCAAATTACAATAAATAAAACACTAGTGGGCCTCCTAGTAATTAAATAAGACAATTATGAAATTATACACAGAAGAATATCCATTACTCAAAGTGTATATTGAACAATAAAAATAAATCAGATTTCATAGTCTTATCAATTCCAAGGCTTCTATCTCTTTCAACCAATTACAAAAGTTCAGCCATACAAGGTCATGATGAAAACCTGAAGTAGTTGTTAAGGAAGAGAGAATAAAGAGATGTCCTAGTCTAATGGGTTTTTCTTCCCTTTTTAAAGTTCATCTATTTTTGAAGACCTACCAAATCTCATAAAAATACTCTAAATATTATCCTTCAACAATTACCACCAAATCTCACTAATTAATGAAATTATTAAATAATAAAGTAGAGTTCTAATATAACTAGAAAAATGATGTTTTCAACTGGAATCCATGCACGAAATCTGGAAACTTCTGAAAATAAATCACATCAAGTCCATATATTAGATTTGCAAACCAAAGAACATTCTAGCATATTGGCAGTACAAGTGCAACAAATTTAAACCTAATTCTGACCTCGATGCAGTCAATATCTTGCAAAACTCAAGCATGAAATTTGTATAGCTTTTTCTTAAAGCTCCATAGCATTTTAAATCATCTTAATCGGAGCTCGGATAAGAGAGTTATGCCCATATTATAAAGCAGTGTAAAAACAGTCTAAAATCACCCAATTAGCTTTGTTTTGCCCTTAACATCTCTATTTGCATCCTAAATCAAAATTTAAAATAATGAGTACATTTAGGCATTAAATAAGTATAAAATACTAAACATTAAAGGATAAAAAAATGAAATTTTGCATTCTCATCAAATTCCCCCTCACTTAACTTTTTCTTAGTCTTGAGCAAAACTCAAATTTACTTTCCAAAAAAAGAAAAGAAAAGAAAAACAAGGTTGCAATGCTATCAACAAACAAAAACCAAGCTCTTCAAAACTCATAACATATCATGAGCAAACATTCTTAAACAAATTACGATTGTTAATAAGCATTTTCACTTGAAGATGGAGTAAACTAAATACGTAGACCCTCACAAAAATAAACACTTGACTCTTATATGTTTGAAGGGTATGTGTTTCACTCAAATTCATTTTAATGGAAATGATCTACCATAGGCTTACATATCTTTTCATTCTTCACTATTAGGATCACATACATAACACAAATCATAAGGACTTTTCAAGGGTTGTAACGGGGCTTCGGATCAAGGTGGGAAACTTGTAGTATTGTAGCTCACAATCCATCTAAACTACTAGAGCAAAAATAAATCAACTCAAGCTTGAATAAATAAGACATGTAGAACCAATCACTCAATTTAGAAGCTTCATTTATTTGACTTTAAAGCATTTAAACCATGTATAACTTCTATATTGAAAAAGATCATTAAAAAGGAACTCCTTTTTTTTTCCTTCCACCTTTGTGTATATCACGTATGAAACAACCCTTTTCTAGGACTTTTAGGAAGAATTATGAAAATAGAAAATTTATAACAGTAAAAGCAATTTCCTCATTTTATCACTTTTTTTTCAATACACTAACAACACAACTTACAAATTTAGAATGAAAACATGTTCCATAGACATAGTTATAACACAAATCCAGACTCACACTTATTTCTTGCACACCCCTACATATCATAATAATGGACAATGCTCTACTAGCTTTACGAATTAGGTAAATATATTGTTTTTCAGGTTTAAAATATTGTAACATGGGTTTACATTAAATGAAATAAAGCTTAAAAGGGTTCAACAAAGGGAAAAAATAAATGCAAGGTAAGCTATTTGACTTATGTAGCTTATAATAAAGAGGGTCTTAATCATGTTCATACTTGCATGTGTTAATGTGATCTCGAAGAGAATTAATACAAGTTATGAAGAAATAAATCCATAGAAGAATATCTCACATGAAAGAAAATAATAAGATTGATATAGATGTGTCAGTCTAAAGGTTAAAAAATCTCATTGGCTTTTGGTCTACCAAATTTAGTCACTTCCATCCTCAAGGAAAATAACTAGACTAATTAATTCTAAGTTAGAAAGTTACTTATTAAATCATGTTATGAATTTCCAAGCTTAAAGCTTTAGTCGGAGTATTACCAACAAGGTTAACTCCTTTACATGACAAAATATTATTTTTCATTTTAGGTGATCCATTTTTTTATCATAGATAATGAGACACAACTCAAAGATATGAAGATGAGGGCACTACGAAACACATGCTTTACTTTGTCTCCTACCCCTAACCAATAGACAAATTGAGCTCACAAATAAAGTGTTTTTGAGTTGGCTTAACAAAAAAGTTAATGAGGAAAAAATAAAAAGGGTGGACCTCTTAAATGAGATTATATGGACGTACAAAACAAATAAAAAAACTCTATTATAAAGACCTTGTTTCTCATTATTTATAGAACAAAAGCGATAATACCAACAAGATTGGTTGTCTGAATCATAAAAAGAGCCTTAGTATGAAATAGAACTCAAGATAAACCTAAACCTACTTGAAAAGACTTGGTTGGTGGCCTTAGTGAAGGCTAATATAATATCACAATGCTAGTATAAAAGACAAATATTTCAACATAAAGTACCTAGTCTTAAGGAAGCTTAAGGTAACGAGCAACCCTGAGAGCAAAGAAAAACTATCACTAAAATTAGATGAACCTTACAAATATGCTTGGGTGGTTAAAGAAAATACATACCTTTTTCAGGACACTAATGAAAAGAACCTCCCCAAGCATGACACCTAGATCACTTGAAAATGTACTATCATTTTACCAAGTTCTTAATACTGAGCACTCCTATATTTTGATGATGAATGAACGAAGAAAATATATATTTTCACTCAATTATTTGATTTATTTGTCACACTTAATTCTCATCTTGTCTAGCTATAAAGGCAATGCCCCTTAAAGAGGAAAAAACTAGTTTGTCCAAGTGTAATATCTACTTTATACCAGACATAAAGGGTGATCTTGTCTGATAATAAAGGCAATGACCCACCAACAATTGAAAACCACTTGTGTGGGTATAAAGGATACATTCCATCAGGATAGAAAAAGCCACCTTACCAAGATATAAAGGCAAAGGCCCCTTAGTTATGGAGAAACCATATTGTCCAAGTATAAATGTCAAGTTCCCCTAAAAAATGAATGACCATTTTACCTAGGTATAAAGGCATACATGAACTAGTGAATAACCTCCACAAGCATTTCCATCAAGTGTAACTTAAAAAATTCTCCAAGTATTAAAATTATAGGGTCAAAACCTTTCAAAGCACGTGACTCATCCATAGTAAATTAAAGGAAAGGATTGGAAAGTTGGATCCCATTTTTCTAGGCATATTAGGCCAAAGAAGTTTTTAAGTATTTGGACAATGAATACCATTTCTTTATCTAAGTTTAAACAATACATTAGCTTTAAAAATCTACTAAGTGTTAGGATTTTAAATCTCAGAGTTAGGTTAGAAAAAGGGGTGTTAGACCCTGAATAAAACATATGTAATAACAAAAATAAACAACACTTAAAAAATAAACATATTAAAAAAATAAATTATCTAAGACTATTCAAAAGGTACATAATTAAGGCAATCGTTAAAATACATATCAAAAAGATTATACATGACTGGGGTCAAGTGCAACATATATTAACACTTAATTTATACCCATGAATTCTTCTACTTGGCTCTTTTTAAATTCTTCAACTTAGGGTTCCTTTTCTTTCATAGGAAACTAAGCCTTTTATGGAGTATCATTTATGAGTGAAAGACAATTCAACTATAAGGCCTCATTTTTTACCTTTAATTACATTTTCTACTCCTTGACTTCCTCTTAATTGGGCTTAAAATATTCTTTTTAGAAAACAACAATAGTACAATCAAGGAAGATCTTGTCTAAGTCAGGTTCGGGGGTTTAATGAAATCTACCACCAGACCTTTGGGTAAGTTATATAATTAAAGATTGCTCATTATTTTTATCCACTTATCATTAAGAACTTTTTTTAAAGCCTGGGTCTTATAAAACATGTTAAGGAACTCTTCTAAGGCCTCCCCAACAACCTTAAATCTACATAATTCTCATTGATCATTATCTCTCTTACTTTTTACTAATTTTATGGCAAACTCCAGCTCCTCAATTCTCTCTTGGCATACCATTAGTTCATGGTTAGCCTTTTTAAAAGACTTTTAGCCTGCTTAATATTCATATAAAGATCATCTTTCTCCTAAAAAAACTTTTTCAACATATGTGTAAGGAAATAAAATAAAAATAAATAACAATAAGAAGGAAAACTTACATTGAAGGCCATATAGGTCTTCGTTTATATCTAGTGGATGAGATTACTCTACATCCATCCATCTACATCTTTAAAAAATTGAGATAGGTGTTCAAACATTTAGACATATATGATTTCTAACAATTTTAAAATGATAAGGCTCTTCTTAAAATGGTTTAGACTGCATTGGCTCTTTCTCTAAATGAGAGAGAAGCATAAAACCCAATTTTAATTCCCTAAAAAATGGTACTCCCAATTGATAAGATATGATTATCCCTAAGGTCGAGCCTTGCAAGGAAGAAATAGTTACTTTTAAATATTTTAAGGAGTAACCACTATAATCAAGGTTAAGGGTAGTGGTGTTAAGGATCATTAATTATCTTGACTAGGGGAATAAATAGACCTCGGTATGATAGGTTAACAAGAAGAGGGAAAATGGTTTTTATTAGCAAACTCATGCACTCTTTTCCTTTTTTTTTTATTTTTAGATTTTAATGCCATCCTTGTTATAGCTTACCCAAAATTCATATTCTCAAATAGCCTTAAAAGTATTCTTTAGAAGGTGGGTTCGCTTAGGAAAAAAGACTGTAACTTTTACGGTTGATAAAAAAATCTTATGTCGTCCTTAAATGCTATTGATGAGTCTATGAGTTGTAAATTTAAAGTAAAAATTTCTTTTGGGGTTTTTTATTTTGGTCAAACCTTCTTGTAACAATAATAATAATAAAAAAAAAAGAATATAAACAACCTACTAACATAAACCTAGGCTTAATACAAATATTACAAAGAATGAATAGAAAAGGCCAAGTGCATTACCTTTAACACTCTCTTACAATGTGCATCTTTTAGCTAAAGGATTATTTTTGTACTTAGTAGTGGACTGCCAATTAGTTGTACAAGCACTTCTCAACTAGGCTAAAAAAAAAAGCTTGTTATTGTGTGGGCCAAATAAGTTCTTGAGAAAGTTTTAATATCCTTAAATATTTTAAGGGTTAGCTATATAAATCTCACATCTAAAGGTAATGACTAGCCATTTGATCCTCCACTAATTTACATGATTTTTATTTCCTTCTATAACTTTTTTGATGAGGCTCTTAGGTTATAGGAAAAATGTATAGAACCAAGACACCCCCTAAGTGCTTCAGTTATTAATAGTAATGCATAAATAACCTCAAATAGAGCATCTCACCATGCTACCTCATATAGTTCTTATAAGCAGTAATAGAGGCGTACTTGTTCTAGTATAGCGGACTAGCATAAAGGCTGAAGTGATGGAAAGTCCTGTATGCAAATCCTGGAGAAGAGAATGTATACTTATATATAAACATGTAGAGGTGAGTTATTATCCCTTGCTCCCTACATAGTCCCTAATGGACTCAATGCTAATTTGTTTTTACCTAAGAGGATATCTTAGTGATATACCATATCTTCAACCTAGCCTAACACTCAACCAATTAAGTTAGGGATATTTTACTCAACTATATTCCACAAGTTATTGTCGGGGTTGTCTTATCACTTTTTACAGTCTTTTAGTTTATACAAAAGGTTCTCTAGCCCTCTATTAAAGTTCTTAGCCCTTACAAATAGATCTCTAAAGGCTTCCCTACTCAAGGTAGCCCGATTCTAGATAAGTCCACCATTTAAACTACACACTTAAAAAAAATTAGAGAATGAACTAATAACCTATCACTTGTATGGATGGATTCTAATAAAAAAATTATTAAAAAAACCACTAAAAACCCAAAAACCTTTTGAAATATTTATTTGGTGGTGTATAAAGTTAGTAAAACTTTTTTATAATAGAGGGAGATAAAAGATAAAGGTTTTTTTATATAGTTTTTAAAGTGATTTAGATGGTAGTTTTGCTTTATCAAAAATCACCTCAAAAAAATAAAGTTACAATAAGAGAGAGAGAGAAAGAGAGAGCGAGAGTTGTTAAAATGAAAAAGAAAGCTCATTTCAATCTTATATAAACATCCAAAATGGTTAGCCTATTATTAATAGCAAGTTGATATAACAAACTCATCCAACTAGATTTTGATACGTATACAACTAGATAAACGATGTGATAGTTAGATGGAGGACAATTACAATTTCAAAAGACAACCAATTCTTGCCATTCTCTTACACGCTGATGCTTTAACTTTAGGTCTTGATACACTCATATTATTTTATCATTTTAGCACCTTACTCTTAATATTTTATGCATGTTGTATATCTTACAATAGCTTACTTAACTTTTCTTGTTCTTAACAATGCTATGGAGATATAAAGTGTAAAAAAAAAGCTAAATGGAGTATTTTTAGCATAATTTCAAGCAAATGAATAGAAAGCTCACATTGGGACGAGTCATTGGAGCTAAAATGTAAATCTTAATTGCATTAGGAATCCAGCTTAAACAAGGAATCCTAGTGGGATTAGAAATGGTCAGAGCAAACTTGTGAGACTTGATCTTCGTGTACACTTTGAACCATATCTGAAGCTATAAATAGAATTTTATTGTAATTTAAGTTGGGATGAAAACAAAATATCTCAAGTTTTCCATACATATAAACTAAGCTCAACAACTCATCTAAATCAAAGAGAACAACATCTGTGAAATCAGGCTTGAACTCTTCCAGCAAACTAGCACGAGTCTCAACCAATCTTTTCATGTTGGAATGATGACATGACAACTTATTAATTATGTGTCAAGGATTCCACATGAACAAGAAACCTCTTTAGAATGTCAAATTCAATGCATAAGCCATTAAAATCAAATTAGTATAAGGAAACCTCAAAATAGTCTGATTACGAATTAGTTGTCAACTAGAAAACTTCTCCACTTCCTCACATATATAACGAATCCTAACCTTTAAAAAAAAGGAATAAAATTTTGAGTATAGAGAAGAGAATGAGGGGTTCTATTATTTTTCATAATTATTCTTTTAATATTTTTTCTTTTTTGAGTTTACAATATGTTTAGTTTTTAATTTTAAGAGGTTAGTACTCTTAGATTTTAAATTATCATAAAGATTTGTGCTTATAATTATTCTATATCTGATTGTGATACATAAATATCTTATGTTTTTATATGATTAAACTTAATGATTGATAACCTAAATTTTATATGATGCACAACATATATATTTTTTTTATTTTAAATCTATTGCTATTGATTAGTTTATGTTGGATGCATGACTAATAAACTTAAGTAGCAGGAGTATCTAATTTTCAAACTCATGTTTGATTATTTCTTACTTAGAAAACATAAGTCTTGATTAAAGCAACTCCTCATGTGTATTTAATTATCATGAGTCAATTGCACCAATCTTGATTTTAATGTTGTCACATAATTAAATCTTGCATGCTTAATGAAGATTATCATGTGATTATGATTAATTGATGCACGAACAACTAAAACATAAGGATAGGTGGAAAAAAAACCTTTTTTATATAGTTGCTTTATTTATTAGCACAAACCATATTAGAAAACATATATAAATTCAATGATTGATGTTTAATTATCCTTAATGGATACTTCTTATAAAAACATTTTTTTCCTTCTATTTGTTTTTACATTCTTTCAATTTGCCTCTTATTTTTCAGAATTGATTTCTTTTGTTTTCTTAGCTTTCTAAGTTGTTTTAGTTAGTTTAAATAATAAACAAAATCTCCTTTTACTTATTGTTTAAAGTATATTTAGTGCATCTTTATATGATTTGCTTTAATTTAAACTTAAATAACTTATTTTGATTGAGTAATTAAGCTTTACTACTTATATCTCTGTGAGACAATACCCTTACTTTATATACTACAAATCACACTTGTTAGGTCTTCTCTTTTATGCTTATGCATGAGATTATAATTTCCAAGACCAACCACCATAATGACACTTATGAAAAAAAGCAAATGATAAGACAAGTGATGGGACTAAGGAGTGTATATGAGGAAACACCTATGCCACCCTAACCACGAGGTATGGAAAGTTTACCTCGACCATAATGGACCTTAGTATTTGTGTCATCCACACCATAAATACTTAGAATGACAATTGATGGGCTGAGAGTTTACATTCCTTAGACAAAGACTATAACCCCTCATACAATATCAGGTCGAGTATGGACATAGGCCTAAAATCATTATAGGTCTCAAAGCTTACCTAGATGGAAATAAATAGACCAAGTTTATATGACAATAGGCTTGGTTTAGATTTGGAGATGCTCTTATAAACCTAGTATTATCAATGAATTATGTCTTTGACTTAGGCCTAAGGTTGTCTTAGTGGCCTAATACACCCCAAAGGACGTTTGTGATCCTCGATTTGTTTCCAAGAGTGCATTGGCAACCTTACCAGTCATCAACCCAACTACATAAAAAAACATTTTGGATGGTACAATCCCTAACAAATCCTTATATGTCTAAACATATAACTCCTTAGCCAAACTATTATATCCACCACCAACCTAAAGGATAAAATGCACATGCATTAAATGAAGAAGGCACACCTCCTAGCCATGTGTCATCTTAAAGATTAGTCTAATGTTTATCATTAATAATATATTGTTCGAACAATCCAAAATCAAGATAGTTTAAGTAATAGCCTAATGTTATTACTAGACATTTGTCCTCAAATAGTTCAAAATTATATATGACAAGCATATTGATTATTTTGTCCTTACATGGACATGTCTATATGGATTCAAAGCTATATAAACAACATTGAACTCCAAGGTAAAATAAAATATTATTTCTTATTAGAAACTTTTTCTTCCTCTTGGCAACTATAATACTTTCCCTTCAATTAAAAGCGCGCACACACACTTAGAGCCTTACAAGACCTTCACCTTCTACTTAAACTAATTTAGGCATCGAAAGGTCTTTAAACCTTTAAAGGAACTTGTATTGCATGTGTTATAACTGCTTGAGCCAAACACTACCAACATTTTAACATCCTTGGACTTGGAAGACAAATTATAATAGGAATTAATTCTTAATAACCTTATCAATTAGTCAATCATAAATTCAAACATGTTTCATGACCCGTCAAACCACATTGCATAGAGCTATTTGCTAGTATATGAAATTACAAAAGTTGAAAATAAAATGAAATGGTACATCCATGTTCGCCCCTTATTTAGCTTGTGTAAAATGCAAGGTGACAATTATAAAGATAATTTAATTGAATGTTATAATAAATTTTAATTTATGTGATCTATTTAAAAAAAAACATTTCAATCTAAAAGTTAAAACTGTTAATTAACATTTAAATAATAATTCTATATTATTCTCCACCATTAAACTTTAAGACTTTAAATTTACACATATTTATTATTATTTTATGCTAAATTTAACTTTTAATTATTAGAAAAGAAAGTAAAGATATGATTCAAACTCATAATTACATTGTAATTGAAGCTATGATATTATATAAAAAAAATCATTTTAATCAAGAAAGTTGTATATTATATAAAAAAAATCATTTTAATCAAGAAAGTTGTATTGTTGAGTGAAAACAAGTTTGATATCATATTAAAAAATTATTTTAATATAAAAACTTAAGCAAATACCAAGAAGTGTTTTTATAATAATCTCTAATAATTCTAATCAGGTTAATTTCTTGAAACACGGAATTAAGATCTAAGTAATTCTGATTAGGAAACGAGCTAAATATTGTATTCTTTCAATATCTTTCAGCAGGGATAGTAAGTACATGGTAAATCTATTCCTATGTTAGAACTAAAAAGGAGTCGTTACACTTAGACTTCTAGTGGCTTCTTTCAGGTATGCTTTCTAGCACAGGCTTCCAGGTGTTCACTCCATCAGGGATATCAACCGTTTGCACTCTCTGTTGTCCATGAAGCTGAGAAACCATATCATCAACTGAAACTCCTCCCTTTCTTAGCATCTCCTCCAGTTCTTGCTTACTGATCACCAACTTGATTCTCACTACACTGGTTTTTTCTTGAACATCTTTGACCTCCTGATCCTCTGGAATTGAAAATCTTACTTTCTTCTTCTTAGCTGGGGATGGAAGTTGAAGCGGCACAAGATAGTACAAGTGACCACCAAGTAGGTTGGTGTCTGGCGAAAGATACTGGAAAGCCTGAAGTGAATCAGCTATTGCATGATCACAGAAATCTGACAGAACTTGCTGGACTTTTATGGGTGCTTGGTATTCAAGGATCTTCCCATCTGATTTCATGATCTTGATAACATTTCCTTGCAGAACCAGACAATTCCCCATGGTTTATATATCCAGATATTGACTGCTTAGTGAAAAAGAAGCTGTTAGAGGTACTGCTTTAATTTCTTCGATCGCCTGAATGATGCTGGGGTTATGGTTGGTGTTGTATTTATAGAATATATGGTTATAAAAATGCCCTTATGATGTCCCAAATATTGCGAAAAAGACCATCCCTTTTACTTTGGACCCCACTGTGTTGATTTTTTGCTAGTGTTTAAACAGAAGTTGCAACTTGACCTACTCATTGAGATCATCACAACCCAACTTGAAAATCAAAGCCGACTGATGTGCATTGGTGCATGTGAGTAGATTTTGATGGGTGTTAATAGGAAATAAAGCATGATTTAGTAGTTTAAAAATACAAGATTACAGTATGAAAAGAAAATTAGCATAACATAAAGGTACAAATTAAGCATGATTAGCTTCAGCTTTCTGTTGTTGTTACGTTAGTGTTTAAACTGCACAGCACAAACTATCTATTGCTTGATAGCTATCTCTACCTGCTCTTACGAGTGGGCTCAGGCTTGTCTATGAGACAATAAGCAAATACACAACCTCGTTCCTTGCATTTGGAATGGAAGTGGGTGATCACCAGATTCCATCTTTTTACTGTAGTGGAAGATCAGCTAGGATCTAGCAGGACCGCTTAAACTCTATACACGTTAATGGTTGACCACTGGGGCTCCATGGGTCGATCTGGTTAACTATTTGACTACCATCTTTGTGCGACATTCTCCTTACTTCCAACCCTAACAT
>Ga0307515_10018598_pt1 | contig 12556 bp, 9 predicted proteins | sample 17_EM_MG_FD_194513 | JGI IMG/M metagenome (GOLD analysis project Ga0307515, IMG submission 194513) | Populus trichocarpa ectomycorrhiza microbial communities from riparian zone in the Pacific Northwest, United States - 17_EM | ecosystem: Host-associated > Plants > Roots > Unclassified | place... | reverse complement strand
GCTGCTCGACCAGCTCGGCCTGCTCAGCCCCGACGGCACCTCCATCGCGAACACTCCGGCCGGCCGGCAGCGGCGCGCGCTGGTCGAGCGCGAGGGCCTGTGGCTCAGCGACTTCGAGTCCGCGCTCGGTCTGACGCCGCAGCCGCCCCCGCCCCGCGGCCCCAGCCCGCTGAGCCAGAGCAACAAGCCGGGCTCGCTCCACCCGGACGACCTCGCCCGGCTGTCCGAGCTGCGCGGCCTGCTCGACAATCCCCATGCCCCGAACGCCCAGGCCCGGATGCGCGAGCTGCTCGGCGAGCTCGGCCTGATGGACGGCGACCCCAGCTCGCTCGCACGCGGCGAGGGCAGCGCGCGGCGGCGCGACCTGGTCGAGCGCACGGGCCTCAAGCTCCGCGACGTCGAGAGCGCGCTCGGCCTGACCCCGCTGCCGACCTTCGTCGCCCGGACCGGCGAGATGGGCGATCGCGCGCACGTCGACGCCGCCGACGCCCTCGACCCGTCGCATCGGTCCAATCGCGTCGACGATGCTCCCGACAGCGTTCGCGACGCCAACCGCAACCCGTATGAATCCACCGCCGTCGTCGCCGAGGCGCTTCGCACCGGCGACATCGAGCTGCTCCGCACGATGCCCCTGGTGACCCCGGACCAGCAGGCGCAGGTCGGGAGCTTCCTCGACGACCGCGGCGTGGCGGCCGGCGGGCCGATGGTGGCGTACTGGCATCGCGGCGGCAGCTACGAGCCCGGGCGCAACAGCTCGCAGCCCGATCTCGACAGCTTCCTGCGCGCGGCGGCCGACCAGGGGTTGCGCGTCATCGTGCTCGGCGACAGCACCGTGCGCATGCCCGGCAGCCCCGACGGCCCACTCGATGTCCCCGCGGCGCCGGGTACGCCCGCCCGGCCCGAGGTGATCGATCTGACGAACCACTGGAATGGCCCCGGGATGGGCGACGATGCGATGCAGCGCGAGATGTTCCGGCAGCTGCGCGACCGCGGCCTCGTCGGCCAGGTCGGCATGATGAGCGGCGGGATGGACAACGCCTTCCTGTTCGCCGGCATCCCGACGGTGGAGATCGGCGATCCGCACCGCATGGGCGCGTGGGACGCGGCGACCCGGGACCCCATCACCCGCGCGCCCGGCGACTTCGAGGTCATCGGCCGCGGCGACGAGTTCCCGGATGTCAGCGACGCGCTCGGAAGGTTCCGCGCGGGCGGCTCGTCGCCCCCCGGCAGCGGCGCGCCTGTGCCGCCCCCGCCGGGACCCACGTCGGGACCGACCTCAGGGCCCACGAGCGGCGCCGTCGCGCCACCGACGGCCCCCGGCACGTCCGGACCGCGCCCCGGCGCCACCGGCTCGCCGTCGCCGTCGTCGACCGGGCCGCGCCCCGGCGCCACCGGCTCGCCGGCGCCAGCGTCGACCGGGCCGCGCCCCGGCGCCACCGGCTCGCCGTCGCCAGCGCCGACGCCGTCGCCGACTGGCGCGTCGACCGCACCGCCCGGATCGGCGGCGTCCACGCCATCGACGGCCGCGCGCATGCCCGGCGCAGACCAGCACATCGTCATCGGCGATCCGCCGCGGGTCGTCGACATCGACAACATCGAGGCGCTGGTCAAGGAGGTGATCGACGCCCGCGATCCCGCCGTGATCGCCGCGGCCCAGAAGGTCGTCCGGCTCGACCGCGACCCCGACCCCGACGCCGCGATCCGCGACGCGGTCCTGGTGTTCTATCGCAACGGCCGGCGGTTCGACTCGGTCGACGCGCTGGTGGCCGCGACCGGCGATCGGCTCGATCTGCGCAGTCAGGTCGTGGACGTCGACTGGGACGCCGACGTCGCCGACATCGCCGCGACCCACCCCGAGCGCGGACAGTTCGCCCGCGCGCTCGACGGACGCGTCGATCCGTCGAAGATCGACGCCCTGTGGGAGCTGGTGGTCGAGGGCGTCCGGTACCAGAAGGCCCTCAACGACGCGGACGCCAAGCACGACCCGAACCCGCACTACCAGCGGCTCGCCGAGGAGCTCGAGACCCTGCTCGCGGTCGCGCCCGGCGACATGCCGGCGCTGTGGTCGGGCGGCTACGACGTCAGCATGTACGCCCAGAACGCCGGGTTTCGCACGCTCGAGGTCACCGAGGCCGGCCAGATCTTCGACCAGCTCAAGCTGTTCCGCGACTTCAGCACGCTCGGCCCTTTGTGGGACGGCATCTCGCGCAAGTTCGTCGCGTCGTTCGGTGGCGAGATCCACGTCTTCGTCCGCACCATGGACAAGGACAGCACGCTGTTCCGCCAGGAGCTCGCCGAGCTCCACCAGCTCGAGGGCGTCGTCGGCGTGCGGTGGCACGTCATGCAGGGCAGCGATCTGTCGAACCTGACGCCGATCGACGGGTCTGGACGTCCGGCCCCGGGGCACACCTTCGACGGCTTCCGCGACGCCGCCGGCGCGATGGACCCCGGTGCGTTCCGCGCGCCCGACGGCGACAAGGCGATCCCCGGCGAGCCGACCACGCCCGACGCCGTGCGCGACCGGATGGTCAACGAGCAGGTCGAGATCCCGCGCCACGTGGCGGCGCTCAACGACTTCGTCGATCAGCACGCGGCGGCGCTCGGCGTCGACGGGCCGGCGTTCCAGGCCGAGCTGGCCCGGCTCAAGGCGCGCGCCGAGCTCCGGCTCAAGAATGATCCCGCGCTGGGCGTCGAGCTCGCTGCTCTCCACGCCGAGATCGAGGATGATCTCGCCAAGGCGATCGCCGATCTCGCGCGCCGCCACTCGACCGGGAGCTAGTACGATGGCGCTTCGAGGCATGAACAACTCGCCGCTGACCCTGGCCGCCCAGCTCGGCCACACCGCCGAGGTCCGCGCGCTCGTCGATGGCGGCGCCGGCGTCGACGAGCCGGACGGCGACGGCTACACGGCCCTGATCCTGGCGGCCCGGTTCGGCCACCTCGACATCGTCGAGCTGCTGCTGGCGCACGGCGCCGACGCCAACGCGCTGCAGAACCATCGCAAGACCGCGCTGATGTACGCCGCGGAGGAGGGCCGGCTCGAGATCGTCCAGCGGTTGCTCGCCGCGGGCGCCAACCCGAGGCTGCGCAGCACCGGCGGCACCACGGCGCTCAAGGTCGCGCGGATCTACGGCCACCCGGAGGTCGCCTCGGTCCTCGAGCAGGCGGGCGCCACGGAGTAGCGATGCTAGCGTCGACTGTCATGCCCAGGCTCTACGCCCGGACCAACGCCGAGGCCCACCTCTACATGGATCTGCGGCCGTGCAGCTGCGGCGAGGCGCAGTTCGACCGCCACAGCTCGGTCATCACCGACGACGGCGTGCTGTGCAGCCGCTACGCCGGCCGGTGCGCGGGCTGCGGCCAGCCGCGCGAGTTCGTGTTCGAGCTGCCCGAGACGTTCCGGCCGATCGCGAGCGACGAGGTGGAGTTCGGTGGCAGCGATCCGTCGCGCTTGCTCGACCCCGGCGAGTGGATGGTCGTCGCCCTGGACCGCGCCAAGCGCGGCACGCGCGGCGATCTCGCGATCGCGCGCACCGCCGTCGAGGAGGTCATGAAGTTCATGCCCGACGGGGCCGAGCGCGTCCCCGACGAGGCGTTCACCAGCGAGCGCGGCCGCGCGATTCGCGACGCCGAGCCGGGCCGGTTTCGCCGGGTGCGGCTCGACGCAACGCTGCAGGCGTGGGCCGACATCCTCGCGAGGTACGACGCGCCGTCGCCCGTACCCTCGCCGACCTCGCCGCTGTGGCCCAGCGACGCCACCGAGCTCGCGGCGTCCGTGCTGATGCAGATGTCTTCGGTCCGCGGAAAGCCGGTGCCGGTGCTGATCGAGGCGCTCGCCAGCGCCGTCGCCGCGCAGCAGGGATTCGAGGGCGTCGAGCTGAGCCGCCACCGCTCCGACCTGTCCGGTCAGATCCACACCCTGATCCGCGGCTTCGAGTTCAGGTCGGCCGAGCTGCGCCAGCGCAGCAAGACCTCCGCCGACGTCGACCGGCTGCTCGATGCGATCGCACAGACCGACACCGAGGCGGGCCGCACGATCGCCGCGCACCGCGCCGATCTCGACCAGCTGCTGGGCGGCCTCGACCTCGCGCAGCTGTCGAACAGCCTGCAGACCCTGGTCGCGTGGCTGCGCGACCCGGCGAACGCCAACCCGGCGTCGATGCAGCAGCTGCTCGCCAGGCTCCAGGCCTCGGTCGCGCCCGGCAGCGGCGACGACAGCAAGGACAACTGACCTGGTCTGGCATCGTCGCCGGCGGCCGCGGCGCTAGCGAGTCGGCCCCAGGGTCTCGCGCAGGCCGTCGAGCAGCGAGGTCTCGGCGACCACGCCCAGGGCGTCGCGCAGCCGATCGACCCGCGCCCGCGACTTCAAGATCTCGCCCGATCGCGGCGGCGCATGCTCGATCGCGCTGCGGCCGCCGCACAGCTCGACGAGCGAGCGCGCCAGCTCGAGCACGGTGATCTCGCCGCCGGTGCCGACGTTGGCGACCACGCGGTTCGCGCCGTCGCCGAGCGCGGCGACGATCGCGCGCACGACGTCGCCGACGTACACGAAGTCGCGGGTCTGGCTGCCGTCGCCGAACATCGTGAGCGTCCGGCCCGCCCGGGCGCGCTCGGCGAAGATCGAGATCACCCCGGAGTACGGGCTCGACGGGTCCTGGCGCGGACCGTAGACGTTGAAGAACCGCAGCGACGTCGCCGGCACGCCGTGGACCGCGGCGTAGTAGTCGAGCGCGTGCTCGGAGGCGAGCTTGTCGATGCCGTAGGGCGAGACCGGCCGGGTCGGCGTGTCCTCGCCGATCGGCATCGCCGTGGCGTCGCCGTAGACCGCGGCCGACGACGCGAACACGACCTTCCTGACCCCGGTCGCGCGGGCGTACTCGAGCACGTGGAGCGTGCCGCCGTAGTTGACCTGCATGTCGACCAGCGGGTTGGCGACCGAGTGCACGACCGAGACCTGCGCGGCGAGGTGGACGATGCGCTCGACCGGCCCGTGCTGCGCGGTGATCGGCGCGAGCGCGGGGAAGATGCCGTGCGAGACGTCGCACGCGATGACATGGAGCCGGTCACTCCCGGCGTGGTGCGCGAGGTTGGCGCGCCGCCCGGTGCGAAAATCGTCGAGCACGACCACGCGGTGCCCGGCGCCGAGCAGCCGGTCGACGGTGTGCGAGCCGATGAACCCGGCGCCGCCGGTAACAACCACAAGCATGGCGCTCACTATACATCGGTGGTGGTAGGTTTCGCGCACCCCCATGAGAGCGATCCAGATCGACCGGTTCGGCGACTCCGACGCGATGCACCTGACCGACGTCCCGCTCGGCGATCCCGGGCCGGGTGAAGTCCGGGTGAGGCACCGCGCGTGCGGCATCAACTTCATCGACATCTACCACCGCACCGGGCTGTACCCGCTGCCGCTGCCGCTGGTGCTCGGCACCGAAGGCGCCGGCGTGATCGAGGCGGTGGGCGAAGGCGTCACACACCTCGCGGTCGGCGACCGGGTCGCGTACGCCGCGCGCACCCCGGGGAGCTACGCCGAGGCCCGCGTGATCACCGCGCTGCCGGTGGTCAAGCTGCCCGAGGCGATCGACTTCGAGACCGGCGCGGCGATGATGCTCAAGGGCCTCACGGTCCAGTACCTGCTGCGCCGCACCCGCGTCGAGCTCGTGCCCGGCGACCTGATCCTGTGGCACGCCGCGGCCGGCGGGGTCGGGCTGATCGCCTGCCAGTGGGCGCGAGCGCTCGGGCTCCGGTTGATCGGCACTGCCGGAAGCGACGACAAGTGTCGGCTGGCCGAGCAACACGGCGCCGCCTACACGATCAACTACCGCCGCGAGGACGTCGTCGCCCGGGTCCGCGAGCTCACCGGCGGCAAGGGCGTGAAGGTCGTGTACGACGCGGTCGGCAAGGACACCTGGGAGCGCTCGCTCGACTGCCTCATGCCGCTCGGCCTCATGGTCAGTTTCGGCAACGCGTCGGGCCCGGTCCCGCCGGTCGGCCTGGGCATCCTGGCGCAGAAGGGCTCGCTCTACGTCCAGCGGCCCACCCTGGGCAGCTACCTGTCGAGCCCCGAGGCCGCGCAGCAGATGTCCAGCGAGCTGTTCGAGATGGTGGCCAGCGGCAAGGTCAAGATCCCGGTCGAGCGGCGCTACCCGCTCGCCGAGGCGGCGAAGGCCCACCAGGACCTCGAGGGCCGCGGTACGACCGGCGCCGGCGTCCTGGTGCCGTGACGGCGTCGCCCGGGTCAGTCAGTCATTGACGACCCGCCATAGCTGGCCCAGCAGGATGTCGAGCGCGACGCGGTTGTCGCCGCCCTCGGGCAAGATCAGGTCGGCGCATCGCTTGGTCGGCTCGACGTGCTCGATGTGCATCGGCCGTACCGTCGCGTAGTACTGGTCCCGGACCGACTGGAACGTCCGGCCGCGCTGCTCGAGATCGCGGCGGATTCGCCGCATCAGCCGGATGTCGGCGTCGGTGTCGACGAAGATCTTGATGTCCATCTGGTCGCGCAGCGCGGGCTCGGTGAACACCAGGATGCCCTCGACGATGATCACCCGTGCCGGCGGCACGGTCCGGGTCTCGCCGCGCCGGGTGTGGGTCGCGAAGTCGTAGATCGGCACCTCGACCGCGCGGCCGCCGCGCAGCTCGCGCAGGTGCAGGGCCAGGAGCGAGCTCTCCAGCGCCGCGGGGTGGTCGTAGTTGACCGCGTCGCGCTCCGGCGGCGACAGGTGCCCCTGGTCGCGGTAGTACGCGTCGTGGTCGATCGTGACGCAGCGTCCGGGCGGCATGGCGCTGGCGAGCTTGTGAGCGACGGTCGTCTTGCCCGAGCCGGTGCCTCCGGCGATGCCGACGACGTAGGGGCGGCCAAACATCGGCCCACATCCTACTTGGCGGGCCGCCGGAGCGCGACCGACCGCGACCGACCGCGGCGCCGCAGCGAGGCCCGACAAGGCCCGGCGTGACCCGGCGAGGCCGCATCACCCCACCCGCCGGTGCCTGCCCACACGGGGTGGTCGTACGTTTCCGGGACAGCCGATGGGGCAGCACTGGGGTAGCGGCCGCTCCGGGGTAGATCGCCGAACCCGAGTAACTCCACGTACCAGCGTGTGCTCCGTCGAACGCGCGCCTGCGCCCGCAAAATAACTGCATAGCGGCAGCGGCCTGGGCCCACTAAAGTGTTGTACGAGTTCCTGCGAGGCGCCGAGGGGCAACGTGGCGTCGATCGCGACCCGCCTGTGCCCTCCGAGCCTCCGACGCAAGGATCGAATAAATGCAGCTTTCGTGCAATACGTGGCCAGATCGACCTCACGAAGAACGGCGCGCAGGTTGCTTAATTTTCGGACACAGGCCGCGGAGGTTCCGATGATCAGACTTGCGATAGCAGAAGACCACACCATTGTTCGCTGGGCGCTCCGAGAAGCGCTCAGCAAGGCAGACGACATCGAAGTCGTCGGAGAAGCCGGCACAGCCGCAGAAACGCTCGACATGGTCAAGCGCGAGCGTCCGGACGTGCTGATCCTCGATATCAGCCTGCCGGATCGCTCCGGCTTCGACGTGCTCACCGAGATGCGACCGATGGATACGGCGCCTCTCGTCGTCGTGCTCACCTGGCACACGGAGCTCAGCTATGCGGCCCGGGCCATCGCGGCCGGGGCGCACGGCTACGTCAACAAGGCGGTCGAGCCGGACGAGCTCCTGGCGGCGATCCGCGCCGTCAGCCGGGGTGAGCAAGTGATTCCACCCGGGGTCGAGGAACTACTCAGGACCGGGGACGGTCACCCGGCGAGCGCCCTGACCGCACGCGAGCAGCAGGTCATGGAAATGCTCGCACGCGGCATGACCAATCGGGAGATCGCCGAGCACCTCGAGATCAGCATCAAGACCGTCGATACCCATCGCGGTCACGTGCTGAAGAAGCTCGGGCTGCGCAACAACTCGGAGCTCACCCGGTTCGCGGTCAAGCACGGCTACACCGCGCTCTGACCACGCGCTGACGTCACGACAACGGCACAACACCGTCCGGCGGGCGCTCACCGCCGGGCGGGCTGGATCCATGCACGCTTGCCGTCGTTGCGGGTCACCACCGCACGAACGTAGCCGGTCGCCGGCACGCGGCGCCGCGCGGCCCGGCCACGGACCGAGTCGACCCGTCTCCCGTTCTCGATGAAGTCGATCGTGTAGCCGCCCTGCGCGGCCGGATCGACCGCGACCACGAGCTCGTCGCGCTCGACCTCCGCGCGCGCGAGCACCACGCCGGTCGATGCGTAGAACCGACCCGCGGCGAGTGCGTCGAGGATCGCCCGCGGATCGCGGCGCGCGTGCACCATCACCCAGCCACCGCCCGGCGGGTACTTGCCATGGCCCTCGTAATCGTGGGCGTCGTCGGACGCGACGCCCCATAGCGTGGCGCCGCGCGACAGCGCCGCGTCCCACAGCGCCTCGACCGACGGGTGGGCGGCGTCGCCGGCGTTCCACTTCGAGAACGCGACGTTCGCGATCTCGATCAGCGGCATCCCGTGGTGGGCGAGCTCGACCATGAGCTCCGGTGTCATGCCCCACAGCCACTGCGGGTGGTTGAGCTGGGCGATCCCACCCAGCGCTGCCTGGGTATGGAGCGCCGCGCGATACATGTCGAGCCGGAAGTGGCTCCGGCGCTCCGCCCACTCGATCCGGCCGATCGGGCGGGCGGTCGGCCCGAGCAGGTTGACGTGGATCCGGCAGTTCCGGCTGCGATCGCCCGCCGGCAGGCAACCGACCGGGTTGTGGGTCAGCTCGATCCCCGAGAACACGATCAAGCCGGCGTGCGGATCGCGCAGCGTGGCCTGGCCGCGGGTCTCGCCGAACGGGCCGAGCTCGCTCACCCGGTTGTGATCGGTGAGCACGATGAAGTCGTAGCGGCGCTGCTCGTACCAGCCGATCACGTTGCCGGGCGGCTCGCTCGAGTCCCCCGACGCCCGGGCGTGGACGTGGGTCGAGCCCTTGAGCCAGACCTCGGACTCCGCCGGCACGGGGCCAGACGGCGCCGCGATCTCCGGCGGTCCGTCCTGGGGCAGATCCGCCGGGCCGCCGGGCTCGTCCGGCGGACAGCCCTGCGGCTCGACCTCGCTGACCAGCGGGCTCGAGATCGCCGCGTCCGGCGTCATCGGCGGCGTCGGCATCACCGGCGGCGACGCCTCCTGGGTGGCGCACGCGGCGCACGCGGCGCACGCCGCACCGACCGCGCACGCCAGGACCGCCACGGCCCGCGTCACGGCGTGGACGCTCCATCGAGCGCGGTCGCGCCCGCCGGGGTCACGCTGGTCACCACGCCCCACCCGGTCTTGTGCCACTGGCGGCGCAGCGCGAGGAACACGCCGAGGTTGTCGGTCAGCATCCGGCGCTCGACCGGATGGCTCGGCGTCGCGTCCGCGGTCTCGCCCGGATCGGCCGCCATGTCGCCGACCAGCGGCGTGCCGCGCGGCCCGACCCGGATCTTCCATCGGCCGATCCGCATCGCGTGGGCGTACTCGTACTGCGAGGCGTACGACGGCCGCGGCCAGCCGCGCCCGATGCCCTGGGCCAGCGACTCGAGCGGCTCGCCCTGCGGCCCCGCCGCCGCCGGCGCGCCGAGCGCCGCGAGCACGGTGGGCATGATGTCCACGCCCTCGGCGCCCTCGTCGACCACCACGTCGGGCGGGAACCTCGCAGGGTCGTGGATCAAGAGCGGCACCCGGGTCAGCGAATCGCGCAGCGAGCCGCCGTGGCCACAGCGCCCGTCCTCGAACAGCTCCTCGCCGTGGTCCGCCGTGATGATCAGCATCGTCTGATCCCAGATCCCCCAGGATTGCAGCTGCTTGACCAGCCGGCCGACCTGGACGTCGTGATAGCTGATCGCCGAGTCGTAGATCGCACGCAGCCGCTCGACGTCGGCGGGCGGCGGGATGATGCTGCAGCCCATCGAGCCGGCCTTGAACCCGAGGTCCTTGGCGGTGCCGTACTCCTGGAACGGCCCGCGGTACGGTCCCGGCGAGTACTGGTCGATCCACGGCTTGCGCGCGATCCACGGCCCGTGGGTGTCGATCGTCCCGAGGAACAGGTAGACCGGATCGCTGCGGTGGCGGTCGAGCTTCTGGAGCGCGGCGTCGACGATCTCCTGACCGAAGATCACGCCGTTCTCGACCCCCTTCTCGCGCATCATGTTGCGGAACTCCTCGAACCCGCGCGCGTAGCCACCGTCCTCGTTGACGTAGCCGTTGCCGGTCACCGCGAGCGTGGTGTAGTGCGCCGCCGCGACGTGCCTGGCCAGCACCTCGAACTGCGGGCCGATCCGCCACGCGCCGCCGATCCCGGCGAGCCGGACGTTGTGGACCGCCGGATACAGCCCGGTCCACATGCTCGAGTGGCTGGTCTGCGACTCGTTGCCCTGGACGTAGAACTGGCGGAACACCGTGCTGGTCTTCGCGAGCTCGACGAAGTTCGGGGTGTCGGCCCGCGCGCCGGGCGTGAAGATCGCCAGCTTGTCGGCGCGCAGCGCGTCCATCACCCACAGGATCACGTAGCGCGGCGGATCGGCCGGCGGCAGCGCGGCCGGCGCGGGCCCGTGCAGCGTGATCCGCGGCGCCTTGATCGTCGCCCGCGGACAGTCGCGCGCGGTCAGGCCCAGCGCGACCACCCGGCCGGCCATCGCGCCGAGATCGACCCACGTGGTGTCGGCGGTGAGCAGGCCGCCGGCGAAGCTGCCGTCGCTCGCGCGCGCCCGCAGCTCGATCTTGCACGGCGGGCTGACCGCCGCGACGAAGTGCGCGCCGTCGGGCACGGTGACGTACCACGCCAGCTGGGCGTCGCGGGCCAGCGCGATGGTGTCGGCCTTGCCGTCGAACACCGCGTCGCCGCGCGGGTCGCGGCTGCCGAGCGAGCTGCCCAGCCGGAGCCACGCGAACGCGGCGTTGCCCTGCCCGCCGCTGGTCTCGAGCACCAGCTGGTTCTCGCCGGCGGCGAAGTAGCCGCGCGCCACCGGGATCGCGACGGTGATCCAGCCCGCCACCAGCTCGACGCTGGCGTCCTTGCCGGGCTTCCGGCCGTTGACCTTGAGCGTGATCCGCTGCCTGTCGCTGCCGTGGACCCGCGCGGTGACGAACGTGATGCCCCTCGCCTGCTCGGCCGACAGCGGGACCTCGAGCGCCGCGAGCCGGTCGGCGACCGCCGCGCGCTCGCCGTCGACGTCCTGGCCGAGCCGCCAGCGCGGCGCCGGCATGCTGAACCGGGTGTAGCGGGCGAACCCGACGTCCGCCGCGTCGAGCACCAGGTCGCCGCCGCTGTAGCGGTGAGCGGCGTGCCGGTTGTCGACCAGCTGGAACACCGTGTGCTCGCTGCGCGCGGGCGTGGGTGGATTGACCACCGCGCTCGGCGCCCTCGCCGCCGCGACCGCCGGGGACGCCGCCGCGACCGGGGTCCGGGCCGGCGCGGTCGCCAGCGCCGCGGTCACCGCGCGGGCATCACGCGCTTCGGGTCCCGCGTCCGTCGGGGCCGCCGCGGTCTGCTCCGGATGGTGCTTCGCCGTGCTGCGGCAGGCACCCGCGGCCATCACCCATGCGGCCAGGATCACGAGCGGTCGTCGCGACACCGTCTCTGTACCTAGCACCGCCGCGCCCGCGACTCCACTTTGTGCAGACCGGCGCGGCGAGACCGGCGCGACACGGCACGTCACCCGGCGAGCGCCGCCGCGTCGGGGCCGGGTGGCGCCGTCATGCCCGGCCCCAGGGCGCGCTGCATCACCACGCTGTCGACCCAGCGGCCCAGCTTGAAGCCGGTGCCGGGCAGCGTGCCGATCATCTGGAACCCGTGCCGGCGGTGCAGGGCGATCGAGGCGGCGTTGCCGCTGTTGCCGATGATCGCGATCATCTGCCGCCACAGACCCGCCTCGCAGCGCGCGACCAGCGCCCCGAGCAGCGCGCTGCCGAGGCCGCGACCGCCGAACCCGTCGGCGAGGTAGACCGAGTCCTCGATCGTGTAGCGGTAGGCCGGCCGGGGCCGGTAGCTGGTCGCGTAGCAGTAGCCGGCGACCCGGCCGTCGAGCTCGGCGACGAGGTAGGGCAAGCCGAGCGCGATCACCGACGCGCGGCGCTCCCTGATCTCCTCGGTGGTGGGCGGCACCTCCTCGAAGGTCGCCAGCCCGTGCAGCACGTGATGGGCGTAGATCGCCTGGATCGCGGCCAGGTCACCGTCGTGGGTGTCGCGCACGGTCGCCGCCGGGAGGTCCGCGAGTGGCTCAGGCATACCGGGTCCGCGTCGGCGCCACGCGTCTGGTGGTACTGCTCATGTCACCAGCTTGCCGGACCCGGTCGCGCAACGCAAAGCGCGGCGCCGCGCTACGAGCGGCGCTTGTTGTCCTTGCCCTGCAGCTTGGCGAACGCGGCGCCGCGCTGCGAGCGGCGCTTGTTGTCCTTGCCCTGCAGCTTGGCGAACGCGGCGCCGCGCTACGAGCGGCGCTTGTTGTCCTTGCCCTGCAGCTTGGCGAACGCGGCGCCGCGCTACGAGCGGCGCTTGTTGTCCTTGCCCTGCAGCTTGGCGAACGGGTTATGGG
>Ga0307515_10018597_pt1 | contig 12556 bp, 11 predicted proteins | sample 17_EM_MG_FD_194513 | JGI IMG/M metagenome (GOLD analysis project Ga0307515, IMG submission 194513) | Populus trichocarpa ectomycorrhiza microbial communities from riparian zone in the Pacific Northwest, United States - 17_EM | ecosystem: Host-associated > Plants > Roots > Unclassified | place... | reverse complement strand
GCATTCTTTTTAGAATAAGCCTTCCGGAGAGGTGGGAGAGTGGCTTAATCCAATAGTTTGCTAAACTGTCGTACGGGTCATTCTGTACCGGGGGTTCGAATCCCCCCCTCTCCGCTTAACTACGCTGGGCTTGCCTGTTGGCAAGCCTAAGCTTTCGTTAAGCTGGCTTTATGTGGTTTGTTTATAGTTTTGAGAAGTAAAAATCATCCTTTTATCTATATCGGTTACACCGGTGATCTGGAGAGGAGATTGAAAGAACATAATGAGGGACTTAGCCAGTCTACCAAACATTATCACCCTTCGTTCTTGAAGCTTATGTAGCGGTCAATAGCGAAGCAAAAGCCATAAAGCTTGAAAAGTATTTTAAAACCGGCTCTGGTAAGGCGGTTTTAAAGAAAAGAATTTTGAATGAAGCCGGCCTGACGAAGCCATAGCAATGGCAGGCGGAAGGCAAGGCGAAGTCAGGGTCTCGTAGCTCAGCTGGATAGAGCAACTGCCTTCTAAGCAGTAGGTCACTGGTTCGAATCCAGTCGGGATCACAAAACTTTTTCTTGACAAGAGCGCATCTTTTTATATCTTCGCGCCCTCTTACAACAAGAGAAGTTTAAAAAAGGGAGTTTCGGGGCGTAGCGTAGCCCGGTATCGCGCTTGGTTTGGGACCAAGAGATCGTCAGTTCGAATCTGGCCGCCCCGACTTAGATACTAACATGTATCAATAAAAGCTCACAAACAATATGTTTTGTGAGCTTTTTTGTTTTTAGCCTACCTTATAAATACATAAAATATCAGTAAAAATGAGAACCAAACGGTGAACCGGAAATCGGGCACCATCCGGTTCATCAAAAACGTTGTAATTATCTGTCATTCATATTCTTGTATCATTTAAAGTAGTTCGTTTTGAGTCGTTTTGATCGCGTTTGAGTGACCTTTTTAAGGAAAACTGGTGAACCAGTTTCAACACAAAACACCATGAGAACGACAAACACATTCGGAATCCAGTTCATCGCCCGAATGAACAAAATGAAGAACAATCAGGCTCCTATCTATATAAGGATAACTGTAGATGCTCGAAGAATAGAAATTTTACTGAAGAGATGGATTGATCCCAATGATTGGAATAATGAAAAAGGTCTAGCACGTGGAAGTCGCGAAGAAGTTAAATCGCTCAATCATTTTCTGGAGGAAGTAAAGGCAAGGTTAATCGAATGCTATCAGGACCTCCAGATACAAAAGCAACTTATAACGGCTGAAACGATCAAGAATAAATTTCTTGGTTCGGATCAAAAAGAGTACTCGTTAAGTAAGCTGATGGAATATCATAATACCAATATGAAAAACTCGCTCGCATGGAGTACTCTAAAAAATTATTTCACTACACAAAAGTATGTTGGTTTGTTTTTGAAGAACAGATTAAGTCGTAACTACTACAGATTAAAAGAATCAAAAAAGTATTGGCTTATAGAATGCTAATGTAATGAACCAAACACATTTGACTTTACACCATCTGCAAAAGGTATTCTTAGCTTCCTAACTATTATTAAAAACCCTGATCGTTTTTTTACGCGTTCAGGAACGGCTTTTCTCTCACGATTCTTATATATGAAAATTAAGCCCGGCCAAGAAATTTGATCCTCCTACATAATTATCCAAACTAAAACGTCAAAAATAAAAAAATCCAAAATGGGTTACCTATGTGCTGATTCTACATTAAAATTTTCCTTATTTTATTTCAACACGTTCAGCCTTTAAGAATAGATTCCTTATCCTCAATCAGGAGGAAATATTTTATGGAAATTCTATGAAAATATTACATACCTGATTTTAACTAACTGAATGTTTAATGTCTTTGAATTCTATAGAATTAAGCATGTTCATAAAAAAACAGATTAAAAATCTACGCCTTTAGTACATAGGATTTAAAAAAGGCATAAAAAATATCAAATGAATTGAAGATTTATTTTTATAAATTCATAATGATTGATTGGCGCCACAGACAGTCAGAGTTAACGACATGACTCTTCAATGAATGTCGATTTTAAATTTTTACCCTTCAATTTTTATGAAAACATCCGAGTTTCTAAAGAAAAAACTAAAGAAACCTGCTACACAAATTGCAGCAACTTTAGCAGTCGTAACGATTGGTTTCGTTGCTGTGCCTAATATTTCAAAATCATGCCCTCCCGGTAACCTTGGAGATTGCGATAGCGTAGTTGGTGGAGGTGCAGCCTGCACTTGGGGAGGCGTCTGGGATGATTGCGGAATGCCCCAATCAAACTAATTTTTGATTCCACCCATAACCAGGGGATTAACTCCCCTGGTTATTAATATCTAGCCTCATGAATTTTAAGAAATGGTTAATCTTTGGACTGCCGGTTCTGTTTATTTCTCTTGTTTCATTTCTTCTATTTCCTTCCTATTCCTATGTAAATAAATATTCCGTTAAACTGGAAACCGATGATCGGTTAGAGGCATATATTGACTCTACTATCTATTTTAAGTTAGACGCAAATTCAACTCCTGAATCTTTTATCTATTATGAGTTTGATCAGTCTCAAAAGCTGTTCAGATTTTTGAACATCAGTAACACTTCTATCCATTCTTACGATGCAGTTACAAAGATGCAGATAGAAAAAATGAATTTGATGAAATTTGGATTTTCCCCGAATAGCAAGCTTCAAGGTTTCCATTTTTTAAACAAAGATTCTCTTATCGTTTACGATTATAGTAACGCCAAACTGAGTTTGGTCAGTCAATCCATTGGTATAAGATGGTCAAAAAGTTTGTTTACGTTGCGAGGAGACATATTTGACAAAGTGTATCCGAATGTAACCCAATCATCCACGCTGATTTACAATGATTCGCTTCAGTATATATATGCAACCGGATTTATGGGTGATGAAGGGGCATTTAAGTCAGTTGACTCAAAGCGAAAAGTACTTGTTGAATTTGATCTTAATACAAAGAAACTGGAGTACGCAATACCATATCCTGCTTTCTATTGGGGAAGAAACTGGGCGGGGGCATCGGGATTTCGCCAGCCATTTCATACCTACAATAAAAGGAAAAATCATTTAGTAATAAGTTTTTTGGCTGACCATAATTTGAGCGTTGTTAACCTAACAACTTTACAATCAAGAAATGTTTTTGCTGGAAGCCGGGAATTTGATCAGATACAATCTATGGAGCAGGCTCCTCTTCTATTTGACTTTACTAGTTCCAAAGAAAAAACGGATTATTATAACCAAAGTAATTCTTATGGACCAGTTGTCTATGATGCGGATAATGACGTGTATCACAGAATCGCCAAACTGGCCAATAAAAAGAATGACTTTGAAAGAAGGTATTCGATTATAGTACTTGACTCTTTACTAAATCTAAAAAGCGAATGCCCTTTTCCTAATGAGCTAGTGCCGTTCAAAAGTATTTCTACATTGACTGGGATTTGGTATTTTAATAAAGCGAAGTCTAACTCAGGAGAGATTGTGTTTAGTAGAGTGAATTTTAAGAAGATCCTTATATGAGAAATATTTTAATCATTTCCATCCTCTCTTGGTTAACACTGACAAGCTGTACCAGCAATGAAAGAGATAAAAAAGAAAGTCTTGAAACGTTGTTGAAGGATAGATATAATATTTCCATTCAACGGTATAAAGCCGTTGTTCTCATCCCATCTTCGGGATGTAATGAGTGCATTAATGAAGCGGAAGGATTGTTACAGCAAGAGTTTAATAAGGATGTTTCAGACTATCTTTTTTTGATTACGGGTTATGAACATTCCAAAACAGCAAAAATAAGATTAGGAGAATCGGCTTTGGGCAAAAATTACATTTTACTGGATACCCTTTCCCATTTTACGCCATTTATTAACAATGGAAAACCTATTGTTTACCGGATTGAAAATAATAAATTCTATGAAGCGAGGATAGATTATTCTAATAACATATACACCCTTAACTAACCGCGATGAGTTACATTATTAACACATTTTTGAAAGAGAAAGCCAAGGATTTTTTTGAAAATAACTGGCTGAATCAGCCTTTTTATCTATCCAATAATACGGAGGAGGAAAATCAATATGTTTCTGTTGAGGAGATAGACGAGTATTTAAATCATGGACACTTATGTCACCCGCTAGTTTCAATTATTGGCCACCATGGCAGAACGATAGGCCAGGAGCAATTGAACTACGGTAGCAAGGGGTACCCTTCTTTCTTAATTAACAGAAAGAAGCTGTTTAAGTATTTTATGGAGGGAAATTCCATTATTATCAATTACTCCCATCTTCATTTCCCTAGACTCAAGCATCTTACTTTAGAATTAGAGAGAGAGTTCAATTCGTCTGTGCACGGTAATATTTATATCACTCCTCCTAAATCCAATGGTTTCCTGCCACACATAGATAGACATGAAGTCTTTGTATATCAGATTCATGGAACAAAGACCTGGTACATATATGATAAACCATATGAAAATCCAGGAATTAATCAGCAATTGACCCCTGATGAAATAAACGTGTACAATAACGCTGCCCCGCAGCATAAACTAGTGATGTATCCAGGAGATATTCTTTATATTCCAAAAGGAGTCGTGCATAAGGCATTCACAGTGGAGAATGACAGCATTCATGTGACTATTGGCATAAATCACAGACGGGAGGAAGATTTGGTGAGCTCTTTAACCAAAGAAAATGTCTTTAAAAATGATATTATCTTCAGAGAAACAAATAAGGATGCTTTGGCAAAAGCATTTAAAGAAAAAGTGAACGAGGTTATTGATTCAAGGATCACTCATTTCTTTGAAATGAATCAGGACGAATATTTTGAAACAAAGTTCCTGTTTAAAAATCTAATGATGTTGAATTTGATTGATCAAATCGAAGATCTGGATTATTTCAAAATTGAGAAGAAAGACAATCCTCATTATTTAGTTCAAATCAAAAAAGGGAATGACCTGGATCAAGTAAAAAATGCCATTAAGTCTGACCTTATGTCTGGAAGTGTCAACGTTGAAACACCGTCATGAAGTATTTAAAACGTTATAAGTTTGTTTGGATTGCATTGGCTACTCTGATCTTTATTAGGTGGTTCATTGTAGATAACTACTTTATTAGCTCAGGCTCAATGAGGGGTACTTTAATTGAAGGTGATTATGTTTTAGTTTCAAAATTGAGCTATGGTCCTCGCCTTCCTAAAGTGATTAAAATACCTTTTATAGATTATGATGGTCCAATTTTAAGGGTAATTAATTGGCACCCTTTCTTAAGCATCCATGATTCAAATATTCGCTTACCATTTGGCAAGGTTAATCGTAACGATATAATTGCATTCGATCCACCCCATATGAGTCCGGATCGGGTATCATTATATATTCCTTTCATTAAGCGATGTGTTGGTATCCCTGGCGACTCTATTAAGATTGTAGATGGGAAACTCTTTGTCAATCAAATTCAGAATAGTTCGAATTATAAAAAGGACTATTTAATAACCCTCAATGACTTGAACGATGCTAATAAAATCACGAATCGGATACAGGTTGTAGATAAGAATCGTAAGCTAATCAAAATAAGTGCGAAGGAATATGAGGTGGAGAAATTGAAAAATGAAGACTACATTCTTGATTTGCGGGAAGAATTGCAATCGAAGGATTATGTGGATTTTGACGTATTTCCTTATTCTAGTGAATTTCCTTCCAATCGGGATAATGTAAGTGAGTTTAGACTTCCTTCTAAAGGAATGTCTGTGATCTTGAATCCTGCTTCTTTTAGCTATTACAGTGAAGCCATAAACTTATATGAGGGAGTTACGCTGGCACGGCATAAGGATGGCAGCTTTCTGATAAACGGAGCGACTGCTACACATTATACATTTACTCAGAATTATTATTTTGCCATAGGGGATAATTGGGATTATTCTGTTGATTCAAGATTTTGGGGAATGTTTCCAGAGAAATTTATTCATGGAAAAGTCACGATGATCTGGTTTAGCAGGAATGATAAAATTGAATGGAGTAGAATTTTTACAAGATTATGAAAACGCTGGGAATGTATTTGAAAAGTGGTCTGATACACCTGAATAAGAATAGGGTGACGAGTATATTTCTTATCATTGGTTTCTCGTTAGGAATGGCAGTTTCGTTATTCGCGATTATTGCCTGGAATACACAGAACAAATACGACAAGCGAATAACGAACCCAGAAAAGCTGTGGCGGATTACTACTGAATTAAATGGAGGATGGAATTTTGCAACTGCTCCTTTCGATATGTTTGAAGATGTTAAATCGACAATTCCTGCAGACGGTGTGTATCAACTAATTCCTCTCGGCAAAAAGAACATTCGAACATCATCGGAATCAAAGGATATTTTTTTTGAAAATGCAGCATTTGTAACAAATGGCTTTATTCAAAGGATGAATTTTGATTTGCTGGAGTATGAAGATATTGACTTGGAGAAGCACCCGGAGGTAATTTTTATCACGAGTAAGTTATCACAAACATTATTTGGCAAAGGCTCAGCAATGGGACAGGTCGTGAATGTGGCTGACTTTGGAGAATTTACTGTAAGAGGTGTTATTAATAGCGAAGATTACAATTTTCATGTTCAGGAAGACTTTTACATTTCTTCAGCCAAAATCGAGTATTTACTGAACCATAATAAACTCGATAGCCGGTTGTTCAAAAAAGGAAATTATACATTTTCTTATTTATATGTTGATCTGAATAAGGAAGGGGAGCAAACAACCAATCAGAGCCTCGATAAGTTGGCATTAAAATATTTCGAGTCATTGAAAGGGAGTGAAATAAAAAGTATTCATTTTGTATTGCAGCCAATAGATAGGATATTTTCTGACCGGTTAACACATGATACGGAAGCCGTCTTCTCGCAACCTAACGCTTCATTGTTATTGATTACAGCTTTTATATTATTGCTGGTGTCAGCTGTAAATTATTTTAATATTCAATTGTTTAGCTCATTAAAGCGAATGAAAGAATTTGGAATACGGAAAGTGCATGGTGCAAGGGCAGGGCACATCTACCTGCATATCATTACGGAAAATATTCTGGTTTCATTTGGAGGACTGTTAGTCGCTTTTCTATTGATATGGGAATTACCTATACCCCGTGCATCAGAGATATTGGCAAATTCAGATTTTGATGCAAAACTTATTTTAATGTTTGTTTTCTTTGCGGTTCTTGTAGGACTTATTACAGGTGTTATTCCCGCTCATTTAATAGCAAAAAGAACAGTCACGTACTCAATCAACTCCGGACCATTAAGCCCTTCGAAAGAGAAATTTAGTCTGTCTACCATCTTATTGATTTTTCAGCTTTTTGTTACCGTATTATTTATTTTTAATTTTCTCTTAGTTGAGAAACAGACAAAAATGATCTCGGAAAATGATTATGGCTATAATGTTGAACAGGTACTGATGGTTTCAATGAAATCGAATGATAAAGCTGAAGTCCTTAAAAATGAAATTCTAAAGGATGTGAGAGTGACTGAAGTAAGTTACGTTTCAACCTTTTTTGGCCACCCTCCGGATCAGGTGAGAACAAAATTTTTGGGTAAGGATCAGGAATACTTTGTGAACTACTATAGCTCGGATGAATCTTTTTTAAAAATATACAATCTGGAATTATTGTCAGGTAACAATTTTACAGCAGATAATAGTAATTCCAAAACTATAATTCTCAATGAAAAGGCGATTGATCTGCTAGGCTTAACTACAGCTGAAGCCCTTCAAAAAGAGTTGATTCTGGAGGATAGCTCGATAGTTACGGTTAAAGGTATTATTAAGGATTTTAATTATGATAATCTTAAACGTGAGATTCAGCCACTGATGATTCGCGTGCTTCCACAAGAATACAAATATTTGAATGTTCGGATATCCAAAAATGCCGATGAAGATCTTTTCTCGAAAGAATTAGAAAAGAAGATTAAAGCAGTAGCTCATATAGAGGATGCACAGGTTTCCGTTTATGCGGAATTTCTTAAAGATCGTATGAGTTACTCTAAAGATAGAATGACATTAGGAATGATTTCCATGTTTGTTATATTGATGACATGTATTGGACTAATTGGAGTAATCATGTCTAACTCTGAACGAACCAAAAAGAATGTTGCTATAAGTAAGCTATGCGGTGCCAGTTCGTCATTAATTGTTTTTAACATTGTCAGGCAGTACGTTGGATATTTGGCCATCGCCCTTTTGATAGCTTTACCAATCTCTTATTACATAGGCGATTTATTATTGAGTGAGTTCGTCTATAAAGTTAATATTGATTCCTGGCATTTTATTCAGGTAGTGCTGTTATGTATATTAATCGTTGTACTAATCGCAATTACCCAGGTGTATCATTACTTTAAAATGACCGTCCTCGATGGATTGAAACGTGAATAAAATTAATGAATGGACTGCTTTTTTAAAAATGTGTAATTTTCCATGCAGTTTCCTTCGATGTATTCAATGAGTTCATTACCTATTTCTTCTACTTGAAAGGGAGTGCTATTGGAATAGATTGTGTTTTCATTTCCATGATTTTTTGAGTAAAAATTCAAGCTTTCCTTCGCCATTTTATCATTTACAGAGATGTTGAAGAACTTTTGAATTTCAACCATTGAATCTGTATTTAGATTTTCATGATCTAGGATCAAAAATTTTTTTTTCTTGTCGACAATATCACGAATTGCCTGAAAAAAAGATCCAATCATCCTAACCAAGAATTGATTGGTACTTAAATCGTGAAAGGAGTTTCCAAAGATATTAGTAGTCATAATTGGATCAGTTTGCATATTCACTATTCCAGGATGTCTGCGCATACAGGATTGTAATATCTCTATTGGGTTCCTGATTATTAGTAAAGCAGGAACATCAGGGTAGTCGGTGATGATTCGTTTTATGTCAAGAATATTCCAACTGGTAAATTTGATGATGAGGTTTTGTGATTGGTTACAGAAGAAATTTTTGTACAAACTAAAGATTGTTTCTAATCCTTTTCTGCTTTTAGTTTCCCAGTCGTCTATCTTGATATTGTTTTTCATGCAAAAAACAGAAATAGGTTGCGCCTCTGGTACCACGATGCAGTTTTCTAACGCCCGAAAGTAGTTGACAGCAGCAGAGGATCCACATCTTGAGGTATGAAAGATAAATGCATTCGGACTCGAATAGCCAATTTCTTTATAATGGGTTGATAGTATGTCAATATCTTTATACTCATTAATAGCAGATTCAGAAAACCATTGGTTGAAAAATGGTTTCTTATCTTTAGCAGAAAAGCCATTTGCTGTTCTTAGATAGTTTAATTCAGGTGACAGAAAAATGGGGATGGAGTTCATATTGAACTTTTAAATTTTTTCAGTTCGATTAATTAGGGTATTCTATTTTTGCTTGAATTCTGTCGATAAGGAGGTCAACAGATTCTTTGACCGAATAAATATCGGTACTTATTCTAATGAATGGATTTTCTGGTTTTTCGTAAGGAGAATCAATGCCTGTGAAGTTAGGAATAGTCCCATTTCTGGCTTTTTTGTATAACCCTTTTACATCCCTTAATTCGCAAATTTCCAGTGGACAATCCACGTGAATTTCTAAGTAATTCTCTGGCCCTACAAGTTTCTGAATCTTCTCTCTATCCTCTTTAAAAGGTGATATGAAGGCAGCTAAAATTATTAGCCCAGAATCCAGGAACAGCTTTGTAATTTCACTGGTTCTTCGAATATTCTCTTTTCTATTTTCTTCAGTAAATCCTAAATCCGAATTTATTCCATTTCGGATATTATCGCCATCCAAAAGGAAAGTTTTGTAGTTTCTATTATATAATTCATACTCAACTGCGGTTGCTAAAGTTGTCTTCCCTGAACCGGATAATCCTGTGAACCAAATCACTTTTGGAGTTTGCTGTAATCTCTCCATTCTTTGCTTATTAGATATGGAAAAATTCGATGGAAATATATTTTTCAAGAAAGTAATAGTTACTATTCAATATAGTCAGACTATTGAATCAATCAATAAGAATGGTCATTAATTTCTATCTTAAAATATTCGAAAAATATCTGTTTTAATGGATTGATAATTACCATTAGAATTTCTGCAAGCATGGCTGCCATCCAATCAGTTTAATCAATAGCAATCAGAAATAAAAGGGCGTGTTGTGCTCACTTTTTTAATAGCAAATCACGGATTTCTTCCCGGACTTCCAGCCAAAAGCTTCCCGCATAAAACGGCACCTGCCTACGGCCTGCCTTCCAATTTATTCGTTTGCCTTTTGGCGTAAGCTCTTTTTCGTAATGGTCAATGAAGTGTTATCATTGGGAGATGTTTACCGAAACCGTTACAATAAGTTTTTGGTGACTTTCAGTAGAAATGCTTTCTTCGGTATAAAATGACGACAGGTCTCAACAAATAGGGTGAGGTGATGCCGCGTTGTATTTCTCTCTCTACATTAAGCAATAAAGGGATGGAGCAGTTCAGTACACGGTCCTGCAATCCATCATTGATAAGATACCTGGCATGCTCCAGTGCATTCACGATCTTTTGATCGTGTTGTTTTATACCGAGATCATAGACATATGGACTCATGGTAGTGCCATCTTCATTGATGGTGCGAATGACATAACCGCTCTTCTGATTCAACTTGTTTATTGCAGTGCGAATTGCAAGGCGTAATTCATCTTTTGTTCTTACTGTTGCGATGTCGCTGCTAAAATCTAGAAGAAATGATTTTTCTTTTTCTTTTTTAAGTACCTCTTCGTTTTTGATGATATTGGAAACCGCACTGGATAATTGAGGAGCGATGCCTTTCATAACATTTTTGAACTCCTCACTAAAGCCTTCGGGTTTATCGGTATAGGTATGAATAAAACCCATTGGCTTCCCTTCCTTCATCAATTTGGTTATTAGAATTTCTCTTACGCCTTTTTCATGGTTAACCTTGAGAAAAGGAGGGCTTTGCGGCTTGTCCATTACGTCTTCCAACAAAAAAGATATAGGTCCCTCTGCCTGTAATACCGCCTGGATGAATGGTTCGTTCAGCGAGAAATGAGACTGTACCATCTCCTGGTACCTGTCGTGTGATCGGATAGGAGAGCCATCGTTATCGAGTAGAAAAGGTGTATAGGTTTCGTCTTTATAGTCTATCAGTGTAACAATCGTATGACTAATGTAAAATAGACCTTTGATTCGTTGTTTAAAAAGGGTGAGAAGGTCGTTTTCTCCCGCACACTGGTGATATCATTTCCCAGTTCCAATAAAACTTTTCTTTCCTGCTCAAGCGTATGAACGGATATTTCTGCTGGCGGAAGTTTTACCCTTTTCATGACGCCAATTTATATAAAATACGGTTTGGCTAATCAATGTTGTGATCAAACCATATATTTTGCCACCGATTGACTTTGAATGATGCTATTTTAAGCCGCTATGCTAGCATGGCGTTTTAAATCGACTAAGAAATAGTTCGAAAATTGTACAGGGGAGTGCGACTTTTTGACCCTGTTTTGGCAACAAGAACAGGATTTACAACTGATTTGCCAGATGACTACAAATAGACTACCGTTGATAAATGTAGTGTTTCGTTAAAGAAGATGGTAAGTGATAGCAATTGGGATACGCTTACCGGAAGATGGCGAGGGGCTACTCTTACGTATTACGGAACGGCAGATCAAATGAACAGGTTTAATTACTGTTTCGTTGAGCTATCCGCATGGGTTATTGGCAACGGTTCAAAAAGAAAGAGGTCGCTTAGAAAACAAAAACAGTTCAATTCTTTTCCAGCTCCTTCAAATTTTTCTCAGCGTTCTTATTAGCCGGATTGAGCTTCAATGATTTTTTGTAGTTCGCAATGGCTTCTTTTTTATCGCCAAGTTTCATGGCGGCCTCTGCGTAACTGTCATACACGTTTGCACTTTCAGGATGAAGGAGCATGTTGACTTTGAAGAGATCTTTCGCTAGTTTTATTTTACCTTCATTCAACTGAGTATATCCCTGACTGTTCAGGCTTTCTTCGTTTACTGAATAGTCGTTGGGATGTGCCTTGAGGATGGCCTGATATCCTTTCAGTGCTGCATCAAAATCTCCTTTCAACAGGTATTCATAAGGCACGCGTGTCTCTTCACTTTCGCGCGGATGAACGAACGCAGGCGCTTTTCCATCTTCTATGAGTACCAGGTTAAGCTTTCCATCCGCAGGATTAACCTTAAACTGAACAGGACGGGAGTCCCTGTACTGCGCATACGTGCTGTCGGAAATGCGGAACAATTCGTAAGGCGTTTTCGCACGAAGGTATTTCATATACAGTTTGTCTCCTTTGGTGGACACTGTGAGACTGCCATCACTTTCATTGTGATACCTGCCTCTTAATGCCGCAAAGTTTGCGGTGTCCATTTTCATTTTAGTAAATGTCTTAGTGTAATTGGGCCATGCATAGGTACGTGCCACCGAACGAAGAACCTCACTCATAAATTCTGGTTTGTTTGCATTGATCAGGATCACCATTCCATACCCCTTGTCTTTATGTGCGACCATTTGTGCGGAGAATCCTTCATCCCAACCGTTGTGAGAAAA
>Ga0307515_10018596_pt1 | contig 12556 bp, 14 predicted proteins | sample 17_EM_MG_FD_194513 | JGI IMG/M metagenome (GOLD analysis project Ga0307515, IMG submission 194513) | Populus trichocarpa ectomycorrhiza microbial communities from riparian zone in the Pacific Northwest, United States - 17_EM | ecosystem: Host-associated > Plants > Roots > Unclassified | place... | reverse complement strand
GCAGCATCCCGTAGGATGAGAAATTTATGGCACAATACATGGAATATTGTTTATGTGTGAGCAAGCGAACCAAACCTGTCGTGTGGCCTAGCATCAGTGAAGATATTAAGCTATTTTTGACTGAGGATGACAGCTGTCATGGAACGTGTCTTTTTGCTGAGACGTGTGCTGCTGTGAAGTTGGAGTTTGAATTTGAGACTGATCGACACTCAAGGGATCTGCTAGGTTCGGTGTTGGAGGGGTGACATGTATGGAACTTCCACCATCAGTGGCTATCGGGCCTGTTGTGTCAGCAACTTTAATGGGGCTAGTCGGGTCAAGATATGCTTCAGTTGCAATGTCATCAAAGATGTTGCAAACATATATTTCACATCTGTTGAGTACAGATTTGTAGACGCCAAATCGAAGTTGAAATATTTTTGTTTTGTTTAATTTCTTAATCATTTAAGGTGGAACAATAAATGGGTCAGTGAATTTTTTGTCGAACACCAAATGATGAGCTGAAGCATTGAAAAAAATACTCAGCTGTCTTACCAGAGAGAAGAAAGTCTGTGACATCTTGACCATCGCTGACGATGCAATTAATTCTTAACCTAAAAGAGATTAAAAAGTGTTTTAGTTAATAACGAAACAAAAGCACGGGGAAAAATCGCTTAAAACTTTTGAAAATGCAAAGTTGTCTTGGTATGTATGGTAGTTGAACCATGGAACTGGTGTAGAGGTTGGATAGTCATGCTCCATGCATTGCAAATTATTAGGGAGTCCAGAGAGTGGCTCGTTACAATCTGGACAGCTCTCGCATCACCATCCCTTAAAGAGATCATAATCCACTATGAAAGCTTTGCATGTAAATCTTTCATTCTGCACGTGCCAAGTAAAGTAGAAAGTTATACAATTTTTTTTATAAAAATGACTGTAATCATAATGATAGTATTTAGTTGGAGGACTATTAGCAAATCGAATGAATAGAAATTAAAACTTATCTACATGTATTCATTGTAAGTTAACAAATATATTACCATGAAGAATTTTTTTTCCAAGTAATAAATCAACAACATGAGGCAATCACATTAACTTAATTCTCATATATAAGGTCGTATTAAGTCATTTGTAAGTCATTTTTGTCCAAGAAATAATTAAACAGCTTTGCTTCTAATAAGAAATATTTAAAAACAAATATAATAGATATCTTGTGCTCGAATGGGTCTATACAGAGGATCTTTCTGATTGTTCTCCTATTTTCATTTATTTGAGTTTCTAATGATAGAACAACTCGTGATGATGGAGGTAGCTGGTGCAAGTGAACAGGCATTTGACCATAGCTACGTAAAGATAGAGAAAAAGCCGTTGAGAATTAATTTAAATATTAATACATAAATTGGATTTGAATAAATGGAAAAGGTTCGAAGAATATAGAAGTTTACTAATGTTTGTATGCTAATAACTCTGGTATGTTTGGGTGAAAATACCAAAGTGAAGCTGCGGTGCCAATCAGATTTGCAGATCTTATAAAGAATGCAACAAATACATATTTACTGGTGTATATTTCATGTCAGAAGGTTATGAAATTTTAATTGAAAAGTTAAGAAAATGGAATCATGGTAGCTTTTATCATAGAATTAAGTATACCCCTAAATTCAGAGACACGAAAACCAGTAAAAGCAACGATGACTGGAGAATCTTGTTTTGCCAAAGAAGCCTAGTCAAAGTTTCGAGCAATGTCACCCCATAAAGTAATGCGAAGCTCCTCACCTCTAAACGAAATAAAAGTATAATAGACTAATGCCATGAGGAATTGAATATAATAAATAATTTTAATTTATTATCAACCGTATATTTTCAAGAATGAACTCCATCTTATCCTCAAGTGTTTGCCCTCGAATCAAAATCTTCTCCATCGGTTGTATTGCTTTTAGTCTACCAAGAACATTTACATAACTCATTGAATAATTATGTTAGCCAAATGAAAAAATTATGCATGATATAGTTTGCTACAGAAGGGTAATAATGAAGAACACCTGTGAGAAGTCGTGATTCTTTTCCTTTGTTAAAGACATATGCGAAATCAGTGAAATTAAAGTAATATTGTGGAATGAAAAGTGGGAGAGAATCGAGGTGAGTGACTTTGGTGTCAGACTTAAGATTAATAACAGCTTCATAGCTAACAACAGTATTCATGTATCGATTTTCAAAGGTGTAGAAGTTTTTAACTTCATAATAGTCACCCTCAGTAATGATTGAAGCAAAATGTGCAGTATCTCTAGATTTGGCTGATCCTTGTATTGCATTACCCTTGCTAAAAAAAAAAGGCAATAATTGGTGTTAATGCATAATGGTAAGGTAAATATATGTAGAATGATGGATGAGCAGAAAAAGTAATCTTGAGCATGGTAAAATCATAGCCTCTGGTTTTTAGATGACATTGATAAAATCATCTGCCTCTTTGATAGCATGTATGTATATGTTATTGTTAAGAATGTGTTTTGTTAATGTAGACAACAACTGCTGGTTGTTCTTGGTTATAATCTTAAAAAAAGAATAAAGAGGTTTTTCGCATTGCAGTATCCTCTATCTGCAAATTTAGCTCAATGGCTTGCCTGGATAATTATCTTACGGTAACAATTATAAACCATCATTATTAATTAATGAATTATTCTTAGCATCTCTACATAGTTATGGTCTGTTTATTAAGTTTGAACAAACTATAAAAATAGCAAAAACATTTGGGTGGCAAACTAAATAATGGAGCAAATTCAGTACTACATCATGTAAGTATTTGAATATAATTATGTTCAGGGGATTGATTCCATTTGAAATTTTATAAAAGCTTGATACATCCATTGCTTTTAAAAGATACGGCTTTAAAAATAGAATGTAAACAGAGGCAAGAATTTGAATAAGACAATAATAAAGGTTATATTAGTAGATATGTTGCATACCTAGCGATCAACAAATAGACAATTGAAGTTGGTTGCTTGTCCATTTTGTTTTGGAATCCAAACACGACATACCTGAGCTCGGATTAAAGGGTAGAAAATATATTTTTTAATATTCTGCAAATAAATAGCCATTACTCTGCATAAAAAAAAAGCAAGCAAAAACTGAACAAATAAACGAATAGCTAAACATGAGATTAAAATATAAAGACAATAGTAGACCTAAATAGACCATGAATCCTTAAATATAAAGACAATATGGTAGAAAAGTGTCATCATAAAAGCATAAATCCCATGTAATTTCCTGAAATGTTATTCATACCATTAATACATGTATGGTAGTTGCTTATATTGATACATGTATGGCAGAGGTGAAATTAGTATACAAAATAAATCAATGGTTAGAAACAACAAAAATCAAGAATTAGCCTAATAGATCTTTAGACCTATGTAGGGAAACACTATAGCAATCCACAATGTTTTGTGAGGAAATCTACAGTTGTAATTGTCAACCAGCTCAATATAAAAAAAAATTGTCAAAGATAATTTTAGAAAAAATCATAAAAAAAAACATAAAAACCATATGGAGAAACACTGTAGCAATCCATAATGTTTTAAAGGAAAAAACTATAAAGCTAAATTCTTAACCATCTCAATATTAAAAAAATAAATTCGACAAAGATAATTTCAGAAAAAAAACATGTGGAAAAACATTGTAGCAAAACAAAAACTATGTGGAGAAACACTGTAGCGATCAACAATGTTTCAAAACAATTTGTATGGCTACTCATTAAGTGGTCTTTCAGACTAATGTTTTCAACGATTTGCCTGGCCATCCATTACAGGCACACAAAAAAAACCTTTACTCATTAAGTTTTGTTTTGACAATATAAACATTGTCTTTGTACATCAAAAAGGAAAAAAAAAACTAAGAGACATCAAATTCTCTTATTTGCTTGGAAAGGAAAGAGAATGGACCTCAAATGCATGAAACAAGTACACAAAACAGGGTTAGCTGAAGGAACTATCGGATCCTAGAATTAAACTTATCAAACTAATTTTTCATTGATGTATTCTTTCATTAAAAACCCTATAAGGAAATCAGAGAAAAGAGATGACATGGAATCTTATAATGAAACAATGAGTGTTTACTATCAATGATGGTCTATTTGCAGACCAATTAGAGAAAGAGAGCTAAACGCTAAGGTAAACTAAAAAATAAGCATCACCAATGAAAGTCCGTGAAGTGCGCTGAGAGGGAAGAAATTATAGACTATAATGATAGCCAGTCAAGCAACAAAATAGCCTTGTTGTCAAGCAAAAAATACTTACATTAAGTAGCAAAAGTAGGCAACAAAATTGTTGATCCAAAGCAGGAAAATAAACAACAGATGAAGTGAAGGACTACCCAGAAAAAACATGCAAAGACCTTATGAAAAACAGGAAAGCATGACAAATTATGGCTGGCTTGCACTGAAAAAAATAAGTAACAATTTAAATATATAATAGTTCAAATGCAATTGAAGTTCAATTTATTTTGATGTTGCAAGAAGATTCATAGATGTCCAAGCTTGTGACTAGAAAATCTTAAAATAAAAAAGATAACAACGAATAAAAAGATTACCTTTTGGTAATAATTCAATGATATCTTTGTAAACAATGTTTTTGACATAACATGATGGTTTTCCTTCATGATTGAAGGAAATGATTTTAAGCCCATTCTTTGATGTAACTCTTGATAAAGCAACGTATAATTGACCATGACTAAAAACTTGTTCTTTCAAGAAGACACCAACAATCTTAAGTGATTGTCCTTGGCTTTTATTAATAGTCATAGCATAGCAAGGCCTAACAGGAAACTATCTTCGTTTGATTGTGAAAGGGCATTTTTTTATCATTAACTGGAAAGACAATTTGTGGAATAAAAACTCGATCTCCAATGTTAGAACTAGTAATAATTTGGGCTTCAATAATTCGTTCGGCAAGCTGTGCAACAATAAACCTTGTCCCATTACATAAACCAGTAGAAGGACTAAGGTTTCGAAGTAACATAATTGGTGTGCCAATTTTCAAAGAAATATTGTGCTGAGGCACACCATTAAAGTTAAGCTGGTTGATAAATTCAATTGGATACAATAAATCTATGTTGTCAATGTCGCTAGAAGTTGTTTCGATAGAATCACAACTAAGAAAGTTGTATTTATGACCAGGTATAAGATCAAGGATAAAATTATTAATCTCAGAAACAGTTAGGTTCTTTGGTGTAACAATTGCCTCTCTTTAAAATAGAATGGGTCAAGATGAGCCCTTTCAATGTCATGATATATGGCAGAGACAATAGCTGTAATTGGACAATCAATTATTATTTGAACTTGAAGTTCACATGGGATTTTGATAAATGTTGCATCATGATCATCTGGAACAGCCATATCACATAGTTGTCCATCACCAATTAAAAGGATCCACTTTGTAAACTGTCTAAGTTCTTCCTTTTGATCTGGGCTTAAACCATCAACTGATAGTCGTGTATTTTGATTCAAAATGAGGAATATGAATGTAGACCAAAGCGATGAGCTACTAAAAGAAGCATTAATTATTTCTTCCTTTGTTCCTCCAGGTATAACAGGAAGAATTTATCGGAAATCTCCACCTAATAAGACGGACTTACCACCGAATGGATTGTTGAGTCGTCTCCCATCTGATGTTTTAAGAACATCCCGTATAGACCTGTCTAAAGCTTCAAAACAGAATCTATTATTCATCGGAGCCTCATCCCAAACAATGAGTGAAGTCATCTCCAGTAGTCGTGAAAGGTGAGTGTTGTGTTTAATCTCACACGTTGAATTCTCATTAACTTCTAATGGAATTTTAAATCTAGAATGGGTTGTTCATCCTCCAGGTAACAGAAGAGAAACTATTCCGGATGAGGCAACAACAAGCACAATTAAACCTTTAGATCTAACCAGATTAATAATTGTATGCCATAAAAAAGTCTTTCTTGTCCCACCATGACCATAAACAAATATGAGCGCTTGTTTGTTTTATAGTATAAATGTAATAACAGAGTCATAAATGTTTCTTTGACATGGGTTAAGATGTGGCATAGCCAATGAATGGTTATTTCCAAGCTCAGCAAGATCATAGTCAAGCTCTTCCCTTAAAAAGCTTGTTCCTGACCTCATCCATTAGTCGACCATTTGGCATTGGAAGTTTATGATCTTTCAATGATGTTGCGGAAGCATTTAAAAGTTGTTCGAGTTTATATAGTACATAGTTCTTAAGTCTGTCGTTAGACAAACGAAGGTTCAACATTGAAAAAGAAGATCTTAGGCGGTATTCAATGTCATCATACATAGAATGCCAAAATTGATCGAAAAGACTATTCGGATCAGCAACCTCGCAAAACATAATAATTTTAACAAAATGTTGCCTTAGTTGTGGAGAGGAAGCTGTTGGAATAGCTTCACCAAACATGTTTGACCATTCTCTATCATCTCCTAACATCCCCAAAGCCTTGCATGCAAGTTGAAAAGTTGGAAACACTGCTAGAGATTTGTCACAAGTCTTCAAAGCTTTTTACTCCTTTAACATGGTTGCACAATATTATGAGAAAATACAACTCCCCAGCAGCATGATGGACATACAATGCGACCCAGGCAAAATCCACGTGATCTAATAATCCATTCTTTTTGCCTAGCATCCCAAACGTATTTGCTTGGAAACTATGAGTAATACAGATCTCATGCATCGACATCAACTCTGTTACATTCAAACCACTATATGAGCATTGTCTTATTAATCTCAGGCCTTCTAAGAACTGATGGTAAGGATTCATTACCTGGAAAAAAAAAACACATGGTGTTGTAATGGTAAATGGACCTGAAGTCTTTCAACAACTGGGCTCCTTAAATGGATTGGGAATTGGAATAATCATCATACTGCCTCATATAGACAAATGAATCTACAATTTAGATAAGCTTATATTTCATCATTAGTCTCTTTTTTCATAACCATTCTGCATCAATCAGCTCCTTTGCTAACATACTTAAAAAGATACTTGATAAGCATGGATTGACAATAAATTTCAACATTAATGTGTGCATTGTATCGGAGCAAAAGTTCTTTGTTGTATAGGACAACATGACAATTTGAGAGAGAAATGTCAATTTTAATAACGTGACCCATAAGCTGCGTGCGTCGTTTATAGTAAACAAAACCATTCTCATCAAAGACAGTTGCATCCTTATTTATTTTTTTGGAAATCGTTTGGAACATTTATTCTTTTCCATACATTGAGCCTTTGGATTTGCAGCGCCGTATGGACCATGCATCATAAATTTTGAAACTATTTCATAGCAAACAGGATCTTGATTCTTGTCAGGTATCTCAGCTGCAAATAACAGAGTTAACATCCTCGAGTGAATGAAATTTGAACTCTGGAGCTAGCTAGACTAATAAATGAGTATGCGGCAAGTATCTTTTTTGGAACTTCATAGCGCAAACATCTAAAACGAGAAAATGCAAGCAAAGAAGTAAAAAAGGTTGCTTGCAAAAGAAAAAAGAAAACCTAAAATTTAAGAAATAAAATAGAAATACCAGCAATTGTTCGTCCAAAATGTTTTCCGGATTTGATGAATGACATCATATCAATTAGCTTTGAATGAAATACCCTTACGATAATGTCAGGCTTGTCCTCAGGTTGATAGTTTCTTGTTTTCTTAATTTCTCGATGAATTTCGGGCCAATTAACATTGCAAGTGAATGTGATAAAAAGATCAGGATTTTCATAACACCTACATATGGCCATAACATCTTGGTAATTATTAATCATATACCGAGGGCTTCCAGTTAAAAAGGATGGAAGTATAATTTTCCCTGTAGTTGATCCTTCAACATCACCTCTAGCAATAACATCATGTATTCCTTTGTAATGTTCACTTCTAAGATTTTCTTGGTTTACACGTATAAAATCCAAACGATCCTCTTCAACATTAACGAATGCATCAACCAAAAATTATTGGTATAATCGCCCGCCTTTTATGAGAGTGCTTTCTTGTTTTTCTCTTTCATGAATGAGATAAGCATAATAGGCTCTCATCGGAACCCTTTGTCTTTTTTTGGATGACTGCTGCTCTTGATAAGCCAACGCAATATCAGTGTGAAAATCATCATCACCATATGGAAAAAGAAGTGGATAATGAAGGGCCATAAATTTTGGATGAAGCTTTGAGATCCTTTGAAGTGTTCTAGATGAACCTTCAATAATTATGTCTCGATTAGATCGAGAATGACCAATGTCCCCAACAACCAAACCACCAATGTCGTTTAAAGAAGGATCATCATATTGCCTTGAGTCATTATTTTTTTTACCAATTAACCAAAGCTTGAACTCTGGAATCTCGACATCACCAAAACTTTATCTAGCATGACGGAACAAACGAACCAATTCATTAGATGAATCAAGCATATTGATAAGACCAACAACAATCTCACTATCCAAGACTAAAGGAAAATTTCCATTGCAGAATGGTTGTAGTCGGTTAGCAACCACATTATCTGTATAAAAAATATAGAGCTGTGCAAACTTGGGACCCCTATTATCCATGGTTAAAAGAGAACCCATAAGATGGTGACAATATCCATTGACCTTAAAGACATAAGATCCAGGTTGAGCATTAACAGAATGATCAATTACAGCCCCCATGGACGTGAAAGCGAACATTGAGTTATAAGCAAGAATTTCGCGTCGAAACTTTTTGGATAATGAACCATTGTTTGGGTTGAGGAGGTTGTCAAGGTAGTTAGGTGTGTCTTGTGAAGCAGGAAGCACTACTTTTCTGTTATTACAACAAAGTGTAAAGCATGGGTTTGTTTTGGTTGAACGCACCAAACGTTCTTAGAACTAAAAAAGAGCGCCACAATGCCTCCACTTGTATGTTTTCTCCCCAAAATCAATGTATTCAATTAAATAACCTGTAAAAAATAAAGTTAAGATACTCGAAGGACCGATATAAAAAAGGCAATGCATAAATAAAAAAAAGTGGTTGGGCATAAATAAAAAAAAATGGTTGGAAAAAGTACATGATCAAATCACATTCACTTTCTTTTTTTCTGATAGGACGCTTGGCTTATAGTAGATTGATGATTAAGGGCTTGTTTAGAGAGTCCTTGAGATTCATGATTTGAAATTACATCATTACAGTGAAATAGAACAAAGGTGCCAGACTGTGAGGATCGGATAGCTTTGTTGCATTAATTTCATTAGTTTGAGTTTGCACAATGTTGTTTGATAAGGAGGTGGTGGCTTGTATATCTATGTGTTGGTGCGAACAGACCAAAGTCCAAACTCCTTGAGTATGTTATGGAGTAGATGTTGTATTTGAAGAGCTTGGGTTACCAAATAGAAAGATTCTATCAACGGGAGTTTTATAGTCATTGAAAGTAAATTATGAGTATTGAGAAGATGACACATACTCATCCGGCTGAACATGTTCGTGAGGACTTGATATCTCATTGCTCTAAATAAACCATGCAAACAAACATCAAGGTAAATGAAAAAAAAAAACACTAAAAAACCATGATCAGGACAGGATCATGGTTAAGTGAAAGAAAACATAGGGATAGAGAAAATCTTAATGACATGCACTTTCTAAAGAAACCATGTAAACATAGGGATAATAAGCAATCAAAGAAAAAAATCAAGAAATTAAGTATTGGGCAAGGATTAACTGGTTTGCAAGGAAAAGGAACGACATTGGATTGAAATCCTTAATATGTCATGAGACATGACGATGGGTAGGCTTAGCTAAAACACTACTCCTGGGTTTAACTAAGTAAGGAATAAAAAACATAACTCCATAAAATTAACATGTTCAAGAAAGGATGAGATATAACTATAAAAGAACATTATGTGTTGTTAAACATTGAAATACCATAACCATGATTAAGCATGCAAGGAAATGGAAATGCATAAAGCAAATAAGAGAGAGGCACGAAACAAACCTGAGAAAATGTTGACGATAAATAAAAGTGACCTCTTCAAAACACCTAAAAATAACGTAAAATTTTGATTAATATGTGCAAGGATAAAAACAAATAGACGTGGGGCATAAGACTTGAAAAATTAGGCATGAAAGAACAAACAAAAATAAAAATAAAAGAAGAGCCAACATATTCAGGTGAAAGAAAAAAAATAGAAGTTATGTCATATGCAAGGACAAAATGGAAAAGTAAGAAAACCAAAACAAAATCGTATAAACTGCAAAGAATAAGGGCAATAATTTTTGTAATTTTTTTTAATGAGAGTGTCTTGTGTTCTGTAATCTTTAAAAAAAAATAAAAAATAGGGCAAGAATTTTTTTTTATATAAAACCCAATTATAATTCGTAGTTTGACATATGTAAACACTGCTAAAAAACAGGGAATTATGACCTCCGTTCTTTATATGGTCTTTAGGCATGTCAAATCTGTTGTAAGCTCATATTCTTAAACGAAGAATAATTAATTTAAAAAACAAAAGAAGAAATTCTTAAAGCTTACCAAAAGCATAAGATTTTGTATGTACAAACACAGTTGCCCATAATGGTGGTTTTTTGTAAAATTAATTACCACCTACAGAGATGATGATGCGATGTAATCCATGATGTTACTCAATGAGAAAATGAGACTCTTTTCCAGAAAAGCATTTAACAGGAAAAAATTGTGATATGTCTTGGTATCTCTGATGACTTTTTGAAGAACATGGCAACGATGAAAATAGGAACAAAGGATGCACCACTAAACTGCAAAATCAGACACAAAGACACTTGATGTTCAATGATTACCTAAAAAAACGAAGAGAGAGGATGAGAAAAGGAGACTCTTTCCCAGAAGAGCATTTAACTGGAAAAAATTATGATATGTCTTGGTATCTCTTAAGACTTTTTGAAAAACATGGCAACAACGAAAATAGGAACAAATGATGCACCACTAAAATGCAGAATCAGACACAAAGACACTTGATGTTCAATGAAATAAAAACGCTCCTTTGTCAGGTGGCAAATTCATGTAAACGTCGAAAATGATAGGGCATAGCCCCATGCACAATAATTTGAGATGCAGATAACAAGATGAGTATAGTTATTTCTCACAACACAGTCTTAAAAAGCAACAAACAGAAAAATATTCTAACCTTAAAGTCTAAGTCCTCTCCTGAAAGATGATCTGATAAAGGAAATAAAGAACTGCAGAGGAAAGCATAACAAATTATGGCTACTATGCACTGATAAAAACAAAAGCACATCCCACCTGAACCCTCAACAAACGCTACTTGATGGTAAAAGCTAACCCAACCCAAAGAACAAAAGTTGCACAAAAACACACCTTGAAATATCATAAGAGAGCTGGGAGATGAAAGAACTAAATTGCTAAAAAACACTTCAGAATAGCACCACCCCATGCAATAAAGCTATTACAGACAAAAACAAAAAGAGCCTGCCAATTATACTAATCAAAATAGAAGTGCCAACTAAAACAGAACAGGAAATAATGAAAAGATAAGGGCAAGTATGTGTGCATAATGATGTCAACGTCACATTCATTTAATGCACTTCTAAGACCTGAAGTCATGTAAGTCTATTGTCTCTTGACATGCTCCTTTAATTATTTTCAAGCTGATGACATGTCAGATAATTCACTAACCCCCTCAACTTTATAGAAGGAAAAGAAGATCCAATTGCAGAGAAAGAAAAAACGACAATGTAATTTTTCAAAGTATTTAATATACCAATATCATGATCTCGTTTTAAGTCAAATACTTTCAAACCTGAAAATAAAAGTGATAGTGTAATTTTTCAAAGCATTTAATACACCGATATCATGATCTCGTTTTAAGTCTAATACTTTCGAACCTGAAAAGAAAAGTGAGACAATTTGGTACAGTGCAGTTATAATATATGTTTTATAGGGAAAGATATCGTGCTTTCCCACACCTTTTAGAATTCTTTTAATATGCTCAGACTATTTTTTAATGGAAACCAATCCAATGATCAACAAAAGCTCAATAATGAAACCTAACAAAACTTTTGGCAAAGCATACGCAAGTTTGTCTAGAATTTTTTCAACACAAACCTTATAAAGCTTTTTTTAATGGTTTATAAATTCCAAGAACAATTAAAATGAGAAAACTAAAAAAAATTAACAAAAAATACTAAATTAAAAATAAAAATAAATTAACTAATTAGAAAACTCAAAATAAATTATAGTTTTGTTTTCAAAAATCTGAAATCGAATGAACCATAATACTAATATGGAATGATTTAATTAGCATTTGAAAAAAAATTAAAAAATCAATTAAATTAAGAAAATTAAAAAGAAATTAATAGTAAAAACCTAATTGAAAAAAAAAAGAATTAATTGATTAGAAAAATCCAAAATAGATTGTAGTTCGGTTCAATCTTGCTTTCAAAAATTGAACTGTACCAATCTACTAGCTATTGAAAAAATAAACGTAAATATAAAATTTGCTAGAAACTCTAAATTAGTAATAACAAATCTAGGGAGATATTTAGGTGTATGGTTAAAGTTGATTTTTAAAGTTTTTTTTAATTAAAAATATATTAAAATAATATTTTTTATTTTTA
>Ga0307515_10018595_pt1 | contig 12556 bp, 9 predicted proteins | sample 17_EM_MG_FD_194513 | JGI IMG/M metagenome (GOLD analysis project Ga0307515, IMG submission 194513) | Populus trichocarpa ectomycorrhiza microbial communities from riparian zone in the Pacific Northwest, United States - 17_EM | ecosystem: Host-associated > Plants > Roots > Unclassified | place... | reverse complement strand
CGTCGCGCCGTGGCCGGTCAGGTATTCCGCGCGTTCTAGGCGTAGCAGTTGTTGGTAGCGCAGGGGGGTGCGGCCCGTCGCCGTTGTGAACAGGCGGGTCAGGGTTCGTTCGCTGACGCCTGCGCCCGCGGCCAAGTCGGCCAGCGGCAGTGGGGCTGTGAAATCGGCGTCGATTCGGTCCTGGACCCGGTGTACGGCGTCGCTCAGGTGCGCCCGGTGTCGCAGCATCGCGCTCGCCTGTTGCTCGTCGCCGTTGCGGCGGGCGTAGACGACCATCTCGCGGGCCACCCGGGCGGCCGTTGCCGGGCCGTGCCGGACCGCGACCAGGTGCAGGGCCAGGTCGATGCCGCTGGCGATGCCGGCCGATGTGATCACCCGGTCGTGCTCGACGTAGAGCACGTCGCGGACGACCGTCGCCCGGGGATAGCAACGCGCCAGTTCGTCCTGCAGGTCGTGGTGGGTGGTGCAGCGGCGGCCGTCCAGCAGCCCGGCCCGGCCGAGCGCTTCGGCGCCCGAGCAGACGCTGGCGACCGTTCCGCCCGCGGCGTGGTGCGCCACTATCCCGGCCAGGGTGGCGGGACCGAGTTGCCGGAACTCGCGCACAGTGGGAGAACGCCAGCCGGGCACGATGACGAGGTCGTCCGGCTCCAGGGCGGGCCAGCTGAGGCCGGCGACCAGCGGCACGCCCTGGTGGGTCGGGACCGGGGAGGACTCCGCGAGGTAGTGCAGCTGGTAGCCGGGCGCGGTGGAGAAGACCTGGGCCGGGCCGGCCAGGTCGAGCAGGTGCAGCTGCGGCGTCAGGACGAAGACCACCCGGGTCACGATCCGGTCAGCCTCCCACCAACGTGCCGGTCACCTCGTCCACGGTCTTGATCGTCGCGAACCGGCCGGCCAGGGCGTACTCCGTGCGCGCCACTACTTCCTCCGCGCTCAGCGTACGACCCCCGGCGAAGTGCGGGATCGGGTTCGTCGCCGTCGCGTCGGTGACGAACGTGACGTCGTAGCCGAGGTCCGACGCGAGCCGGGCCGTCGTCTCGCAGCACTGCTCGGTGCGGATGCCGCAGATCACCAGGTCGCGGATGCCGCGCTCGGTCAGCAGCTGGGCCAGGTTTGTGGTGGTGAACGCGTTGTGCGCGGTCTTGGTGAGCAGCGGCTCGCCCGGGGCCGGGTCGAGCTCGTCGAAGACCCGGACGAAGCCGCGGGCCGGGTCGAAGACCGTGCCGGTGCCGGGCTCGCTGTGCAGCACCCAGACGACGAGGTCGCCGGCGGCCCGGGTGGCGTCGACGAGCCGCTGGACCTGGCCGCCGATTCCGGGGTTGTTGATCTCCTGCCACTCCGGGCGGGCGCGGAAGGATTCCTGGACGTCGATCACGACGAGGGCGTTGGTCATACCGAGAATCCTGGCTTGCGACACCCGTACGCGAGAAGGCCTGGTCCGGACCGGGACCGGAACGATCCGGTCAGCGGTGCCGGGAAGGTGACCGACCTCGGCGGTAGGGTCGAGGGCATGGCGGGCGTATTGGACGGCAAGACGGCAGTGGTCACCGGCGGGTCCCGCGGCATCGGCCGGGCGATAGTGGAGCGGCTGGCCCGTGACGGGGCGACAGTGATCTTCGGCTATCGGAGCCGCGCGGACGACGCCGGCGAGGTGGAGCGGGCAACCGGCGGCCACGCGACCGGGGTGCGGGCCGACCTGGCGACTCCCGAGGGCGTCGAGCTGCTGTTCAAGGAGGCCGACCAGCTCGACATCCTGGTCAACAACGCGGCCGCGCAGTTCGCCCCGGTCGCGATCGCCGACGTGACCGAGGAGGAGTACGACCGGATCATGGAGGTGAATACCAAGTCGGTGTTCCGGGCGATCCAGTACGCGGCCCGGCACATGCGCGACGACGGCCGGATCATCTCGATCTCCACGCTGAACACCGTCTCGGCCTTCCCTGGTGGCAGCCTCTATTGCGCCAGCAAGGGCGCGATCGAGCAGTTCGGCGCGGTCGCGGCCAAGGAGCTGGGTTCCCGCGGCATCACGGTCAACACGGTCTCGCCCGGCGCCACCGACACCGAGCTGCTGCGCTCCACCAACGACCCGGACGCCCTGAAGATGGCCGCCGCGATGACCCCGCTGGGCCGACTGGGCGAGCCCGCGGACGTCGCCGACGTGGTCGCCTTCCTGGCCGGCCCGGACGGCCGCTGGATGACGGGCCAAAACCTGCGAGCCGGCGGCGGCCTGCGCTGACCCGACTCCCCGCTAGCTTTTGCGGATCAGCGAGCGCAACCGACCCGGCGCCGTCCCGTTCAGCGGGGCCGCCGCGGGCGGACCCGCCGGCGGGGTCGGCTCGATCTCCAGCTCCTCCCGGATCGCCACCTCGAACTCGTGCATCAGCAACGGCACGTGCGCGAGCAGCTCAAGGAACGGCACAGCCGTCTCCGCGCCTGGCACCGGCTCGGGGCCCGGCCCGTGCAACTGCTCAAGCACCTTGTGCACAGCCAGCGCGGCACTGCGGACGGGCCCGGAGGCGAGCAGCCGGACCTGCATAAGAGCAGGCCCGACTTCGTCCAGATAAGCCAGAGTGTCCGGTTTCTTAGTCCCGGCCGCATAGCCGGAGCGCAGCCGGTAGGTGTCCCGCTCGAAGACCGCCAGCAGCGAGACGTAAGCGTCCTTCCGCTCCGAATACCACCGGCGGGTCTTGCGCACCCGGCCGCGGACGTAGTTGTTGCGGGCGATCACCAGCATCGCCATACCGGCACCGACCAGGGCGAACACGGCGGCGACGAGTGGCAGCCCCCACCACGGGATCTCAGACACCCGCCAACGGTAGCGATGCGCCGCCCGGCCGCTCGATCGTGGGCCAGATCGTGACCCGAACGCTCGTTCAATTTCTGCCCGCAATGGCCAGAAAGTTACGACGGTTCGTCGGATTAGTCGCGACTGCGCCGGCGAAACTGGCGCGCCTGAGGCACACATACAGCGCACTTGCTGCCGTATCGGCGTGCCAGATCGCCCGACCGCCGTACTCTCGGGGTATCGATCGGAACGGCCCGACGCGCTGTGGCGGCAGCCGCGCCAGGCCCTGGCCCGTGGGAGGTCCCATGACCAAGTCCCTTGTCCCGACGCCGGAGGTGCTCGCCGAGGCTGCTCGGCAGCGCCGCAGGGAGCAGCAAGCCAAGCCGTCGGACAGCCCGGACAGCCCGCTGAGCGAACCCGTCGAAGTAAAGGAGCAGTCGGAGGCCGAAGCCAAGGCCTAAACCTAGAGATCACCCGAAACCGCCCGCGACCATCCTGGTCCCGGGCGGTTTCGTGTGTTGACTTCAACAAAACTTGAAGTTGCAAAGTAGTCACCATGAGAGCCGCCGTGTTCGACCAGTACGGGCCGCCCGACGTTCTGCGCATCGCCGAGCTGAGCGATCCCGAGCCCGGCCCCGGCCAGGTGCGGGTCCGGGTCCGGGCGGCCGGCGTCCAGCCGTTCGACGTCGGGGTCCGGCGCGGCCGGATGACCCAGCTCCCGGTGCACTTCCCACAGACCATCGGCCAGGAGTACGCCGGGGTGGTCGACGCCGTCGGCGCGGGCGTGACCGACCGGCGGGTCGGCGACGAGGTGCTCGGTTCCACGATGCTCAACGGAAACGCGTCGCTGGTCTGCGTACCGGAAACGAATGTCGTCCTTAAACCCGCCGAGCTGGACTTTCCGACGGCGGCCGGGCTGGTCGCGGCCGGCCAGACCGCGACCGGCGCGCTGGCCGAGCTGCGGGTCGGTCCCGGCGACGTGCTGCTGGTGCATGCGGCGGCCGGCTCGGTCGGCACGCTCGCCGTGCAGCTGGCCCGGCTGGCCGGCGCGACCGTGATCGGCACCGCGAGCCCGGGCAACCACGACTACCTGCGGCAGCTCGGGGCGCTCCCGGTGGCCTACGGCGACGGCCTGGTCGCCTCGGTGCGGGCGCTGGCCGAGCGGCCGCCAACGGTCGCGCTGGATGCCGCCGGTGGCGTGGCGATCGCGCAGTCGGTCGAGCTCGGCATCGCCCGGGACCGGATCGGCACGATCGTCGACGACAAGAGCGCCGCGGAGTACGGCACCCGGGTGGTCCGGGCCCCGCGCGACCCGGCCCGGCTCGCCGAGGTCGTCGCGCTGGCCGCGCGCGGGGTGCTGCGGCTGCCGATCCGGGCGTATCCGCTGGCCGAGGTCGCCGAGGCGCACGCCGCCGTGGAGTCGGGACACGGGCGGGGCAAGGTGGTCCTGATCGTCGAGCCCTAGACCGGTACGCCGCGGTGGATCCAGCCGGCCAGCGCGGCGGCCGGCTCGGCCTTGCCGTAGAGCCAGCCCTGGGCCAGGTCGCAGCCCTGCGCACGCAGCCAGTCCCGCTGCACCTCGGTCTCGATACCCTCGGCCACCACCCGCAGCCCCATCGCGCCGGTCATGGCCAGCACGGCCCGGACGATCGGCTCGTCGGCGCCGTCGGTGCCGACCGACAGCACGAACGAGCGGTCGATCTTGACGATGCCGACCGGCAGCCGGTTCAGGTAGCTGAGCGACGAATAGCCCGTCCCGAAGTCGTCGATGCACAGGATGACGCCGAGGTCGCGCAGCGCGCTCAGGTTGGCGATGGCGGTGTCGATGTCCTCCATCACGCCCGACTCGGTGATCTCCAGCCACAGCGCCGCGGGCGGCAGCCCGGTTTCGGCCAGTACCGCCCGGACGAGGTCCACCAGCGCTCGGTCGCGCAGTTGGCGCACCGAGACGTTCACCGAGACGTGCAGTTGCCGGGCGCCGGCCGGCCGTTCCGCGGTCCAGCGGGCCAACTGGGCCGCCGATTCGCGGAGCAGCCAGGCGCCGCTCTCCACGATCAGGCCGGTCTCCTCGGCGACCGGGATGAAGTCCAGCGGCGAGACCTGCCCGAGCTCGGGGTTGGTCCAGCGCATCAGCGCCTCGAAGCCGTCGAGTTCGTCGGTCTCGAGGTCGACGATCGGCTGGAAGTACACCGCCAACTCGCCGTGCTCCAGCGCACCCCGCAACGCCTGCTCCAGGGTCATCCGGTCGCGGACCTGCTCGCGCAGCGACGTGTCGAACAACGCGTACGCATTGCGCCCCGAGCCCTTGGCCTTGTACATCGCGGTGTCCGCGTCGCGGATCAGCTCGAGCGCCTCGGCACCGCCCCACGACTTCGCGACGCCGATCGACGCCGAGACGACCACGCTGCCGACGGAGAGCTCGAACGGCCGGACGAACTCGGCGAGCACCCGGTCGGCCAGCGACTCGGCGAGCCGGGAGTGCGACGGGCTGGCCAGCGCGATGACGAACTCGTCGCCGCCGATCCGGCAGACCAGGTCCTCGGCGCGGATCTGCGCGCTGAGCCGGCTCGCGACGGCGCAGAGCAGTTCGTCGCCGACCTGATGGCCCCAGCGGTCGTTCACCATCTTGAACCGGTCCAGATCGAGGAAGAGCAGGCTGATCTCCTGCTGCTCGCTCGCGGCCGCGTCGCCCCAGGCCGCGATGGTCTCGGCCAGCAGCTCCCGGTTGGGCAGGTCGGTGAGCCCGTCGTGGGTGGCCCGCCGCCGGGTCACCTGCTCGGCCCGGGCCCGCGAGTCGTTGGAGCGCACCACCCGGCCGAAGACCGCTAGGACGAGCAGCGCGCAGAGGCCGGCCCGGACGCCGTCCGCCAGCGGCTCGCCGGCCGGCAGCAGCGTTGTCATGATCACCGGGACGACCACCATCAGCGCGATGACGCCGAGCCGCACCTTGCTGAGGTCCTGGATCACGATCTGCTGCGGCTCGGTGAGCGTCCGCATCGACGGGTGCAACGCGGCCGCGCCCAGCAGCATGAACGTGACCAGGAACAGCGTGTCGGTGACGTGTACCGGCACGCGGGCCAGTTGGATGTCGCGCAGCGTGAAGAGGAAGTCGCCGACGAACAGCCAGCCCGCCGACATGATCAGCAGCCAGAGCGCGGGCTGCCGGGCACCGCCGGCCAGGGCGAGCTGGGCGACGAGCACGATCAGCACCACGTCGATGATCGGAAAGCACGAGTTGGCCAGCCGCAGCACCGTCAGATCGACCTGGTCCATCGACGGCACGATGAGGAAAGTCCAGGTCACGAACGCCGCGGCGATACCGAAGAGCAGCGCGTCGACCCGGGCGGGGTCGTCCTCGGCGGCCCGCCGCCGGCGCAGCATCCCGGCGAAGGAGAAGCCGACGGCCAGGTACGCGGGGATCACCAGCGCGTCGGGCAGCAGCACCATGGCGCCGGGCGGGGTCGCGGCGGCGCCGGGCACCGCCACCCGCACGATCATGGCGCCGACGAAGAGGAACGCGGCCAGGCGCAGGCCGTTCCAGGGGCCGCGGTCGACCACGGCGTTGCGGCGCGGCCCGTGCACCAGCGCCCAGGTGCCACCGACCACGATGGCCAGGGTGGCCGGCAGCCACAGCGGCTCGGGTCCGGCGGCGAGCATCGTCACCGCGGCCGTGCCCAGCGCCAGATAGGTCCAGGCCAGCCGCGATCCCCGCACCGGCCGACGCGGACTCGTGCCGCGATCGTCCCGGGCGCGACGCGTGGTCAGGACGGATGCCACGCCTTCCCCATCGGCACGGGGTTCGACGGTCTTACCACTAGTACTGCGGCCCCCTGGTCCACCGGGGTCGCGGGGCGGACGGATGTCTCCGGCCGTACCGCGACCCCGGCAGGGGACCACAGCGAGAGCGCGTGGTTTCGCCTCTGGCTCCCCGTCGGGCCCGAGGGCCGGAGGCCCCTGGGCGACCATGCTGCCCGCCGGATCGTCGCTCGCTCATCGGGTCACACGGCGTGATCCGACTACACCAAGATGCCCGATCGTGAGGTGCTATTACGACAGTCTTTCGGCCATTTTGCCCTGACTACACGTCCGAAAAACCCACAACCACCCGCCACCGTACGTATCGGGTTTCATGCTGAACCGGGCCGAATCTTCGTTCGGGGGGACACGTGCACGTGGTTCAGACGAGTACCCGGGTACTAACCGTGGCGGCCCTGGCCGCCACCACCGTCACCGGGGTGGTACCCCCGCCGGACCCTGTCCCCGTCTCGGTGCCGGCCCCGGCCGGACCGGCGTTGCAGACCGTCGCCCTGGCGCCCGGCAGCGGGCTGGCCCGGGCCGAAGCCGTCGCGCCGCGCGCCACCCGGCCGTTCGCCCTGATCGGCGCGACCTGGACCGACCCGCGCCGGCCGTTGGACGGCACGGTCGAGGTACGCACCCGGGCCACCGCCGACGGCCGCTGGACCGGCTGGCGGGCGCTCGAGGTCGACGAGCCCACGGCCGTCGACCCGGCAAGCCCGGACGGCCCCGGCCGGGGTGGCACCGATCCCGTCTGGGTCGGCGACTCCGACGGCGTCGAGGCCCGGGTCACCGCCGGCGCGCGCGCCCACCCGCTCCCGGCCGGGCTGCGGCTCGACCTGATCAACCCGGACGCCGACCGGCCGGGACTCCGCCCGGCCGCCTACGAGCAGCCGCCGGTCGCCGCCCGGGTCGGCTACCAGCCGCGGCCGATGCCGAGCCTGGTCACCCGGGCCGGCTGGGGCGCCGACGAGTCGATCGTGCGGGGCACGCCCGAGTACAGCACCGACGTCGAGGTGCTCTTCGTACACCACACGGCGGACAACAACGACTACAGCTGCGCCGACTCGGCCCGGATCGTGCGCGGGATCGAGGCTTATCACGTACGCAGCAAGGGCTGGAACGACATCGGCTACAACTTCCTCGTCGACAAGTGCGGCCGGCTCTTCGAGGGGCGCCGGGGCGGGGAGAGCCGGCCGGTGCTGGGCGCGCACACGCTCGGCTTCAACTCGCACAGCGCCGCGATCGCGGTGATCGGCAACTACCAGAGCACCGCGGTCTCGGCCACCGTCAAGAACGTGATCGCCCAGGTCGCGGCGTACAAGCTCGGCATGTACGGCAATCTCGCGACCGGCCGGACCGTGCTGGTCTCCAGCGGCAGCGACCGCTACGTCAAGGGCGCCCGCGCGACGCTGAACCGGATCTCCGGACACCGCGACACCGGCCGGACCGAGTGCCCGGGCGACACCCTCTACGCCCAACTGCCCTCGATCCGGGCGCTGGCCGCGGCCGGGCCGGCGAACTTCGGGCTGGCCCGGCTGCGCGGCGCCGTCCGGCTGGGCTCGGGGTACTACACCCGGGGAACGATCCGGCCGCTCTGGGCCACGAGCACGCCGAGCGGGCTGATGAACCGCTTCGACGTCTTCGTCGACGGGCGGCTGGTCGTCTCCGCGCCCCGGTCGAACCGGACCACGCTGCTGTCGCTGGGCGGCGGGCGGCACATCCTCACCGTCCGGGCCGTGCACCTGTCCGGCCGCGTCGCCACCACCACGAGCGCGGTCTACTCGGACGCGACGGCGCCGGACTACCTCACGTACCCGTCGGTGCGGGTGCGGACCGGCTCGCTCGACGGGTCGGTGCCGGTGCGGCTGCTCTGGGCCGCGGCCGACCGGGGCGGGCTGCGTTCAGTCACCCTGCTCAGCCCCCGGGTGGTCAGCCTCGGCACGACCGCGCACAACTGGGCCGGCAGCGTACGCCCCGGCCGCCCGACCACCTGGGCGCTGCGCGCGGCGGACCGCACCGGCAATGTCCGGACGGCGTCGACCACCCGTACGGCGGTGGTTCTGCCGGAAACCGCGGCGACCCGGACCGGCAGCTGGTCGACGCTGACCAACCAGGCGTTCCTGAGCGGCGCGGCGCTCCGCAGCACGGCCGCCGGGTCGAGCCTGAGCTGGACCTTCACCGGCAGCTCGGCCGCGCTCGGGGTGAGCCGCACCGCCGCCGCCGGCCGGCTCCGGGTGTACGTGGACGGCAACTACTCCGGCGTGCTGGACCTGCGCTCGGCGAGCACCCAGAACCGGCAGGCGGTCTGGGCCCGGTCGTGGGCGCACACCGCCCAGCACACGGTGCGGTTCGTGGTGGAGGGCACCACGAACCGCCCGAGCGTCGTCCTGGACGGCCTGGTCTACCTGCGCTGACCGGTCACGGCGTGCCGTGCCGGTCGGCGATCTGCTGGTCGAGCACGGTGCGCAGGGCCCGCATCGCGTAGTAGAGCCGGGATTTCACGGTCTCCACGGGTACGCCGCGGTCGGCGGCGGCGTCCTCGAGCGACACCCCGCCGTAGAACAGCTCGACGAGCAACTCGCGGTGCACCGACGACAGGCCCTCCATCGCGGCGACGACCGTGGTGGCGGGCAGGCCCTTTACGGGCACGCGCGCTTCCGGGGGTCGCGGGATGTCGGGCCTGTCGTCGTGACCGGCCGGGGCGTACCGCTCGCCGTCACGGAGCACATTGCGAGCGGCTAGCACCAGCCAGGGCCGCACGGCCGACGCGCGCTGGGGGTAACGCGCCGGATCCTGCGAGGCCCGGTAGAGAGTTTCTTTCAACACGCAGTCGGCGACAGCATCGTCACCTTCCGTGAGTCGAAGTATGTACGCACGTAGCGCCCTCCGGTGCGGCTTCACCAGCGCGTCGAAGGCCGTGGTGGCCCGCCTCTCGCGCATCTTGGCGGCCGCACTGCCCGGTGTGGGCGTGAACAGGTCGGCGTGCAGGGGAAGCCGCTGACCTGGTGCTTTACCCCAGTTTTCCGGGGCGGGCGGGTCGGGCGCCGGCCAGTCGGCGGCGTGGCGGCCCATGCTATGCCCCTCTCGAGTGAATCGTTCGCGGTGTTGGATCCATCCTTCTTCGCCGACCACGCTGCGAACACGGGGAAAGTACCTGGATTACTACCCGTGTCTTGTTACTCGTGAGTACGGGTCGGGTCTCGCGCCCCGCGCGTGGATCAAGCGGCATCCTCGTGCCGACGTTCCGGCGGTTCAACCACTAACGTGCCCCTATGAGCACCGCAACCACCGCGCGTGGTTCCGTCGGCAACCTGCCCGCCGAGGTGACTAGTTTCGTCGGTCGCCGGCATGAGGTGAGCAGCGTCCGGCGGATGCTCGCCACCAGCCGGCTCGTCGCGCTCACCGGCGCGGGCGGGGTCGGCAAGACCCGGCTCGCCCAGCGGGTCGGCGCTGAGCTGCGCCGCAGCTTCCCCGACGGCGTCTGGTTCATCGGGCTCGCCGAGCTGCGCGACCCCGACCTGGTCGCGGTCACGGTCGGCGAGGCGCTCGGCATCCGCGAGGAGTCGGTCAGCCCCGGCGCGCCGGGCCTGGCGACGTTCCTGGCCGACCAGCAGGCGCTGCTCATCCTGGACAACTGCGAGCACCTCGTCGGTGCCTGCGCCGACCTGGCCGGGACCCTGCTGCGCAGCTGCCCCGAGCTGCGCATCCTGATCACCAGCCGGCAGGCGTTGCGGCTCGACGGCGAGGCCAACCTGACCGTGCAGCCGCTCGCCGTGCCCGGCAAGGACGCCAAGTGCACCCCCACCGACCTGGCCAAGTACGAGTCGGCCAGCCTGCTGATCGAACGCGCCACGGCGGTGCTGCCCAGCTTTCGGGTGACCGAGGCGAACTGCCCCACGATCGCCAGCCTCTGCCAGGCCCTGGAGGGCATGCCGCTGGCGATCGAGCTGGCCGTGGCCCGGCTGCGGGTGCTCTCCCTCGAGCAGATCCTGGACCGGCTGACAGATCAGTACAGGCTGCTCACGGCGGGCGCCCGCAACGCGCCGCCCCGGCAGCAGACGCTGCGCGCGCTGATCGACTGGAGCTGGGACCTCTGCTCGGAGAACGAGCGGCTGCTCTGGTCGCGGGTCTCGGTGTTCTCCGGCGGCCTCGAGCTAGACGCCGCCGAGGCGGTCTGCGCCGACGAGCGGCTCCCCGCCGACACCATCCTCGACTTGATCGCCTCCCTGGTCGACAAGTCGGTGCTGAGCCGCTCCGGCAACGGCAACGTGCGCTACAAGATGCTCGAGGTCACCCGCGAGTACGGCGCGGCCCGGCTGCTCGAGTCCGGCGAGAACGAGGCGGTCGCCCGCCGGCACTGCCACTGGTTCGCCCGGCTGGCGGCCGGCTCCGACAAGAACTGGGCGAGCCCCGATCAGACCACCATCATGAAGCGGATCCGGGACGAGCAGGCCAACCTGCGGGTGGCCCTGGAGTGGGCGGTCACCCGGGAGCCGCCCGAGATCGCCCTGCGGTTCGCCGCCGACCTGCAGAACCAATGGTTCATCCGGGGCTTTCTCTCCGAGGGCCGGCACTGGCTCGACCGGGCGCTCGCGATGCCCGCGCCGCGGCACTGGACCCGGGTCAAGGCGCTGCGGGTGGCGGCCCTGATCGCCGTCTCCCAGGGCGACCGGGAGCGGGCCGCCCGCTTTCTGGCCGCCGCCACGGAGTTGAACGAGACGCTGCCGCCGTCGCCCGAGAGTGCCTACCTGCCGCTGGTCCAGGGCAACGTCATGCTGTTCGTGAACGACTACGAACGGGCGCTGCCGCTGTTCGAGCGGGCGCTGGCGAGGTTCCGGGAGCTGGGCAGCCGCAGCGGGGAGATCTGGACGCTGATCGTCCTCGGCCAGGTCCGGGGACTCTCCGACACGCCGGCCAGCGGCTATCCCGATCTGACGACCGCCCTGGAGCTGGGCGCGCAGACCGGCGAGGTCTGGTGGAGCTCGTTCGCGTTGTGGGCGTTGAGCATGCTGCGCTGGCGGGACGGCGACATCGCCGGCGCCACCGCGGCCGCCAAGGAGAGCCTGGTCATCCGCAAAGTCGTCGAAGACGAGCAGTACACCGTCGGCGCCGCGGTGGAGACGCTCGCCTGGATCGCCGCCACCGAGGGCCGCGACCAGCGGGCCGCCGTGCTGTTCGGGGCGTCCGACCGGATGTGGCAGGCCATGCATGTGTCGCTGGCGTCCGTCGCCTACGTGCAGGATTTCCACGACGAGATGGCGGCCCTGGTGCGGTCCCGCCTCGGCCCGGAGACGTTCGCGGCGGCGCTGCGGCGCGGGTCGGAGTTGTCCGCCGCCGACGCGATCGCGATGGCGCTCGAACGGCAGCCGCGCGTCCAGGTGCCCGAGCCGCGCCCCGAGGCGGCCGCGGGCGCCGGGCTGACCAAGCGCGAACGCGAGGTCGCCGCGCTGATCGCGCAGGGCCTGAGCAACCGCGAGATCGCCAATCGACTGGTGGTCGCGCAGCGTACGGCCGAAGGGCACGTGGAGAACATCCTGAGCAAGCTGGGCTTCACGTCCCGGGCCCAGGTGGCCGGTTGGCTGGCTAGCCAGAATCAGGCACAAGACTGACAGGAGGTGTCAGTCTCCTCCGGCAGGATTCGGGCTGACCACGTTCCACAAAGTGAAAGGATCTGGCATGTCCGGATTCGCCAGCCTGGCCATGATCAATCTCGACGCCGCGGATCCCGCGGGTCTCGCCAAGTTCTACTCCCAGGTCCTGGGCTGGGAAGTCACGCACAGCGAGGCCGACTACGCCATGATCGGCGACGGCTCGGTCAGCCTCGGCTTCGGCCGGGTGCCCGGCTATTCGGCGCCGGGGTGGCCCGACGAGGCCGGGCCGAAGCGCTACCACCTCGACTTCTATGTCGACGACCTGGACAAGGCCGAGGAGTTGGCGCTGGCCCTGGGCGCAACCAAGCCCGCCGAGCAGCCCAAC
>Ga0307515_10018593_pt1 | contig 12556 bp, 15 predicted proteins | sample 17_EM_MG_FD_194513 | JGI IMG/M metagenome (GOLD analysis project Ga0307515, IMG submission 194513) | Populus trichocarpa ectomycorrhiza microbial communities from riparian zone in the Pacific Northwest, United States - 17_EM | ecosystem: Host-associated > Plants > Roots > Unclassified | place... | reverse complement strand
GGATTTACGTAGAATTACAGGACCGTTCCCAAACCATTGAAACCAGGTGATTCACGGGAATTTAGCGTGATTCCCGGGAAATTCCGATCGAAGACGTGAAATCTCTGCGGGATGTTTTTCCTGATGTAGCAGATGGGTGGGCGAGCGGAAGGAGATAGGACGGCACATGCCGTTCTCGCGTCTCTCCAGTCGAGTCGGTGAAGACCCTTTGGGTTCTCGCTCAGCGTCTCACTGCTACAACCAATTCTATGTACCAACTTTACCGTACAAATGACATCTACGAATTCACATTCGATTAATGCCATCAAAGTGCGGCGACTCCCAAAGACCAAACCCGCTCACCCGCGTAGTAGCGCTATCATGATGCGCACTCCGGAAGTACATGGAACAAGTAGAGTTGTGCGACCACGGAAGACATACTATGGATACTTGTGCATTTACGCGAGACATCATCAGCACTCTTTTGAGCCGATACCGGGAACATATGTGGTGTGTCGATAACCCGGTTGACTTACCCCCACCAATCACACTCGTCGCCCCTCCAAAACAACTTCGGAGCCTCACCAACACAGTGGATCAGTTCCCCCACAAACTCCCTGAGTGGTTCCACCTCGTCCCTAACCCCGGCCCTCGGATCCTTCTCCCAAACCAGTCACTTTCCCAAGTGGCCGGAAGTGCTCCTCCCTTGTTCTTGTGCATTGGATAAGTGCCGAGACGTCCATATCCCCACACTCAACATAGACCGTGAGTGACTAGTGACTGATGACCATTTTTCTCACGGAATCCGTCACCGGCCCCGGTACTCGGTGACCTCAGTTCACGCTAGGGGTATGCGATATCTTCGAGTCCGTCGGGACCTCGCTACAAGTTGCGCTGCGAAACCCCGACTATTCTGTGGTCCCTAGGGGTTCCCACTGGGCTTACTTGAAGCCAGCCCCCGCCACAACGGGTGTTGAGGTGCTCCTACCATTAGGCAACAGCAGGTTTCACCCATCTCCCACGTCGGTGTAGACGGTCTCGCTCATCTCGTTCCCCTCACCGAGACTGGTAAGATTTCCTAGTTCTGCCTCCCACGTCTCCCACACGACCGACTCTAGCCCCACAACCCAGGCCAACCATCCTTTCATACTCAATATCGCGTGGCATCGCGACACCGCAGGAAACCCCACAACATTACCGATCCCCTACTCCCAAACCCAAGCCACTGGCCCCATCCTGGCTCGAGTCTTGACGGATAGGGTCATTCCAGCGATCACTAGTTCAGACCAGGTTCAATCCAGTAGAGTTTTCCTCTCAATATGTAGATACGCCTCGCGTAGTGGAATTCCAACTTGATTCAAGCGCTGAGGATGAGAATCTATCTTGCGGGGGGAGTATGTATCTTGTGTGGTAAGACGCGCTGCGTGGACGCGACAAAAAGGAAAAGACAAGCAACGTGCGACCTGAAGAGCTCAGTTTTGATCGCGCTTGCCCCAGTGTATTTCAAGGTCACACCGAGTAGGTTGATACAATACATAAATCGTAAACGGCGACGCTCGAAGAACGCACCTCACCCCCTGGTTCCTCAATAAGGCAGCCCCAATGGGTTCGGCAGCTCGAAGCTACTTCAGATTCGGCAGACGAGGTCTGCGTCCCACTCGTCTGATCCGATACCTTCGTGAACGAGGAACATCGAATCCGGATCGTATTTCTGCTTGATGGCTCGGAGCCTATCGTAGTGAGTCCCGAAGAACGATTTCTTCCAGTCGAATTCATATCTCGACGCCTACATGCACGAGACGGGGTGTTTTTTTTTAAATAACTGAGTCGGAGACGGTGAATAGACGCGGGACTCTTACCTCGTTGAGGTATACGCCGGATTCTGGGGCTATGCCTTCAAGGATCTTCATATCCTGGATGAGGAGCTGACGAGCAGCTTCGATCTCTGTCAAGTTGGCACCATCCCGCCAGGTCGTGTAGAGAGCCGTCAAGGCCAAGCTCTTTCGCCAAGCAGGATTAAGTCCCATAGAATCGGGGCCCACACGTGAAACCTGTCCACCAGCGACGAGGCTGCAGGGGAAAAACTCAGGATCCAATTCGGGTGTTCCCGAGATTATCGAAAGTGACTGACAAGTACGTAAGCCCAGATGTAACTTTGAGCAATTCCGCTGCCAGATCTTCAGGTTTATCGGTCTGAATTATATCCTGGGGGAGCAACCAGGACGACATCTCGGTTGGGATCCCGACCGCCTCCCAGGAGGCAACGAATAAGGTCTCATACCAGCCCCAGAAATCTTGGTAGACCACAGTAGAGTTTTGAACCGAGAGACCTGGCTGCGAGGCTGCAAGTTCGAACAACGGAAGGAATGTGGCCTGGGTCTCTTCTGCCGTGACGTTGGGTGATAGGAGACCGAGTTGAATCTGGCCTGCAAATATAGTAAAGTATCCTCCGTAACCTCGCTCGACGAGCGAGGGAGCCAGACGGATGATCTCCGTAAGTATGTTCTGGGTTGAGTCGGCGTTGGTAGAATTGGCCGAGAGATTGGCGGAAGATAGGGGTTTGGAGGGGTGTGTCTTGTAAGTGACTGAAGTGACGACGCCCCAGGTGCCCCCACCTCCACCCCGGAGAGCCCAGAACAGATCCTCGTTCCGGTACGCGTTGGCGATGACGTGATTCCCATCTGCGGTCACAATCATTATTTCCAATACGTTGTCCACGCCTGCAAAACGATCAGTGAGGACAACTTGATCCTTACAGGTGAGTTTGACGTACCAAGACCGTAGTTTGGAGACAATATACTGTGACCACCACCTGTGAGCCAGCCACCAACAGCACCGACGCTTCGACTAGCAGCACCAACGATGGCCCGATTGTGTTGCCTTGCCGCCTCGTATGCGTCAATCCATTGAACACCGGCTCCGAAGGTAAACGCTGGCATCACACAACTCTCTCGTTAGCGGGAAAATTGGACTGCTAACCAAAAGGATCGGGAAAAAACCGCTGTCGTAGGTGACTGAATCCGTTGCACCGGTGGGGGAGAATGAGTCGTGGAAAGTGATGTCCTTCATATGATGGGTCCATATTAAGAACGAATCCCTGGCAGAGCTCCTTCCGAGATAGTCGTGTCTGATCAAAACCTCAATTAGCTCGGGAAAAAATGAATTGTGTAAAAAGGGGGAGGTTCACGCACCCCGTGTTCTTGATCACGAGGCGCAAGTTGTGCTTCCTGGCGAATCTGACAGCTTCCTGGATGTCCTCCGGCGTTCTGGCATCGACCCCGACTACTGACACGCTCCCTTGTCGACACGGAATCCCGAGGGTGGTGTTGAGGTAACAGCCCTGGATCGTCCCGTTGGGAAAGGTGTAGGCCTCGTAGTTGAGGAATTCTGCAGCACCAGGTTGATCAGAGCGCCAGACACTGTTGGACCACCCAGCGAGGACGTCATTACAGTTTCCTGCAGCAGAGTCGTAGCACGGGGTGGCAGGTGGGACGGGGTGGATCAATGGATGAGAGACTTTTGATGCGAGGGTCTTGAACTCAGAATCGGATGGCCAACATCCTGATCCAGATGTGCAGCGACAATTTCGAGAGGATACCGATGTCAAGCTGAGAGCGATGGTCAAGAGAGGCGTGAGGAGGAACATCACTACCCAGTCCGTCTGGGGAGGCTGAGGGGATTTATAAGATGAATCCCACTACTTGCAGGGAGCTGCGTGCGGAGCTCTGGAGAGATCAATATACACTGGAGTGATGACCACAGTACACTTCGCCTTGACCGTCTTCCACGGAACACTTACGTCTGTTTGTTGATGGTATTGAGGTCCGGGGCAGCATGACGCTCGATGCTGGGCTCGGGTTCCCTGAACAAAACCCATAACTTACCAATTATCAGGCCACTCGCTGAGTTATCAGGAAAATGTGGGAAAAATTTTAGCCCTCACAAGTTGGACGCCTGCTTACAAAGCCTTATATCGTCTTGTAATTCCACAAGTCTGACGTGAGCTTGGATCAAATATCATAAGGACATTCGGGTACATCGGGTCTCAGGTGCCTGTTTATGGGCGGTGGAAATCTTGTGAGGCGTGTGATGGTGATGCGAGACTTTCGGCTCATATGAAATTTGTTATAAGGAGTTCTAATCCTTCAGTTGCTGCGCATATGACTATGTATATATTCAAATACTCAGGTTGAATTAATACACACTATAGCAGCTTCCTCATCCGAGCTCTCCGCCGGGTCGGATGGGTCATCCATGTTGTCACCCTGCAGGTCGTCCGGTTCCTCCTCCACGTTCTCGGGCTTGAGGAGGCTTTTCAAAAGCGCGGAACTTGATCTTCCCCAGAGTGGATTATGTATCAGCCACGAAAACGACCCAAGTAAAGTCGAAGTTTTCGTGGTACGAGCGAGAGGAGCCGGGTGGTTGAAGCCGCCGCTTCCCGGGCGCCCCGAACGGCACACCCCGCATGCCATTCCACCACGTCCGCTCCGCCTGGTCAGGCATATATCTGCTCCCTACTTATCCCAAGCTTCGTAATCGCCAGAGCTCTAAACTTTAAGCTTTATAACCGACTTCCGTCACATTCCTTTTGATCTTCCGAGTGGTGTTCATTTGCCCAGGTACGTTCATGCTAGTATGCGACACATTTGGGCCCGTCGGGACATGCTACATACTGCGCTGTGAAACTTCAACTGTTCTGTGGTTCCTAGGGGTTCCCGCTGGCCTAACTTAAAACCAGCCCTCGCCACGATCCGTGTGGAGGCATTCCTACCCTTAAGCAGCAGTAGGCAGTCAAGCGTGGAATGTTTCGCCAATCCCTGCCCCCGTGTAAACCTTCTTGCTCATCTCGTTCGCCTCATCGAAACTGACGAAATTTCCTAGTCCTGCCTCCCGCGTCTCCCACGACTGATCCCAATTCCATAACCCAACTCTCAGACCGACCATCCTTTCACACCTCAACTTCACGTAGAACCGCGACACCGTAGGAGGCCCCGCAACAATACCGATCCCCCACTCTCGGGCCCGAGCCACTCGCCCCATCCCTGCTCGAGTCGTGACGAATAAGGCTATTGCAGTGGTCAGTGGTTCAGGCCCAGGTTCTAGTAGGCTTCTCCCCTCGATATGTAAATACACCTCGCATAATGCAATTTCAACTTAATTCAAGCACCGATGGTGAGAATCTGTCTTGTGAGAGGAGTATTTCATATTGCAAGGCGCGCCACGTGAATGTAACGAGGAAAAGGAAAATACAAGCAATGTGCGACCTGATTAACATTGAAGCACTCAGCTGCGATCGGTTTTCTTTTACAGCATATTTCACCCGTAGATCGCCCCGTGAATTTGTACCGGGGACGGGGTGGTCCCCAGGTCTAGAGGCGAAATCTGTTATCAGAACGGACCGATTCCTCTTACTTCAATCACAGATGTCATTGCATGCCGAATACGTGACCACCCCCGCTGCCAGGAGCGCATCCCATCGCTTCGCTCCGGTTGGGCTTGGCACACTAAACAGGTCGATGCACACGATAATGTTAGATCAGTTTATTCAATGTCCTGGCACAATACATGAATCGTAAACGATGACGCTCAAAGGATGCGTCCCACTCCCCAGTTCCTCACTAGGACAGCCTGAGTGGGTTCTGTAATTCGAAGCGGGTTCAGACTCGGCAGACAAGATCTGCGTCCCACTCATCCGATCCGACACCTTCGTGCACGAGGAACATTGAATTCGGATCGTACTTCTGCTTGATGGCTCGGAGCCTATCGTAGTGAGTCCCGAAGAATGATTTCTTCCAATCCAATTCATATCTCGACGCCTACGGGCGCGCAACGAGGGGAAAACTGAGCCAAATGATTCGTGAACAGGAGTGTGACTCTCACCTCGTTGAGGTATGCACCGGATTCTGGGGCTATCCCTTCGAGGATCTTCATATCCTCAACGAGGAGCTGGCGAGCGGCCTCAATCTCTGTCAAATCGGCACCTTCCCGCCAGGTCGTCCCGATAATCGTAAGGGCCAAGCTATTTCGCCAAGCAGGGTTGAGTCCCATAGCATCGGGATCCACACGGGAAACCTGTCCACCAGTGGCCAGACTGTAGGGCAATAAAATCAGTATTCCGATTCGTGCGTTCCCGAGATTATGGGAAAGAACTCACAAGTACCCAAGCCCATATGTGGCCTTGAGCAGTTCCGCGGCCAGATCTTCGGGCTGATCGGTCTCAATGATGTCCTTCGGTAGCAACCAGGATGACATCTCGGGAGGGATCCCGACCAGCTCGCCGGAGACGACGAATAGGGTCTCATACCAGCTCCAGAAATCTTGGTAGACAACAGTAGAACTTTCAACCGAGACACCTGGCTGCGAGGCCACAAGTTCGAACAACGGAAGGAATGTGGCCTGGGTCTCTTCGGCTGTGACGTTGGGTGACTGGAAGGAGAGTTGAATCTGGTCTCCGGGGAATATTCTACAATACCCTCCGTAACCTTGCTCAACAAGCGAGGGAGTCAGACGGATGATCTCCGCAAGCACGTTCTGGGTTGAGTCGGCGTTGGTGGAGTTGGCCAAGAGAAGGGCAGAAGAGAGAGGTGTCGAGGGGTGCGTTTTGTAAGTGACGGAAGTGACGACGCCCCAGGTGCCCCCACCTCCACCTCGGAGAGCCCAGAACAGATCCTCGTTCCGGTTCTGGTTGGCGATGACGTGGTCACCATCTGCAGTCACAATCGTTATCTCCAACACGTTGTCCACGCCTACAAAACAATTGGGTGAGTGCGACTTGGTCTATACAGGTGAGTTTGGCGTACCAAGGCCATATTTTGGAGAGATTACGCTGTAGCCACCACCTGCGAACCAACCACCGGCAGCACCGACGCTTTCAATGAAAGCACCGACGATGACCCGGTTGTGTTGTCTCGCCGCGTCGTATGCCTCAACCCATTGGACACCGGCTTCGAAGGTGAACACTAGCGTCACGTGGCTTTCTCGTCAGCGGGAGAATCGTATTTTTAACCCACAAACTTGGGGACGAACCGTTATCGTACGCGACTGAATCGGTCGCACCAGTGGGAGAGAATGACTGGTGGAAACTGATTTCCTTCATATGATGGGTCCATATTAAGAACGAATCCCTGGCGGAGCTCCTACCAAGAAAGTCGTGTCTGAGCGAAACCTCAATCAGCTGGGAGGAAACCGAATTGTGTGAAGAAATGCGATACGTACCCCGTGTTCTTGATTACGAGGCGCAGGTTGTGATTTCCGGCGAATCTGACGGCTTCCTGGATGTCCTCCGGCGTTCTGGCGTCGACGCCGATTACTGGCACGTTCCCTTGTTGACACGGAATCCCGAGCGTGGTGTTGAGGTAGCAGCCCTGGATCGTCCCGTTGGGAAAGGTGTAAGTCTCGTAATTGGTGAGTTCGGCGGCGCCAGGTTGATCGGAACGCCAGGTACTGTTGTACCAGTTAGCGATGACATCGGTACAGCTTCCTGCAGCAGAGTCGTAGCATGGGGTGGCAGGTGGGATGGGGTGGATCAATGGCTGAGAGACTTTCGACGCGAGAGTCTTGAACTCGGAGTCGGATGGCCAACATCTTGATCCGGATGTACAGCGGCAGTTTCGTGCAGATACCGATGTCAAGCTGAGGGCGATGGTCAGGAGAGGCGTGAGGAGAAGCATGACTACCCAGTTCGTCTGGGGAGGCTGAGGGGATTTGTAGGATGAATCTCACTATTTGTAGGGAGCTGCGTGCGGGCGCTGGAGAGATGAATATGTCGGAATGATGATCACAGCACAGCCTATCTCGACCTTCTTCTACGACATCCCAGCGTCATGCCCGATGCTGGACCCAGATCCTGTGGACATAACCCATACCAATTATCAGGCCACTCACGGAAACCAGCAACATATCCCCGACACGAATCGTGAGTCATTGAGAACCCTGCAGGCCGAAAATCGAATGGGGACACCGGGCGAACGGGTCAATGCCGCGGTGCCACGGTGCTGGGCCCCAATATGCCCCATTCTGTGAAAAACGGTCCGTCGGAGCGTAGTCAACTGTCTTGTTCGACTGCTGCGGTGGCCGGGATTCACGATCCCCGGGCTGGACAGGGTGCCGAGAATTCACCAGTGGGGAGGAGGGCGTGGAGAACTCTCCCAAAGTTCCCACTTCGAAACACCAGATTCGGCACAGGCATTGAATCGGCAAGACCCGGCATATAAGCATTCAAAGTCTTGTCGTCTGTTTTCTCACGGAGAGGCGGAAATAAGGCCATTTCGACCCATGTATCTAGCCTAAAGGCCTCCGGGCAACCACTTGAGAAAGGAAAGCACGACAAGACAATCACGTAAAGGGGAGCGGGGCATTGACTTACCTGGAAGTGGTTCAGCCAACGCCAGATCCAGGTTCTAACAGTCAAACGTTAAGCGTTAACTGGAGACCAATGAGCTGAACGCCTGGAGCGAGAGCCAAAAGAGGCGGAAGGAGACGGGACGGCACGTGCCAAAGTTCTCGCGTCTCTCGAGTCTGTCTCCGACCGCACTTGCGTTTGTGGCCACTCGCGTGGCACAGTTACGAAGCCCGGGATTTTGGGAAATCCTGGGAAATCGTGCTGGTATTACCATATATCAAACTATTACACCCAGTATGCCAATTGAGACACGTAAATCGATCACATAAGTTCTGACTGTTCTTCGAGAGAAGCAGAGCATGACGCATGAGGGGCCCTTTGGCTCATTACATAGTAATACAAGTGGCGTGCGGAGGGGCATGGGCGAGAGGCAAGGCTAAGGCGATGAATGTGATGATAATCGATAATAACTCAACGAGAGGAGACCTCAGTTCAGGCCCAGGTTCTAGTAGGCTTTTCCCCTCGATATGTAAATAGTACACCTCGCATAATACAATTCCAACTTAATTCGAGCGCTGAGGGTGAGAATCTGTCTTGTGAAGGGAGCATTTCATATGACAAGGCGCCCTACGTGAACGCCACGAGGAAAAGGAAAATACAAGCAATGTGCGACTTGATCAACGTTGTTAACATTGAAGCACTCAGCTGCGATCGCGGCAGGCACGATCGGTTTGCTTTTACAGCATATTTCACCCGTAGATCGCCCCGTGAATTTGTACCGGGGACAAGGTAGTCCGCAGGTCTAGAGGCAAAATCTGTTATCAGAACAGACCGATTCCTCTTACCTCAATCACAGATGTCATTGCATACCGAATGCGTGATGGCACCCCCGCTGCCAGAGCACGTCCCATCGCTTCGCTCCGGTTGGGCTTGGCACACTAAACAGGTCGATGCACACGATAATGTTAAATCAGTTTATTCAATGTCCTGGCACAATACATGAATCGTAAACGGTGACGCTCAAAGAACGAGTCCCACTCCCCAGTTCCTCACTAGGGCAGCCTGAGTGGGTTCGGTAATTCGAAGCGGGTTCAGACTCGGCAGACAAGATCTGCGTCCCACTCATCCGATCCGACACCTTCGTGCACGAGGAACATTGAATTCGGATCGTACTTTTGCTTGATGGCTCGGAGCTCATCGTAGTGTGTCCCAAAGAATGATTTCTTCCAGTCGAATTCATATCTCGACGCCTACGGGCGCGCAACGAGGGGTTGAGACAGAAAAGAAATGAGCCAAGTGATTCGTGAATAGGCGTGTGACTCTCACCTCGTTGAGGTATGCGCAGGATTCCGGGGCTATCCCTTCGAGGATCTTCATATCCTGAACGAGGAGCTGGCGAGCGGCCTCGATCTCTGTCAAACCGGCACCTTCCCGCCAGGTCGTCCTGATACTCGTAAAGGCCAAGCTATTTCTCCAGGCAGGGTTAAGTCCCATAGAATCGGGATCCACACGGGAAACTTGTCCACCGGTGACCAGACTGTAGGGCAATAAAATCAGGATTCCGAATCGTGCGTTCCCGAGATTACGGGGAAAGAACTCACTGGTACCCGACCACAGATGTAATCTTGAGGAGTTCCGCGGCCAGATCTCCGGGTTGATCGGTCTCAATGATATCCTTCGGTAGTAACCAGGACGATATCTCGATCGGGATCCCGACCAGCTCGGATAGGGTCTCATACCAGCTCCAGAAATCTTGGTAGACAACAGTAGAACTTTCAACCGAGACACCTGGCTGCGAGGCCGCAAGTTCGAACAATGGAAGGAATGTGGCCTGGGTCTCTTCGGCTGTGACGTTGGGTGACATGAGGGAGAGTGAAATATGGTCGGGGGATATTCTACAATATCCTCCGTAACCCTGTTCAACAAGCGAGGGAGTGAGACGGATGATCTCCGCAAACACGTTCTGGGTTGAGTTGACATTGGTGAAGTTGGCCAAGAGAAAGCCGGAAGACAGAGGTGCGGAGGGGTGTGTCTTGTAAGTGACTGAAGTGACAACGCCCCAGGTGCCCCCACCTCCACCTCGCAGAGCCCAGAACAGATCCTCGTTCCGGTACGCGTTGGCGATGACATGGTCACCGTCTGCAGTCACAATCGTTATCTCCAACACGTTGTCCACACCTACGAAATAATTGAGTGAGTACGACTTGGTCCATACAGATGAGTTTGGCGTACCAAGGCCATAGTTTGGAGCGATTGCGCTGTGGCCACCACCTGCGAACCAGCCACCAGTAGCACCGACGCTCCGACTAGAAGCACCGACGATGACCCGGTTGTGTTGTCTCGCCGCATCGTATGCCTCAACCCATTGGACACCGGCTTCGAAGGTGAACACTGGCGTCGCGTAGCTTTCTCGTCAGCGGGAGAATCGTATTTTTAACCCACAAGCTCGGGGACGAACCGTTATCGTATGCGACTGAATCGGTCGCACCAGTGGGAGAGAATGAGTGGTGGAAAGTGATGTCCTTCATATGATGGGTCCATATCAAGAACGAATCCCTGGCAGAGCTCCTTCCGAGATAGTCGTGTCTGAGCGAAACCTCAATCAGCTGGGAGGAAACCGAATTGTGTGAAAGGGTGCGATACATACCCCGTGTTCTTGATTACGAGGCGCAGGTTGTGATTTCCGGCGAATCTGACGGCTTCCTGGATGTCCTCCGGCGTTCTGGCGTCGACGCCGATCACTGGCACGTTCCCTTGTCGGCACGGAATCCCGAGCGTGGTATTGAGGTAACAGCCCTGGATCGTCCCGTTGGGAAAGGTGTAAGTCTCGTAATTAGTGAGTTCGGCAGCACCAGGTTGATCAGAACGCCAGATACTGTTTTGCCAGTTAGCGAGGACATCGGTACAGTTTCCTGCGGTAGAGTCGTAGCACGGGGTGGCAGGTGGGATGGGGTGGATCAATGGCTGAGAGACTTTCGACGCGAGAGTCTTGAACTCGGAGTCGGACGGCCAACATCTTGATCCGGATGTACAGCGGCAGTTTCGTGCAGATACCGATGTCAAGCTGAGGGCGATGATTAGGAGGGACGTGAGGAGAAACATAACTGCCCAATCTGTCTGGGGTGTGGAAAGGTTCGGCGAATTTGGGGGAATTTATAAGGTAGATTCTACCATTTGTAGGAAGCTGCGGGTAGAGCCCTGCAGAGATGAATATATGTTGGAATGATCACAGCGCCGCCCGCCTCAACCATCTTCTACGTATTACTTACCCCTGTTTGTTGATGGCATTGGGGCCCGGAACCACGACACGACGCTCGATGCCGGACCCAAGTCCCTTGGGCAAAACCCAGACCAATCATCAGGCTACTAGTTTGCAGAAATCAGCGGCGTATCCCCGGAACGAATTGTAAATCATGGAAGACCCCGCAGGCCAAAAACAACGGGTTCCTAACCCAGTTGAGGCTAATGAACGAGCAAGTCGATACCGTGGTGCGGTGAATTCACGATCCCCAAGTTGGGCAAAGCACCGGGAATTCGCCGCAGTGGGGAAGAAGGCGTGGAGAAGTCTCCAAAAGTTTGCACTCCGAAAAACCAGCAGGTTCGGCACAGGCATTGAATCGGCAAGACTCGGCATATAAGCATTCAAGTCTTTTCGTCTGTTTCTCACGGAGAGGCGGAAAAAGAAGGCCATTTAGAAACCCATGTATCTAGCCTAAAGGCCTTTGGGTAATCACTTGAGAAAGGAAAGCACGACAAGACGATCACGTAAAGGGGAGCGGGAAAGAAGCACCGTGCAGGTGATACGAAAGCTTGGCTGGGAGCGGGGCATTTACTTACGCGGAAGCGGTTCAGACAACGCCAGATCCAGGTTCTAACGGTCAAATGTTAAGCGTTAACTGGAGACCAATGAGCTGAGAGCCTGAGGCGAGAGGCGAAAAAGTGAAAGTCCCAGATGGGTGGGCGAGCGGAAGAAGTTGGGACGGCACGTGCCGTTCTCGCGTCTCTCCAGTCGGCGAAGACCCTTTGGGTTCTCGCTCAGCGTCTCACTGCTACAACCAGTTCTACGTACCAACTTTACCGTACAAATCACGTCTACGAATCCATATTCGATTACAGCTGTTTGCGTTTCGATAGACCGTTTCCTATAGGATACGGCCCCAATTTGTTGTTTATTTTTTGAATGGGACTGGGGCCTCGGCACCCCGGCATGACGTTTGATACTGGGGCCATGTCCCC
>Ga0307515_10018592_pt1 | contig 12557 bp, 15 predicted proteins | sample 17_EM_MG_FD_194513 | JGI IMG/M metagenome (GOLD analysis project Ga0307515, IMG submission 194513) | Populus trichocarpa ectomycorrhiza microbial communities from riparian zone in the Pacific Northwest, United States - 17_EM | ecosystem: Host-associated > Plants > Roots > Unclassified | place... | reverse complement strand
TGGTACACGGTGATCACGGTCGGCAGGGGGGTGCCCTTTTCGACGTTCTCGGTGCGCGCGTTGAACTCCTTACAGAAGCCCATGATGTTGACGCCGCGCTGGCCCAGTGCGGGGCCGATGGGCGGTGAAGGCGTGGCGGAGCCGGCCTTCACCTGGAGCTTGATATAGCCCAGGATCTTTTTAGCCATTGTATCCTCTCAAGAAAGCCGAGCTAACGGCCTTCGCTGGTTGGCCGTGGTGCGGGCTGGCGGCCCTCCCACGGATTTGAGCTCGCCGATAACGACGAGCACGCCCCGGGACGGAGTCCTGGAGCGAGGCGCGGCGTTTAGCAGGTGGGCGGCGGGGAGTCCAGCGCGCCGGCGGCTCAGTGTCCGGGCGCGGGCGGGTCCACGAACACCGTGTTCGACGGCCCGCAGCCGGTGACATAGAGCACCACCGGCCCGTCCTTGGCCGTCCCGAAGTGGGCTACGGCCTTGGGCTCGCTGTAGAGGCTGCCGGGCGGCAAGGCCTTGGTCAGGGCCGGGTCGAATTTCTGGCCGTAGCCGATGGACCAGGTCCCCGAGACCACCGTCGTCGTGCGGGTGTCCTCATGGGTGTGGGCGGCCAGCACGAAGTCGGCCGGGATGGCCAGCCTCGCCGTGTAGAGGCCGGGCTTGGTCGGGTCGCCGTACAGCACGGTGGTCTGGACGCCTCCCGGCTTGCCGGTGCTGGGCAGGGCGGCGATCTCGGCCGGTGTCAGCCGGACCTGCGGCGGGATGACCGCGCCGCCGCAGGCGTTCGCGTCGACGGCGGCGACCTGCGGGGTCTTGACGACGGACGGCGCGCAGGCCGAGCCGGCCAGGCACAGGATCACGAGAGTCCAAGGGCGGAAGAGGCGCATGGCGGAAATCCTGTTCGGATGAGCACAGCCGAACACTCTCCTTAATGTTGAGTTCGCGCCAGGAAAAACTGTGAAGCTTGTCCATCAACCCTCGTTTCCGTGACGACGCCCGCCCCGCCCAGCGGTCTCGGTCAGGTCGAAGACCAGTTTCGACGCCCCCGCCGCGATCAGCCACAGGAAGGCCAGGACACGCAGCAGCAGCGCGGCCTGCGGATGCTGGGCGGCCAGGGCGAGCAGCAGGACGAAGCCTCCGACCGCGGCCAGAGCCAGGGTCAGCGAGGCGAGCTTGCAGTGGAAGGCGGACATCGGGCGGCTCCGGACAGGAGGAAGTCCCCGTTGTCGCGCCATCGGCCGTAAGGGCGCCATTCGGCTCAGGCCCGCCGGCATAAGCGGGCCGTAAAGGCGGCTACATCGCCGGCATTTGGGCCAGCATCCAGATCGCCATGGCCACCATCATCAGGTTCTCGACCAGCGAGACGAAGCCCAGCGGCACATTGCTGTCGCCGCCGACGCAGGCGCATTTCAGTTCGCGCTTGTCGAGATAGACCGCCTTGAACACCGACACCGCCCCGACGCCGCCGATGAACAAGGCCACCGGCGCCGACAGCCAGGTCAAGGCGCCGGCGATCATCAGCACCCCCGCCCCGACCTCGGCGAACGGATAGATCCGGCCATAGGGCAGCCAGCGCTGGGCCAGCAGGTCGTAGCCCAGGAACATGGTCGAGAAGGTCTCGATGTCGCGCAGCTTCAGCATGCCCAGGGCGCACATCGAGAAGCCAATGAACCACTGCGCCGCGTGGACCGTCAGCACCTGGCCGCTGGTGGCGTAGCTGACAGCCAGGGCCATCAGGGCGGTGACGGCGAACACCGCCAGGACGGGGGTGTAGGTCAGGGCCTTGGGATCGCGCACCTTCAGGCCGAAATGGCGGCGCAGGTCGTCGTAACCGCCGATCCGCTGGCCGTCGATGAAGGCCTGGGGCGTGGTCTTGACCCCGTGCGCGGCCTTGAACACGTCGATCTCCTCGCGCGTGGTCAGCAGGTGGTCCTCCACCGCATAGCCCTGGCGGCGCAGCAGGTCCCTGGCCCGCAGCCCCCAGGGACAGGTGTGCTGGGCGGTGACCATCCGATAGAGAATGGCGGTGCGCGGGGCAGTCGAGGCGGCGGTCGGGGCGGCGGTCATCGCGGGGTCTCCGGCTTGCCCACACCAACTTGTTCGGGGGCGGGACCCTGCTCATATGGGTTCCGTACCATGGTACGGAGTCAAGGGATGAAGATTGGGGAACTGGCCCAGGCAGGCGGGGTGGGCGTGGAGACCGTGCGCTACTACCAGCGGCGCGGCCTGCTGGAGCAGCCGGCGCGGCCAGACGGCGGCGGATCGGCCAGTGGCGTGCGCCGCTACGGCGAGGCCGACGTCCATCGCCTGCGCTTCATCCGCGCGGCCCAGGCCGCCGGCTTCACCCTGGAGCAGATCGCCGAACTGCTGGCCCTGGACGCCAGCGACGACCATGCCCGAGCGCGAGGCCTGGCCCTGGAGCGTATCGCGGCGCTCGACGCCAAGATCGCCGAACTCCAGACGGCCCGCGACGCGTTGAAACGCCTGGCGCGAACCTGTGGCGAGACCACCTCGGGGCCGTGCCCGATCCTGACAGCGTTCGAGCGGGCGTGAGGTTTATTCCTTCGCCAACTCCGCCTCGACCTGGCCCAGGCGCTCCTTGCCGAAGAACATCTCGTCGCCGACGAAGAAGGTGGGGATGCCGAACACGCCGCGCGCCACGGCCGCGTCGGTATTGGCCGCCAGCTGCGCCTTGACCTCGGGATCGGCCGCGCCCGCCAGCAGGGCCGCCCCGTCCAGGCCCGCCGCGTCGGCCGTGGCGGTGAACACCGCCGGATCGTCCAGCTTCAGCCCCGCCTCCCACATGCCGCGCAGCATGGCGTCCAGATAGGCCTCGCCCACGCCCCCACGCTGGGCGGCGACCATGCCGCGCATCAGCAGCAGGGTGTTGACCGGGAAGTGGGGATTGAAGCGGAAGGCGCCCAGGCCGTGGGCCTCGATGAAGCGCCGGGTCTCCAGCATCTCGTACGGCATCTTGCCCTTCACCCCGCCGAACGCGACCATCGGGGCCTGGTTGCCGGTCAGCTTGAAGATGCCGCCCAGCAGGCAGGGCAGCAGGACCACGCGCGCGCCGGTCCGCGCGGCGATGTCCGGCAGCACCTTGTGGGCCAGATAGGCGTTGGGGCTGCCGAAATCGAAGATGAACTCGACGGTCTTGGCGGTCTTGGTCATGTCGCTCACCAGGTCTCGCCCCCTACCAAGTTTCAGAATGGGGGCGCAGGTCGATCTCATGGGTCCAGGCCGAGCGCGGCTGGCGGTGCAGCCAGACGAAGTTCGCGGCGATGTCGTCGGGCTTGAGGATCTCGTCGCGGTCCAGCAGGCCCTGAACGTCGTCACGCATCGAGCGGGTGAAGACCCCGTCGATCGCGCCGTCCACCACCACATGGGCCACGTGCAGGCCCTGGGGTCCCAGCTCGCGCGCCATGCTCTGGGCCACGGCGCGCAGGCCGGCCTTGGCCGAGGCGAAGGCGGCGAAGCCGTCCTTGCCGCGCAGACTGGCGCTGGCCCCCGTGAACAGGATCGTCCCGCGCCCGCGCGGCGTCATCACCCGGGCGGCCTCGCGTCCCGCCAGGAAGCCGGCGAAACAGGCCATCTCCCAGACCTTGCTGAACACCTGGGCCGTGGTTTCCGTGATCGAGAACCGCACGTTCGCGCCGATGTTGAACACCACCACCGCCAGCGGTCCGACCTCGGCCTCGATGGTGTCGACCAGGGCGATCATCTCGGCCTCGACGCGGGCGTCGACGCCGAAAGCCCGGGCCTGGCCGCCGCCCTCGCGGATCGAGGCGGCCAGGGCTTCCAGCTGATCCAGGTGGCGCGGCCGGCGTGTGATGCAGACTACATAGCCCTCGGCGGCGAAGGCCCGGGCGATCGCCCCGCCGACTCCGTCGCCCGCGCCCACCACCAGGCACGCGCCCTTGCCGGTTTCCGTCCCGATCCCTGGCATGGCCCGCTCCCTTGATCTCGTTGGCGAGCAGGTTCGTCTTTAATTCGTACGGAGTCAAAAGTGCGGCGACGGAGGCCGCAAAACAAAAACCCCGCGCCTTGCGAGCGCGGGGTTTTCGAAAGCTTCGGTAGTGAAACCGCTTAGGCGATCTTCTCGACCTGATTGTATTCCAGCTCGACCGGGGTAGCGCGGCCGAAGATCGAGACGGTGACGCGCAGGCGCGACCGCTCCTCGTCGACCTGCTCGACGGCGCCGTTGAAGCTGGCGAACGGACCGTCGGTGACGCGAACGTTTTCGCCAACCTCGAACAGCACAACGGTCTTGGGACGCTCGACGCCCTCTTCGATCGTGCCGATGATGCGCTGGACTTCCTTTTCGGAGACCGGCTGCGGCTTGGACGCGCTGCCCAGGAAGCCCGTGACCTTCGGGGTGTTCTTGATCAGGTGATAGGCTTCGTCCGACAGGTGCATCTTCACCAGCACGTAGCCGGGGAAGAACTTGCGCTCGGCGTCGACCTTACGACCGCGACGGATCTCGACGACGTTCTCGGTCGGAACCAGGATCTCGGAGAAGCTGTCTTCCAGACCGTGGCTCTTGGCCTGCTCGCGGATGCTCTCGGCCACCTTCTTCTCGAAGTTCGAGTAGGCGTGGACGATGTACCACTTGTGGTTCGGATTGGGCGCGGTGTCGGTGGTCATGATGTTGCTTATCCCGCGGCGATCTTGAGGAGCAGGTTGGCGCCCAGTCCCAGGATCCAGTCGGCGAAGGTGAAGAACAGCGAGGCCAGGACCACCATGATGAAGACCATCACCGAGGTGATCCAGGTCTCCTTGCGGGTGGTCCAGGTGATCTTGCGGGCTTCGGCGCGAACTTCCTGCGCGAAACGCACCGGGTTGATCGGCTTCTTCGGCGTGGCCGGAGCCTTGGCGGCGGCCGTGGCCGCCTGGCCCGAAGGCGCGAGCGCCGCGGCCGTTTTCGCGGCGCGGTTCTTGATCGCAGACGGGCTAGAACCCGGTTTCCTGGCCATGGCTTAAGAGGCTCGCGACTTTCGATAGGTCAGCCCGAAAGCCGGGTGACCGATGACATATAGTGGCAGGAGTGGAGGGACTCGAACCCACGACCCTCGGTTTTGGAGACCGATGCTCTACCAGCTGAGCTACACTCCTGCGGAACCGCGATCCCCTTAACGGAGATTCCGGCTTTCCGGCAATGAACATCGCGCCGGTAGGCTCTTTGAAGCCCGCCGGCGCGTTGGTCTCATCGCCAGAGCCGCGTCGTTTAGCAGGGTCGTTCGAGCCGGGCAAGCGGCCCGGCGCGGGTTCTGATCGTTAGGGCGCCCGCGAAGGGTCTTTCGCCTCCCCGACCCTTTGACTTTGGAGGATCGGCCGCGTGCGCGGCGCGTTAGGTTTCGACACCCGCCGAAACCCCGGAGGAACACGCCGTGCCCACGTCGACCCGCCAAGACCAGGAGAGGCCGTCCAACCGCGAGGTGGAGAACGAGAATCAGCGTCCGTCACAGGGTGTGGACCACGACGCGAGCCAGAATGGCGGCAAGGCTCCTCGCCCCGCCACCGAGCCTCGCGGCGCGGAAGACAGCTCAAACTCGCCGAAAACCCGGACGGATCCGGGCTCCGGCGAAGCCTGAGCGATCAAGCCGCCTCGATCAGCCGGCCTTTTCCGTCGCCGCAGCCGGCGCAGGGGCTGGGAGGGCGGCGCATTGGATGTTCAGATACGACCACTTCACGTCCGTGAGCTTGCGGCCGCATTGGGTGTTCTCACCCTGATCCCGTCCTTGGAGAGAGATCGCCACGCCCTTGGTCGGGTCGGGCGCCGGCGAGGCGCTCGAGATGTCGTAATAGCCGCCGCCTGGGCCGCGAACCACTTGGCACGACGTGGATTCCACCGGTCGCACACAGCCCGAAGCCGTGACCGACTTGCCTTGTAGAGAGACCTGTTGGGCTTGCTGCCCCGTGTTGCCGGTTTCCTGCCCGCAGGCAGCTACGCTTAACGCTAACAGACTGGCCGCCGCGGCGGCCTTTACGAACCTTACCCGCATACGTTCCTCCGTATCATTGGCCCCCGCGTCGTCTTGCGACGAGGAAACAAGAGGAAGAGTGCGCCCCGTTTCGGGAGGCGGCAATCACAATTTTGACACGGTTCAAAAAACAGGCGCCCGTCATTTTGACGCTTTTGGGGAAGATTTTCTCAAAGCCCTTTCAGACCACCAAAGTTGACATCCACGCGCCTGTGCTCACATGAGACGCAGTCGCTTCAGGGCCGTGGCGGCGCCATCTTTCGAACCTCGCGGTCCGCCGCGCGTCCAGGACTTGAAACGCACATTATGACGGCCATCGAAACCACCGCTCCCGCGTCCGCCCCCCCGGCTCCCAAGGAAGCCGCCTGGCACACCGAGACCGTGCTGTGGGTCAAGCACTGGACGGATCGCCTGTTCAGCTTCGCCATCACCCGCCCGGCCAGCTTCCGCTTCCGCTCGGGCGAGTTCGTGATGATCGGTCTGCCGCCCCGCGAGGAGCTGGGCGAGAAGAAGCCGATTCTGCGCGCCTATTCGATCGGCTCGCCGCACTTCGCCGAGGAGCTGGAGTTCTTCTCGATCAAGGTGCCCGACGGCCCCCTGACCTCGCGCCTGCAGCAGATCAAGGAAGGCGACCAGGTCCTGCTGGGCAAGAAGCCGACCGGCACCCTGGTGCTGGACGCCGTGCGCCCCGGCAAGCGCCTGTTCCTGTTCGGCACCGGCACGGGCCTGGCGCCCTGGCTGTCGGTGGCCCGCGATCCCGACGCCTATGCCCGCTTCGAGCAGGTGATCGTCGCCCACGGCGTGCGCGAAATCCAGGAACTGGCCTATCGCGACCTGTTCACCTCGGAAATCCACGACGACCCGCTGGTCGGCGACGAAGCCAAGGCCCAGCTCGTCTATTATCCCACCGTCACCCGCGAGCCGTTCGAGCGCCAGGGCCGGTTCACCGACCTGATCACCAGCGGCCAGCTGTTCCGCGATCTCGGCCTGGACAATGTCCAGTTCGACCCCGAGCACGACCGCGCCATGCTCTGCGGCTCGATGGCGATGATCAAGGACACCGCCCACCTGCTGGAAGCCCACGGGTTGAAGGAAGGCTCCAATGCCGAGCCCGGCGACTTCGTGATCGAGCGGGCGTTCGTGGGGTAATCCACCTTTATACTCCGCTCATCCCGGCGAATGCCGGGACCCAGATGGAATGACTTTGAGGCTGACGCCACAAGCTCTGAGCCCTTCCAATCATCCACACCGCTAATGGATCCGGGTCCCGGCATTCGCCGGGATGAGCGGATCTATTGAGTCAGCTCGCGCTGCCGGCCAGCCGCTTGAACACCCGGTCCGTCCGCAGGTGCGTCACCAGGGTCCAGGGCTTGAACACGCTCGCCCCCGACTTGAACGACAGCGCCACCAGCTCGGCCCGACCGACCAGGTCGTCGGCCGGCACATAGCCCATGCCCAGCTCCGGCGGCAGATAGGCGTCCAGTTCGCTGTTCCACGGGCAGGCAGATTGCCCCTTGGGGATCGCCCCGGCGTCGAAGCGGCTGTCCAGGCTGTTGTCGCGATTGTCGCCCATCATGAAGTAGCAGCCCTTGGGCACCGTATAGACGCCGGTATTGGCCCCCGGCGTGCCCGAACCCCAGCTATGCGTGACGTAGGTCTTGCCGCTGGGCAGGGTCTCCTTGAACGACCCGACCGGGATCATCTCGCCGAACGGGGCCTCGACCGTGGTTCCGACCAGTTCGCGCGGTACGGCGCGGCCGTTGATCCGCAGCACGCCCTGGACCACCTGCACCTGGTCGCCGGGCAGGCCGATCAGCCGCTTGATGATGTCGGTGTGGCCGTCATTGGGCTTCTTGAACACCACGATGTCGCCGCGCCGGGGCGCCTGGCCCAGCAGGCGCCCCTCCGGGAGCGGCGGGTTGAGCGGGAGCGAGTGCCGGCTCCAGCCGTAGGCGTACTTGCTGACCAGGATGTAGTCGCCGACCTGCAGGGTGGGCTCCATCGATCCGGACGGGATGGTGAAGGGCTGGCAGAACACCACCCGGGGCACGAGCACGATGACCAGGGTCAGGAGGATGGTCTTCAACCAGCCTCGCACGCCCCCATTGGCGGCGTCGGCGGCGTCGGTGTCGCGTTTCACGGTCACGAAAATCTCCCTCGGCATTGGAAAAAGCTTACCAGCGCGCGGCGGCGACGCGCGTTACAAATGGCTCATGGTTTGGGTGGGAGTGGTCGTCGGGTGAGCGGAGACAAGGTGCAACTGAAGAACCTGACCGTCGAGGCGGCGCGCGGGCGCATGCTGACGGGCGCCGCGCGGCTGGGCGTCGAGGATGTCGCCCTGGCCCAGGCCCTCGGCCGGGTGCTGGCCGCCCCGATCGTCGCCGACCGCGACCAGCCGCCGTTCGACGCCTCGGCCATGGACGGCTGGGCGATCCGCCGTGTCGACCTCGCGCCGGGGACGCGCTTCCAGATCGCCGGCGAGAGCGCGGCGGGTCGCGCCCATGCCCGCCCGGTCGCAGCCGGCCAGGCGGTGCGGATCTTCACCGGCGCCCCCGTGCCGCCCGGCGCCGACCTGGTGGTGATCCAGGAGAACGCCACGCGCGACGGCGATACGGTGCGCTTCACGATCGACCGCGATCCGCCGCCCGGCAACATCCGCGCGGCCGGCGGCGACTTCCGATCCGGCGACGCCCTGCTGGCTGAGGGCGCGCGGATCGACGCCTGGCGGCTGGCGCTGGCCGCCGCCGCCGGGCGCGCGACGCTCAGCGTGGCGCGGCGTCCGCGCGTCGCCATCCTGGCCACCGGCGACGAACTGGTCCCGCCCGGCGCGACCCCGGCCCCCGACCAGATCTTCGAGTCCGGTTCGTTCAGCCTGGCGGCCCTGGTCCAGGCCTGGGGCGGCGAGGCGGTCCGGCTCAAGGCCCAGGCCGACGACCTCGGCGCCATCGCCCAGGCCGTCGAAACGGCCGAGGCCGACCTGATCGTCACCGTCGGCGGCGCCTCGGTCGGCGATCACGACCTGGTCAAGCCGGCCCTGGCGACCCTGGGCCTGGCGCTGCGGGTCGAGACCATCGCCGTGCGCCCCGGCAAGCCGACCTGGTTCGGGGCATTAGGTGACGGCCGCCGCGTACTTGGCCTGCCCGGCAATCCGGCCTCGGCCCTGGTCTGCGCCGAGCTGTTCCTGCGACCGCTGCTGGCCGCCCTGACCGGCGCCGATCCGACCCTGCCGATCAGCGCCGGTATCCTGACCGCTCCCTTGCCCGCCACCGGCCCGCGCGAACACTGGATGCGCGCCGCCCGCGCCATCGACGCCGAGGGCCGGGTGCAGGTCACGCCCTTCCCCGACCAAGACTCCTCGCTGATCGGGGTGTTCTCGCGCGCCGACTGCCTGCTCGTCCGCCCGGCCGGCGCCCCGGCGGCGGGGGTCGGCGAGGTGGTGAGCCTGCTGCCCCTGGCGCGGGGCTAGGGCTTTCCCTCCCTGAAATACGCTCTCTAGTCTCCGCTCATCCCGGCGAATGCCGGGACCCAGATCCCATAGCGGTGTGGATGATTGGAAGAGCTCAGAGCCCGTGGTGTCAGCCTCAAAGCCATTCCATCTGGGTCCCGGCATTCGCCGGGATGAGCGGTATCAAAGCGTAACGAAAACACGCTCCAAAGATGGCGCGTGAGCAAAACTTCTCGGCAAGCTGACGCAAGCGCGCCAATCTGACCGATGCTAGACTGAAACCTTCAGCAGGAGGTCCGCATGCCCGCCACCCTTCGTCACTTCGCCATCAACGCCGACGACGTCCAGCGCGCCAAGACGTTCTACGAGGCCGTGTTCGACTGGCGCTTCGATCCCTGGGGGCCGCCGAATTTCTACCAGGTCAAGAACGCCGGTGAGGGCCTGTTCGGCGCGCTGCAGGAACGCCGCGACCTGGTCCCGGGCGTGCGCATGACCGGCTGCGAGAACACCATGGGCGTCGCGGACCTCAAGGCGACCATCGCCGCCATCGAGGCCGGCGGCGGCAAGATCGTCATGCCGCCCTACCGCATCGAAGGCGTGGGCGAACTGATCTATTTCCAGGACACCGAGGGCAATCTGGTCGGGGCCATGCAGTACGATCCCGGCGTCTTCGATTGAGCTCGGGATCGAACCAGGTCGGCGACGGGTTCGACGTCCGCTCCCTGGCCCTGACCTTCCGTCCCGGCGCGAGCCTGGGCCGGCACGTCCATGCCTGGGGACAGCTGGCGTTCGCCAGCGCCGGGGTCATGCGGGTGGCGACCGACACCGAGACCTGGCTGGTTCCGCCGACCAAGGCGATCTGGATCCCGGCGGGGCTGCCCCACCAGATCCTGTTCGGCGGCGAGGTGGCGATGCGCACGCTCTATATCGCGCCCGAGCGGGCCGCGCCCCTGCCGCTCCAGCCCCGCGCACTGGAGGTCGCGCCCCTGCTGCGCGAGCTGATCCTGCACATCCTGAAGATCGGCATGCTGACCCCCGAGCGGCCGGACCAGGACCGACTGGCCGGCCTGCTGATCGACCTGCTCCTGGACGCCCGACCGCAGGATCTGTCGCTGCCCCTGCCGCGCGATCGGCGGGCCCTGGGCCTGGCGGTCCTGTTGCAGGAACGGCCCGACGACGATCGCGGCCTGGCCATCCTGGCGGACGAGGCCAGCGCCAGCCTGCGGACCCTGCAGCGGATCTTCGTCCGCGAGACCGGCCTGACCCTCGAAGCCTGGCGGCAGAAGGCGCGGCTGATCCACTCGGTGGCCTGCCTGACCGCCGGCGCCAGCGTCACCGACGCGGCCCTGAGCAGCGGCTATCGCAGCGTCGGCGCGTTCATCGGAGCCTTCGCCCGTCAGTTCGAGGTCACCCCGGGCCGCTACCTGTCGCGCGCCTGAATTCGGCGACGGCACGGGCGGAGCATGCTAAGCCCGCTTCGAAGCGGCTTCACGACGGCCGCGGCGGGAGTGTCGTCGATGGGTCGAGCGGGCAAGATCGGAGCGCATGTGGCGCTGGCCTTCGTGGCCATGCTCCTGGCCCAACTCCTGACCGCCGGTCTCGAACCCTTCGCCCTCTCCGCCCAGACGCTGTCGTTCGTGGCCCACGCGGCCCTGTTCGCCGGCTGCGCCCTGCTGGTCGAGATCCTGTTCCAGGTCGAGCGCTCGCCCTGGCGGTTCTTCGCGGCCAGCGACGGGCTGCGCCTGGCGCGGTCCGCCCTGCTGTCGGTCCTGACCTTCGCCCTGATCGCCCGCCTGATGGACGTGCGCCAGCCCGGCGGCCTGCGCACCCTGGCCGCCGCCTTCCTGCTGCAGCTGACCCTGCTGGCGGGCTTGCGGATCGTGCGCCGCACCCTGCACGACAAGATCCTGGTCGAGTCCCTGACCCGCCTGCGCCCGGCGCCCGCCTCGCCGGCCCTGCCGCGCCTGCTGGTCGTCGGATCGGCCGCCGAGGCCGAGGCCTTCCTGCGCGCCCCCGCCGCCCTGGGCGAGCGCTACGCCCCGGTTGGGGTGCTGACCCCCGAGGCCCGCGAGACCGGCGACGAGCTGGGCGGGGTGTGCATCCTGGGCGCCATTGACGACTTCGACGCGGTCATGGCCCAGCTGCGCGACGGCGGCCTGCAGCCGGCGGCCCTGCTGTTCCTGACCGACGGCCCGCTCAGCGCCTTCGGGGCCGAGCGCCTGGGCCGGCTGAAGACCGAGGGCGTGCGCCTGCTGCGCCGCCAGGGCGCGCTGGTCGACTTGAGTTCGTCCGGGGCCGGCGGCGCGACCCTGCGCGAGATCAGCCTCGAGGAACTGCTCAGCCGCGCGCCCGTGCGGCTGGATCCCGAACCCGTCCGCGCCCTGGTCGCCGGTCGGCGGGTGCTGGTCACCGGAGCCGGCGGCAGCATCGGCTCGGAACTGGCCCGCCAGATCGCCGCCAGCGGCCCGGCCCACCTGACCCTGCTGGACGCCGCCGAGGCCAATCTCTTCCACATCGACCGCGAGCTGGGCGAGGCCTGGCCCCGCCTGCCGCGCCGCGACGTGCTGTGCGACGTGCGCGACGCCGCCCGTCTGGACCTGGTGTTCGCCGCCGAGAAGCCCGAGATCGTCTTCCACGCCGCCGCCCTCAAGCACGTGACCCTGGTCGAGAACCATCCCTGCGAGGGCGTGCGCACCAATGTGCTGGGCAGCCGCAACGTCGCCGCCGCCGCCAAGGCCTGCGGCGCGGCCCACCTGGCCCTGATCTCCACCGACAAGGCCGTGGCCCCGGCCAGCGTCATGGGCGCGACCAAGCGGGTGGCCGAGGCCGTGGTCCGCCAGTTCGGGTCCAGCCAAGCCACGCGCGTCAGCGTCGTGCGGTTCGGCAATGTGCTGGGCTCGGCCGGTTCGGTGGTGCCGATCTTCCAGCACCAGATCGCCCGCGGCGGCCCGGTGACCCTGACCGACGCCCAGGTCGAGCGATATTTCATGACCATCCCCGAGGCCGTGCAGCTGGTGCTGCGGGCCGTGGCGCTGTCGGCAGGCGACGTCGAGCCGCCCACGGGCGTGCTGACGCTTGAAATGGGCGAGCCGGTCAAGATCATCGATCTGGCCCGACGGATGATCGAGCTGCAGGGCC
>Ga0307515_10018591_pt1 | contig 12557 bp, 9 predicted proteins | sample 17_EM_MG_FD_194513 | JGI IMG/M metagenome (GOLD analysis project Ga0307515, IMG submission 194513) | Populus trichocarpa ectomycorrhiza microbial communities from riparian zone in the Pacific Northwest, United States - 17_EM | ecosystem: Host-associated > Plants > Roots > Unclassified | place... | reverse complement strand
TCCAAGGTATCGATTAGCTCAAGTTGATCCAAGGGTTTCGATGCATTCGCCAGCATCATCCTTATGTTTGCCTTCAGCTTTTCGCTTCGCGCTATGTACGGCTCTCCCTAAACAACATCAAATTCAAGTATTCAACTCAAGTTGCGTGACACTAAAATAACATGAGATTACAAGGACAAACAATTATACCTTATATTTACTAGTAAGTGACTGAACAAAATCATAGTCCCACATGGAAGTTTCGTAATTTGCCGACCTCCGGACAATTTGGTCATCATCTCCGGTGGTAACCTTGCAGCGACCTTTAGTAGGTACAGAGCGAGAATTCTTGCTTGATACAGATTCTACCAAGGGTCGACTAGGAGATGCTAATGTGGGGAGAGTGCTAAACGATGAATCCAAGTGGGTAGGAGCCATTCCAAAGTGTTTTGGACTAGAAAATTTTTAGTTGAGGATGAAAATTCCAACTACGTCTTTATATTTATACAACATTCAAACGTGTTTGTTATATACACTGCATTTACACCTTTATTTTTATAAAATGATGTCATATGGTGATGTGTTTGTTTTTATGATGAACATTCATTTTATTTTTACTTTTTTGTATTTTTTATCTTTCTATATTCTATATTGTGTTACCATTTGTTTTGCATATTTTGAAATAAAATTTTTTTAACTTAATATACTACAACATTTAACAGTTTTACCGACGGAATTTTTCTATCAGCATGAGATTACCATTCTGTTGGTGAAAATTGTAGCGACGAATTCACCAATGAAATTCATCCGTTGGTATACCGTTCATCGGTAATTCCATAATTTATGGCTAATTATATCGGTAAAAAAATATTAAAAACCAATGGTTTTACAGATGGAAAATGCGTGCAAAAAAAATAATTTCCGCTGGAAATATTCCGTCAGTATATTTCCATCGGTGATAGTGGCATATGCAGTAATGTTTTTCCAACTCTCTAAAATATACCGACAGATAAAAGTTTTACCGACGGAATTTTTCCGTTAGCATGAGATTACCATTCTATTGGTGAAAATTGTAGCGACGAATTCACTAATGAAATTCGTCCGTCGGTACATCGTTCATTGGTAATTCCATAATTTATGGCTACTTCTATCGGTAAAATAAGTATTAAAAACCAATGGTTTTACAGATGAAAAATGCGTGCAAAAAAAAAATTCCGCTGGAAATATTTCGTCAGTATATTTCCATCGATGATAGTGGCATATGCAGTAATGTTTTTTTCAACTCTCTAAAATATACTGAAAGATTGATTCTGTCTATATTCCCATCGGTAAATCACTAACGAGATTTTTTTGTCGGTGATTGTGTCATATGTAGTAAATTTGTTCCAACTCTCTTAAAGATACCAATGGATGAATTCCGTTTGTAAGTTCATCCGTGATAATTAAAAAATAAAATTGTATAGAATAATAAAAAAAATAAAAAAATTAAACAAATAAAATTGTATAAAATTGAAATATGTAAAAATAAAATTGAATAATATAAAATCCAAATATTCGTTACAATTTTATTTGTACAAATAAAAATTAAACTGGAACAATGGTGACGTTGGAGGAGGATGAGGCTGGTCGTTTTAAAGACCATACAACAAAAAAGGGGCGCACATGTACCACTCATCTATGATCTCATGTCCATGACTATTAGGCAGAGTTGTTCATAATTTGCCAAGAGTTGCTTATATTTTTTGGTGAGATGAGTCGTGTATTATTGCAAGGCCACGAACTCCTGAGACTGGGTGCTCGATACCGATTAAGAGCTCCCAGCGGTTGAGACACTATAGGCCGCCCGCAAGTTCTCGGCCGTAGTGTTGGAGAGTTCGTGCACCCGATTTCTATGGGTTCCACTAGATGATCTTGCCTCCATCCACAAATACAGATCGAAACTCAAGTGAGTTGAAGGATTGTCCTAGTATCTCTCCCTCAACCGGCAATTATATGTCTCATGAAAATTAAAAAAGAAATCATCAAATTCAATTCAAGAAAATAATAACTTACGAAAGAAAATGGTTGAACAAACATACCACAAAGTGTTGAGCGCGGTTGTCGATGAATTGTTGCACCCCATTTTGGTGGTCTTCACTCCACACACATCCAAGAAACGTAGCTTGTAAGAAAAAAAATGTTGCAAGTTAAATATATTTATAAATAACAAATTAATTAATCCTAAATGTCATTAAAATTAATCTTACCATCTGCTTCGCATATACACTGAACGGAATGGAGTCGTCAGTGTGTGTGCTAACCGAACCGTGAATTTTCTAGTTTCGGTTCTCGACATCGGATTGTGAGCGTCATATGAACCGTTCAGACGTCACGTGCTGAATATATTGCACCCATATATCCTTCGGGATGTATGGCGGCCTCAAATCTCTCTAAACCACCATGTCATTCCAGCCTAGTAGAGCATTATCTTTACCGTATTTTTTAGCTCTTTTCTGTGCTTCATACCAAAAATCACGCAACCTACATGATACAAATGTATTTTATATGAGTTAATGAAAAATTAGATTTTAATATATAATTTGTTTTTTAAATATTGTATCGTTTTTTATGTTACTTAGTTGTAGCGTGATTCTCCCACACTCTCCTCGTAACATTATCATTTGCAATATCCCACTCAAATTTGTTCTATGTATACATAATTTATTAAAAATAAATCAATAATTTCAATATAACATAAAAAATAGTTAATTTTTAAAGTTAATATTAACTTCAAATCTTCTAAACCATGTATCGATATAAGGCTTTCAATTAGGATGTCCGGAAACCTGACTCCATTGAAACAATGGAATCTCCATCGATGATTTAAACGCCAATGTTATTACTCAGGCGGCTCAATGTTTGTGAACCTAAAAATCGATAAAATTAATGAAATATCAATTAGTTGTTCACAAATTACATTATAAGTAAAAAAAAACTCAAATCAAAACAAATTTACATTGAAAGGTTGTCCTTCCAATGTGCTTTGTACTTGCAAGAGAATTGACCCTGTTATGAAGGAACACCGCATCTACATTGTGGAATTGCGCTGGAAGAGGCAGCATCACAAGTTGCCGCATGTGCCTTTTCTTGGTTGGCACCTAATGACACGTCATCATCGCTACTAGAAGAACTAGCTGTGACCATGTGCTCATGATGTGCAGTTGATTTTGTTCTATGCTTCTACACAAATTTGATGAATAATTACATAATTAAATTTGATTTTTAAAAACACATTCCGCAGCACCTCCCGTATATTGGAGACTACTCAAATTGTTCAAACCTGAAAATATTGATAAGATATATGCCACAAACTAGTTGGTTTTATTTTATTTCTACTAGAAATTTTGAATTATTCAATTTTATCTCATTTTCAACATGATAATATAATGTTTCTAATCATAAACTAAAGAAAAATAAATCTCATATACAAGCTGACATCTATACAAATTTAACAATAAAATATGGAAAAAAATATTATTTCTATATATTCAACTAACATCTATACAAATTTAACAACAACAATTAAAATTCAACAAAACAATCAAACAGTTTATTATGCAATATATACAATAAAATTGAGATAAAACAATTAAATTTAATTCTATATATTCATTTAACATTTATACGGCAAATTCAATAATAACTATTAAAATTCAATAAAACAATCAATCATGATTGCAATAAAAACAATAAAATAGGCAAAAAATTAATATAAAAAAAACTATATACTTTAGGAATAAAAAATGCTTACCTTGATAGTGTGTTTATTTTTAGACTTTACCTATGTATAATACAAAAAAAACAAAAATATATTGCTAATAAACCAAAGAAAAGATGAAAAATAGAAAATCATTAAGTAAATTGAATCCCAATACATACCTTTTAAACTTTGAAGATGAAGATAGAACTAGAAATTAAAGCAAAATCGCTTGAATAGAGAGGAAAAAACGAGAGATTTAAGTTTTTGAACCAGAGGAAAAAAATGAACTAAAGGTGTGTTCGCTGGGTTTTACACTACGTTTTTACTGACAGAATCACTGACAACATATTAAATAATATTTTTTTTAATTAATCTATCAGTAATTTTCTCGGTAAATTCGCACTAAAATTTTAATTTCGCTCTAAAAGTTTCAAAAAAACCCTCCAAAATTTTCACAACCTATCAATAATTCCCTCACTAATGTAAAAAGTATACATGGTCAAAGATGCATTAATTGCCCGCGCTTTGGAATTCACAGTTCATTAGTAAACTACAATTGACTTAGAGGACTTCGATTGACATCACCAATATGGGAGGTGAATAGTTCCCTTCGCCTCTAAAAAACATCGATGGACTGAGATAGTCGGTATTTCTATTGGTGATATGTGAACAGTTCCCTTTGCCTCTGGAATACACCGACGGACACAAACCATCGGTGTTTCCATCGATGAAATGGGAACTATTCAATGATGTACGAGGTGAACAGTTCCCTTCGCCTCTAGAATACACCGATGATTTTTTTCCGTCAGTGTTTCCATTGGTGAAATGGGAATTGTTCACCGATGTGGGATGTGAACAGTTCCCTTCGCCTTTGGAATACACCAATAGTTTTTGTTCCATTGGTGTTTCCATCGGTGATGTGCACAGTGAATGACAGGTTGTGTCTATTTTCCTATCTATTGTCCCTGCAAATACTTAAATTGAAAGTTGCACACCCAACACAATAACAACAGTTCACAAAACAATTATGAAATAATTATTTCTGCATCCATAAATATTACATTTTAAAAAATTGCATTACACTTTCGTGTTCTGATAGTTAGTCAGTATTAGCTTCTTCTTTTTCTTCAATTGAATCGTCATTAGCTCCACCGTAATCTTCAACGTTGATAACATTGGTAGCATCATCTTCATTGATTTATGCTTGTCCGCTGGAGCTCAAAACAACATTCAACTCCTCAGCGTTAACATCAATAAGACTATTATCAAAGATGTGAAAATTTGAATTTTCTTCTAAGTCAATTGATGGAGCAATTCGATATAGTTCAACCAACTCACTAACTTGAAAGACATCATCTCCCACACCTATGTCTTCGTTCTCATCCTAAATAACTTCAACATGACCCATGGGTTTTGTTTTTAAAATGAATAACCAATCAACTCTTAAACAATCATTTCTAAAGGAAGGGGTGTATATGTAATAAATTTGTTGGCATTGCTTGGTGAAAATAAAGACATCGTTTACATTGTAGAGTCTAGCTTTTGAGTTAATTTTGACCAGACCATAGTGGGGGATATACTCTGATTCCTCTGTCAGTGGTGTCATACCAATAACATTTGAATAAAAACACTTTATTATGCTCGCTATGATATTGCAGTTCAACAACCTTTTCTAATTTACCATAATAGTCAACTTCAAACTCAAGTTGATCTTTTAACACAAACACCATTGTTATATGTCTTTCTTTCATGCCTGTATTCTTTAGTATGAAACACATATTCATTGGCAAAATACCCGTTGTAGCACTTCACTTTTCTTTCAAGACCTAGGCTTAGTAAAGAAAATGAAACACTGGCATTCCTTTCCATTTGATAAACCTTGTACATCAAGTGCAACAATGAATAGTAAACAAGAATTCTGTAATGAAATTAAGTACAATGATAGATAATGAGTTTGTGATAGTACTTGCATATGTTTTGAACCACGTGGCAAATTGTTTATCTTGTAATCAAAAAATTTAGGATTCCATCAGCTATGAGTTATTAGACAGTAAATATTGTTGATGTTGCCTATGAGGTTTTCAAAAATATATAAGTTTATGATATTACCATAGATAAATAGTCCATTTACAACAAAGTTTAAGTAGTATATATACTTACTGAATAAAAGGTCTCAATTCATCGCAGTTAAATAACAGATAATTATGTGCTTGTTTGAATTCTATTTCAGACAAATATCTTCCCCTTATAACATTTTTAGGTGTGGGTCATCCAAGATTGGAGAATATTGACAAGTTCTCACTTGAAAGCACTTCACCAGATAGTTTTTTTAAAAGTATTTCTGGAAATCAAACTTCTTTGGTTGAAGACCCAACACACAACATTCAATACATACATTCTTTTGATTGTCTTGTATTTTGAAAATAAAAATTGACTCGTTGTAAGATTAAAATAGTTTTTCTATAGTTCTTTATATCAATTCTAATCTCTGATTTTGAGTATGTCATTTGATAGTATGTGACGAGGTGACATTTAATGGATTTCAATAGTAGGAGGTTCGAGTAAAGACTCAAGGTTCAATTGAAAAAATTTCTCATTTTCAGCACTTACTTTATCAACATGCATAATAAACAGTAACTTAATTTGTGAAGTCACAACCCTTATGGAAAGCTGTTGAAGTTTTGAAAGTGTCATTTATCGGTTTAAATCACTTACTTGTCACTGTTTATTATGCTCAAAAGGTTATGGTTCATGATTACGAAAGAAAGAGAAATTCATAAGCTCAAAAGGTGTTTGAGAGTTTTAAAGACCTAGGATCACTATCACCTATTTATTAACTCTCTTTCTTGTTGTCTTTGTAGAAGAAAGTGACATGCCATAAATTTCATCAATAAATATTGTTTCCTAAAATAAAACAGGAAACTCTATCATAATCAAACAATGAGCAATGCCTCTCTCAACAAGATGTTTTATTAGTAAAAAACTTTTAATGTCATCAATCAAGATCAAACATTAGCATATAACTATGTCACTCCTTTCATTGTCAATCTTAAACTTAAACAGAATACTAAGACTCATTGCCAATCATTTATCTCCTGATATTCCTTCACCTCAAATATCAATTTGAAGGAAAGGTCAAGGTTCTTTATCAATCATTAGCCTCGTCATTTCCTTATTTCTATTTCACTATCTTTGTAAAAGCATAACATATAATAATGCCACACATTCCATGTTCACCTAAAACATCAATATTCTCTTAACAGAGACCATAAAGCAAATCCAACTTTTCGTATAACCAATTTAATCATTTAAAGACACCAAGGCTTTATTATAGACACCAAAAGACATGTTCATGGTTCAATATCTTTATTTTTTAACTATTTCCCTTAGCATCGACTTTTGGCATTTGTTGGACTCTTCTTCAATTAAAAATCTCTTTCTCTCTTCCAGACTTGATAGGAATTTCCCTACCTTTAACATTGACTTGCCTTTAAATACGGATGATTTCTACTTTTTGGCTTCCACATAGCCTTCCTCAAAGTTTTCTTTGATGCCCCTCAGTTTAGGGTTTTTTTTCACTTTTAGCTCTTTCTCAATCGTTAGGCTTTCATTCTTAACATTCTCCTTTTCCATTGATTATAACATTGTCTTCATCTTTCCAACCAAAAAAATCCTTCACTTGCCCCTAGTATGGGGTGTGATCCATGTCAGGGTGTCTTTTCAAAACAAAGATTCTATCATGCTCAAATTGAGATTGTAAGGGATATATATTTTAAGAATTATGAATAGAATAAACAAAGATGGTCTGTTCTCATTTTACGCAAGGTCAGTTACAAACGATAAATTTTGACCTTGTCTAACATAATTATTTGGACTTATAAGAATCATGATTCACAAGTCTATAACTATTGAATCACTATATGTCAATATGCATACTAGTAAGGCTTAGCTCTATAATGTGTGGTTTAATTTTGTATATGAGTTCAAAATATGTTTGGTCATTCCATATTGTTTATCATGCCATTTTAACAAATACTGAGTCATTTCTATGATAAAAAATATTAATCTTTCAAGATTGATTTAGCCTTAATTTCATATGTTGGAGTTTAATCAAAATATTTTGTCAAAATGAAATGTTAAACATCTATTCATTTCAGAACAATAAAGAGGCAAAGAAAAGATATATTTCTTTTAAAAAATGATTTAATCCTAGAACAAAGTGCAGAATAGAAAAATTGAAAATTCTATAACAACATGATTGACAATTCAACATCCTTCTTGGAACAACTTCTCTAGAAATATTTGTGTTTTGCTAAGTATTTTTAATCACTTGTTATGTTGAGGATGTTCTGATGTACAACCTAGAGAATGGTGGTTTAAGGCAATTGTTCTTAAAGGCTAGGCAATTCTAATGTTGTGTCTGATTGTTCTTCTTCCTCGTTAATAAAAGTGAATCGAAATGTGAAGCATCCATGGAGAAACCTTTCCCTAATCGTAACACATCAATGCTTCCAATCTTGAGGTTGAATAATGTCACGTTAGGAAAATATTCTCTTATAAGCACAATGTCGACATTGCAGAAGGCCAAAGGACTTACATGGGGTTCTTTCCTTGTTAAAACCCCTATGTTTATTCAATGTCTTTTGTTCCATTGTTTTATGTTATAGCTCTCCATGATCCATAATTCCATTAAATCATTCTTTCTATAAATGCAGGTCATGACAAGTTTTACTTTGTATTCAACAAGCCTAATATCTTAGCTATCATTGTCCTTGTAGATTGGTAAAGGAGGAGAAAATAAACAATAACTCTCCTTTTTCACATCAAATACAAATATGTTTCTCTTCCAAATAAACCAATGAAATGAACCATTCACTAATACTTTTCTTATACGACAAGAAGACTCATCTCGTGGCAACTTTGCTTCATTTAGTAGCTTCTTTCTTTAAGTCTTCAAGTCAAACAACTCGACTCTAATGTAGTGGCACATATAGAACTCTTTATCATATGAGAAAAACGTAGGCTTCGATAATATCATGATCTTGTAGTTTAAAGGCTTTGATCTTTCAACCATCAAGCCAAATTCTACAGTATCATACCGTGTATTTGGATTTAGGATCTTTTGCTATTATTTGATAGCAGGGTTACACACATAATATCATGGTCTATTGTATATGAGGAAAAGTAAAGCTTTTTGGTTTGTTGATGCCACAATCCTTACATGGTTAGGAAGGAAATCAAATGATATTTCAGGATGAGGCTTCAGAGTGTCAGTTGAAATAAAGGAAACATGATATTCATTTCTGATCATTCATTATATAAAGAACCCAAAGACAATGTTAATTCTTTAGTTGTGTAGCTTTATAAAAGTGGATTTATATGTGAACTTGTTGCACTCCTTGGAAAAAAAAAAGCCTAAATTTCCCCATAGTCTCCATTAATGAATGCATCTGAACTTCATAGATGACATCCGAGCATAGGACACAAGCTGAGTTCATGGTAAAGTAGAGACTCTTGTTACCAGCTTGCAGAAAACCACAAGCGATGCTTTTGGATTGGAAATTAAGCGAATCTTTCTTAACACCATCATATATAGGCAACTCTTGACTCGTTAAGGGAAAAATTTAGAGACCTATATTTCAAATTATGAGCATGCATGTTAAATGTATGAGTATGTTTTTATATGATGAACTCACTCTTCAAGGGGTAACACACGGTTGTAACTCTTGCATGATGAACAAAAATTTTAATTCTTGCCCAAACTTGAAAATGAAAATTTCCCGAGTGACAGTTATTGTGTCACCCGTAAGACTTGAATTCAAAATGATTCAAGAAAGGCTTGTCTTGATGCAAAATAATGTGTAGGGAGCATACACCTTGAAGGCTGGTTTTAATCTTTTTACTATTTGGTCTCTAAAAAAAGAGTTTCTCATTGTCCTAGTGATCACCCTTATGAAAGTAATATGGGGGCTCAATAGGTAATTGGATGACATCTATACAATCAGTACTAGTCCAAGTACTCAACAAAGAGTTGAAAGTCATAGGGTAAGCTGCTACTCCCCACATAACCTAAAGTTTCCATGTTCGTAACCTAGAGTGACATATCTCAAATAAACTACTAATGCATGAAGACATGTACGCATGGGTAGGATAAAATATGTTAAAGCATAAATAAAATAAAATAAAATAAGCCAAATGCAAAAGTTTAAACACATCAAAATAGATAAACCACATCAAATACACAAAGCTTAGTCCAATACTATCAGAAACAATATTGTCCCTAGTGGAGTTGTCATTTTGTCGCACATAGACGCGTGACGTCGGGGGGTCGAGGGAGTTGTCACCTTAGTTGTTTGGTTCAAGGTAGCTAGGAAACTCAGGTGTACTAGTCTTATCAAAAATTCAAAGAGTAAGGAATTGGTTGTGGCTAGGAAAGGTATTTGCACCCCTAGAGCACCCTACCTGAGTTAAACTGCAATGTGTGGCTTGAATGTGATTTAAAGATTTTTATAGGTTCCTAACCAATGGTCTGTCTATGGCTTAGAATGAGTATTTATTCAAGTGAATAAATCTAGTTTTTTCTAATTCATTATGGGCTCGTGTACCCAAATGAAGTCTTATGGAAATGATCCATATGGGTGCTTTGACAAAGTTTACATATCCTGAAAGGCGGAAGAGTTTTCCATAACTCATGGGTTTTGATGAAAAAATACTCCCAGTTAAAATTGGTGACTATTTAGAATAACTCTAGGAATTATTTGGTTAACTCCTGATATTTAATTAACTATTAGCCTCACTTGTAGGTCCAATATTTATACCAGAATATTGACATTAATTCTCATGAATTAAAAGTTTAGTGATTATTGTAATATTGGCCAAATTCTTATGAATTCAATAAACCGATTATTAAATCTAGAATGCATGCTAAACAAAAGTAAAACCTACCATGTATTTTATTTTTTAAACAGGATATATATGATTTTTTATATTTTTTAGAGATTGACCATATGCAATTAAAAACATTAAATTCTTTTTGTCCTTTTTTATTTTAAGTATTTAAAAACATATAATAAAATACAAACACACACACATTCTTGTTTACTATATTTTGCTCACACACCCTACTGACCTTTTTATTGGGGGAAATTGGTCTTACCTTTTTATTTATTTATTTTTGTTTCTATTGGGGTTGCCAACTACTTAGGAATAATAGGTCTAAGGTTTTTTTTTTTTTGTGTGTTATGTGGGTGTGGGGAGAGTATGTGAGAATATGTTTTTTGTTTTTTATAATGCCCTCCTCCACTTTTTTTTTATGTGTATGTTAGGCACCAATTTATATGTAATTTTTTTTTTGTTATTTTTAATTGCTTGGTCTCCAACCAAACTTGGTGCAAGTTGATCCCTCAACTTCTTTCTTGACATTTGGTTCCGTTGTAAATATTGATTTTTTTGATTTTTTGTATTTTTTTTTAAAAAAAAAGTAACATCAATGTCAACTTAAAAATACACATTAACAACCAAACATATAGAAAACAAATGTTGCAAGTGACGCAAAGACGTCAAGAACATACTTTTTCGGGTTTTTACTATTTGTTACTATTTTTGGTTTTTTTAAAAAAATTTTTCAAGAATGGGGTAAAAAATTAGGTGGCAACAAGTTTTTTCAATTGTGGTCGAGTTTGGATTTCAACCTCAATTTTCTTCATTTCTTCAACCAATCTTGTCAAAATATATTAATTTGGCTATTCTACTGGTATTTTGGTCCTCTGCAGTTCGAAGACTTATCTCCTCATGTCCCGAATATATTTTTAGATTTTTTATTTTTTATTTTTTGGATTTTTAAATTAAAAAATATACATTTTGTATAGAACAATATTTGGGGATCCAAAATTGAGTTATGACATCAGTCCCTATATTTTTTTTTAAATTTAATTTTAATAAGTAAAATTTTTTTTGATTGATCTTTCCTTCTCTTCCTTTTCTTTTGAATTTTTTAATTTTTGAAAAAATTTTCAATACAATAACAATACACGAAATCATCAAAAATTTTGAAATTACCAAAAATTGGCTAAATCACCAAAAACTTTTCCATTATTTAAAAAAATTATTGAAAACGGGGTAAAAAAAATGAGTGATGACACTTCCAATAAAAGCTGGTTATCTATAGTAGAGTTGTATCAATGAATTCTCCTATTAAAATTAGTGAAATTGGAGCTCTTTTAAATTCGTGCATAATGTAGTTGGAATACTTACTAATGTTCAATATGTTTTTTATATGAAGATTAATCTTATTTATCTAAGTACACTTCACAATAAAGGGTTCAAATTAATTTATCTAGTTAGTTAAAACATATTATAATCTAAGAGTTTGCTATTAATATTTTAAAATTGTGATCAAAAACTTTTGTTGAGTTACAACATTTACTTAAATTTTCTATACTTTCTCATAATTAATTTGCTACATCTTCTTTAATCATGTTACAAAATATTTACCTTATGTTAAAAAAATGCAAGCTTTGTTACAAAACATAAAAAAAAAATTATAATATTTCTATAATGATGTTTTAACTTTCGTAATCTTATTACAAAAATTGATTTACAAATTTTTAAATTTTGTAATAAAAAATCATTTTATATGATTTTAATAAAACTTGTAAATAATTATCATTAACACAAAAAAAAAAAGACAAAACCATATAGATTCACTCTAATTTCAAGAGTGTTTATTATATTTCAAGATATTGTTACCAAGCTCTTCAAGATCATGTTCAAATAATATGTTTTTAAAATTGCAATCAAATAGCTTCAATTCATTACTTTCGATGGCAGACCAATGACA
>Ga0307515_10018590_pt1 | contig 12557 bp, 9 predicted proteins | sample 17_EM_MG_FD_194513 | JGI IMG/M metagenome (GOLD analysis project Ga0307515, IMG submission 194513) | Populus trichocarpa ectomycorrhiza microbial communities from riparian zone in the Pacific Northwest, United States - 17_EM | ecosystem: Host-associated > Plants > Roots > Unclassified | place... | reverse complement strand
AACCAAGTGGTCGGAAAGAAGTGTTTAATCGTGCACACTCGTCACTACGTAACGTGATCGAACGTTCTTTTGGGGTATGGAAACAGAGGTGGAAAATTTTGCAAAACATGCCTGCTTATCCATACAAGACACAAGTTGAGATTGTAGTTACATCAATGGCACTACATAACTATATTAGAAGGAGTTCGCAAGATGATGCAGTTTTTTCCGAGTATGATCACAACCCCAATTTAATTCCAGATGACTTTTTACCTGATATTGTTCAGGCTTCGGCCGTTCAAGGCTCACAGAGGCCTTCACGTATGGATTTTGTACGCGATGGAATTGCAAATAGTTTAATGGAACAATAAAGGAGTACATTAATGTATGAGGATTTTTCATTTTGTTATGTAATCATAATTACAAAACACCTATGTTTTGGAATTATATATATGCGTTTATCTATGTCCTTTTAATTAATTCAAATCAAATATAAAATACAAAGCTTATTAACAAAAAACAAGAACATATTTTTTTTTAACCATAGTTTTACCAAACACAAAACTGCTTTTTTTTTCGATCACAATTTCAACCACAATATTTTAACCAAAGACAAAAAACTGTTTTTTTTAAAACCACAACTTCAACCACAGTTTTAACCAAACACCATTTTTTTTTAAAATCAACCTCACAAAAATCACTTTTTATTAAACTATTTTTTTTACATTACAACCACAAAAGCTACCGCAATACCAAACACACTTTTTAATTTGAAATCTGACCCACGGCTAGCTATTATAAATTATTAGGACCTTTTGTTTTTATTTCAAGGAAATTGAAGAGGCCCAAAATCGAGGCGGGAAAGGCAAACAAACTCAAAATTAAAAAGGTAGTTTACTCACTCTACCACCACTCAGTACTCCGAAATTCCTAACCCTCGCCGGAGAAATGAGAGGCGCAAGTCACCGCCGCCCAACAAACTCTTTCAACCCACAGCCGACGCCCGATCACCACCGCCATCAATACGCCAACAACACCTCCCGCGATTCCGATGCCAGTTTCGCCAGCAGTCGCCCATCCTCCATCGGCGTTGGACGCACCGCCGACCCATATACTGAGAAGGCTCACCAGGCCTCCGCAATTCGCGCAATCAACGCTTACCTCTCCTCGCACTCCTCCAAACTCTTGCCACCTAACGCAACCCCCTCCGGTAAAGATATCACCGAAACCCTAAAATACCTCCTCCACCAACTCGATTACGAATCGACGAAACTTGAGGATGATCTAGCTTCCATCTTGAAATCCCTCAATTGCCCCTTCAAATTCAACAAATCTACACTCCGTGCACCCAATACTCCTCACAATTGGCCTTCCTATGTAGCCATAATCCACTGGCTAGTCCAGCTTGCGATGTATAGAGAGGATTTGGCGGCCAAGACGGGATCTTTGGTCGAAAACAACAGCATGTTTATGTATGCTTTGGATAGTTACCTGAATTATATTCGCGGCAATGATGATTCGGTGTTGGAATTGGATAACGAATTTATGGGGAAGCTAGGGAAAGAGAGGGAGTCCGTGTTGGAAAATGTTAGGGTTTTGGAAGCGAGTCTGAAAGAAACTGAGGCAAAAGCGGAGGCATTGAGAGCAGGGCCTACAGAAAGGGAGAGGTTGGAGAAGGAGAGGAGTGTTTTGGAGGAGGATGTGAAGAAGTTCCATGCTATGATTGGAGAGTTCACTCAGGGGATCGAGGTGTTGGAGAAAGGGTTGGAGGAGAAAAGGAAGGAAATGGAGACAAAAGTGGAGGAGAAAAAGAAGCTCGATGAAGAGAATGATGAGTTGAAGAAGAGGGTGGAGGAGCAGAGTTTTAATCCGAGGGATGCTGAGAGGATGAAGAGGGAGTTGCAGGTAGTGGATAGAGATATTGTGGAGGCTGAGGCTTCAAGGAATGCTTGGGAGGAGAAGATGTGGGATCTTGATGCTACAATTGCACATAAGTTTAAGGAGATTGAGGCACTTGCTATGGAGTGTAACCAGGCTACTAGGAGGTTTTTTTTTTATCCTGAATATTTTCACTTAACAATATTTGATTTTTGAAACTCTTAATTTTCTGCGTGTGTCCCTGACTTGCTGCCACATTTTTTGTTTTGCCTAGTTGATATGATCAACTGTTAGAATAAATGGTTGGAGGGAAGGACAAAAAGGGATGGGGGGAGGTGGTTTATACCTCGCTCTCCACTAAGGAAGCGATCAGTTAGTTTTACCTTAGTATATAATTAAGCTGAACTATGTTATCTAAAGACAGATTATTTTTAAAGCACAAGTCTTTTGCTATGGAGATAAATCGATCCATTTGTTGTTAGAGACGTTGTGCCTTCTGGCTAGCTTAATGAAGTAACGAAACAGTACAAACAACAAACAAAGCAGTGCTTTCTCTTAGTTCTCTTGATGTTTAGGTTCAGCCAAACAAACAACAAATGTCTCATTTTGTGTACATATATATGATGACGGCTAGCAGAGACATGTCCGCTGCAGCCGGACACATAAGAGGGGTTATTTCTGGGTGTGATGGATAAATCTAAGAATCGATTGAGATTTGTAAATCATACATTTGTTATTAATTTCTTGATGCTAGGCGCGTGCAAGTCCTTTACTCTGTTTTGTAAAACACACACACATGTGCGTGTGCGTTTTTAAGTTCAATTTTTAAACCAAAAACCTGTCTTACTTCTGGCAAAGAAGGTTAGGCTTATTCCCTAGGTTTGATTGCTGTACCAAAAAAATTAGATGATTCCTTGTTTTCAAATCGTTGTTGGCCTCCTCTTGACATTCATGTTGTGTAGAATTTTACTATAGTGGCTCTCCATGTTTCACTGTTCTTGTTGCTCTTAAATGGCTCCATTTTTGCAAGTTATTCACAATCCAGGTCGACTTGTGCAGATTGTGACATCAGGTATATGTTAATGCATTTAACTTCATCTGCGTGTGTGTCTGACTTGCTGCCACTTTTCTTGTCCCTTTTACTTGTTGTCATGCTAAACTTTTACTACTCTGCTGCATCTGATTTCATGTTGACGGTTGCAGGTTAAAGCTTGGAAATGGCTATCAATATGTGCCTAATGCCAATGGGTCCACAGCTGCTGAGATCATGGGGCTTGACTACAAAACCACAATTAAGCCTGGGCTTGAATCCTTTGCTGCTGCTGTAAAGGGAAGTTCTATGGCAAAACTGGAAGAGTTGATTTTGCTTCAAAAACAGTCATCAGAATTAGCTGCTAAGATTGAGGGAAAAAGAAATCGTACCTCCACACTTCAATCGCATATTGATGAAGTAAGTTCATTAGAACTATGTCTTTACAGTTTGGGGTGTAATTTATGCTATGCCTTTGTGGTATATTATGCTTAAATCTTAATGCAAGTGGAATTATGCACTTTTGATTTCAACTATAGACAACAAATTCTACCCTCTTCCCCCCTGAAAACTTTGGTGATTGATGACTTATCTGTATCAATGAAAAAGCCATTGTTTAAAGGTATGTGACATGAGCTAACATACCTGGATCCCACTTCATTAATGAGAAGTTTTCTTGCAAATTAAGATAGTCGCAAAGCTATCCTAACTGGATGCACAACATCTTAGAAAATCTGTTGAAGAGAGAAAAAGTAGACACTTGGTCATGTAGCAACACATCTGATGCCTATTTCCGAGTCCATGTAGCATGATTCTTACAATGAGACTGAAATCTGAAACCACTATATTTTTTTTTTACAAAACGAGTGTGATGGTCTCTCCTCAGTAAGCGTTCCCGGGTTAGTGATTACTCTACCAAGGAACTGTCCTGTTGGAGGCTGTCTTGTTTTTTTACTAACACTTCAGGTTTGTGCATTTTCTCAAATGGAATTTCTCTATTGTGCTCTCGCTCCTTTTCACATATCATTGAAAGGAAAAGTTTTTACTGCCACAATTTCCTTAGTTTCACATAATCATGGCATTAGTAGAAGTCTTGGTGTTGTGACCACAAGGTGCAGGTTTGATTTCTTGGCAGTAGCCACTTCATGCAAAATCCTTGAATGTTAGGAATGTCCCCAAATTCTCCATTCTATGACCCCACCCCACTATGGAGGAAGCGTAGCTTGTGAATGGCCAGTTGTTGCAGCATAATTTAGTTCAACATTGACCTTGATTCCATTTAGGTGTATAATTGTAAGGGCCCTGGTTTCATGTTTTTGATTTTGTTCTCTATGCTCTTTTTTAGGTGCACTTATGATACATGTAATCTCTTTATTTTGCAGTCAAAGATTTCTGTTTCATGTGATCTTATCCAAAATTTTCAACTATTCCATCAACAAATTAGTAATAGCCAGTGTCATTTGTTGTTAGTGGCAAAGATGCTGCACCTATGAGGCTATGACTGAGAAAATGGCCGAGCAAGTGACCCTGTTTTACAGGAAATACTAGTTGAATTACACCAGGAAAAGTATCTAATAGAATTTGAGAAGAGAAACAAAGTAGGAAATTTTATCTCAAGATTGTAGAAGTAAAATGTTCATTGGAATCATTACTAGTCTATTGGTGAATTGTGTTGCCATAGATGTTCTCCTTAGGCGTTTATACTGCTTTGTTCCCTTTCCCCTATAATTTAGAGTGCTTATATACATTACTTCATCATGTTTCTCTTACAATGAATATGAATATTTTGGGAATAGCAAAATGGTATTTGTTGGGTATCTTTATCCAGGTCAAACACTATTTGTGCAAATCGTTGCGTGCTTTTGCATCTTTTATATTTTATTAGATACCTTAAGAGTTGAGAACATGGTCTCTGTAAAATCATTTATCTTCCTTTATTTCATCCAAAGGCAGTGTTTTGCATTTTTTTTATTGCATGTTCACTTTTCCCACGAAGTTGCTATCGCAAATTCAGAAAATAGTGATATCCATATGTGATGGGACTGAAGAAGGACAACAATGGGAATTATTGTTTGACTATATAGAATTACAACATTGGATGATTACTCTGGATTTTTAGTACCTGTAGCAGCATTAGTATTTATTATTTAGTAGTTGAATTAGGAATTGAGGTTCCTTATTGGATCGGTACTGTTATTAGTTTTTTTTCTATTTTATTTGTTTTGGTGCCGATAAGCACTCCACCTAGACTTGAAGTAACATTGAATATTGACAAAAAAATAAAACCGAGTGTTCTTCCAGAGAATTGGTTCTGTTGTTGGTGGTTCTACACCAGTTTAAATATTGCAAAAGTTGGGGTAAGAAACATTCTATTGAAACCGAATTTCCAAAAGAAACCTACTCGACTTCATGCTTCTGTTTGGCTATTTAGGTTCCTATTTGGTTTCAAAAGAATATTTCAGTTCAGTTTGGTTTCAAAGAAATCAAAACTGAACTGACCCAAGTGAACTGTATTTCTTTTAATTTTAGATCAATGTATCATATATTTTTAACAAAAATGGGAACTTAATAGGCTTTTAAGGTGATCTACCATAAAAAAAAATACCAAAATCTTATAAACAGAAACCATGAAAGGAATCAAACCAACCAACCACATTTAGTTTGGTTTGGTTCTTCTATGAATTCAGTTCAATTTAGCTCAGTTATTGAAATTCAGAATTTTTGAAACCGTGTTGAAATTGCCATTTTGAATTATGGCTTGTAGGTTGCATAGCTCAGCTTCATTTATTTAATGTATCTCATGTATTTAATAGATTTCTCTGGCTTGCTTTTTAATGGAGGGATCATAAGATTCACCTTATCCTGAACAAATCATTTCTCTCAGATGGAAGCTCAGTTGAACTTGTCAAGGAAAGAAACAGAAGACAGCACTTCTAGATGTGCAGCTGAAGCTAAAAAGCTCGTAGAGGATGTTCAGATAGAGGCTCATAACTTGGATGTTTTGGAAAGAGAAGCAGCAGAAATTTTAAAGGTATGGCCTTTTGACTCGCCTATTTCTTCTAACAGTAAAGTCGAAGATTTTGGTATTGCTGGGAAGTACTTAAAAACCTGGTGGCAGAAAGATTTTCTTTAGATTTTAGGGTTAAAAGCTGCTAAAACATTGTGTTTTCTATGAAGGCTGCCGAACAAAAGTTGCAGGAGGCAATCAAAACAAGTGAAGAAGAAATTCAGATGCAGGCCGTTGAACTTCTTGCTCTGGTTGATTCAGTCTCAAAATGCAAAGAACAAATCGAGTCCAAAATCTCAGAGTCGAAAATCAAGTTATCTGAAACCGTGGTTGCTGTATCAAATGCTTACAAGGGTTCCTTATCAGCACAATTTGGTATCAATCTTGATATCAACCATTAATTTAAAAGGAAATATGTAAGCTTTTATACAATCTAAGTGGTAAAATTGTAACCTTTTGGTTTGTGCTGTAAATTTATTTCACCGTTGATCAGAACAAGGTTGTGGTTTTATTCCCAAGTATTGCAGGTGAGAGTTGAGTTGTTGGATTGGTACCATAGGAGACATTGTTGAGTGCTAGTCTTGTATGTAAAGCGATGTTTCCCCTTTGTTTTGGACTAAAGAAGTAAAGATAGTGTCTGCAACAATATCCAGTAGCTAATTTGTTTTTATGTTTTAAGATATTTTTAAATAAAAATATATATTTTTAATTTTTTTTAATATTTTTAGATTGTTTTGATGTGCTGATATTAAAAATAATTTTTTTAAAATATTATTTTGATATATTTTTAATCAAAAAACAATCACAAATATAATACTAAACAGGTATCATGGATAGAAATTTAAGAAAAACAAAGTTAACTTTTTTAATTGAATTATTTTGAATTATAATATCTCAGGTTATTATTATTTGTTTTTTTATGTTATTATTATTATTATTTCAGGTTATTATTATTTTGGAAAAAATTGAAATGTTCTTACTGGGTGATGGTGAACTTGCAATTCAATCCTCTTCCTTTCTTACATAATAGCATCTAAAGTTTTATTCAATTAAGTCCCTGTATGTGGGCACCAGAATTTATGATGGGTCCTTCATTTAGTTATATCAATATGAATGGACGAAAGAATTGGAGCAATGTTATATTTAAAAAACAAATTATATAAATTTTTTTATTAAATTTGAGGCGTCAACTGCTATTTTCCATGCTTAATCAATTGTTTAATATCTGTGGATACCATAAATCATTCGCCACAAATGCTCATTGATAGCATAACATTTTCTAAGAAAAAATAATCTGATTTAATTTAATGGGTATTATATAAATTAATACAAGAATAATAAATTAATGGGTATTAATTATTTAGCAAACCATGGCCGTTTAATCACAGTTTTGAATGATTTACTAACAAAAGCCTAAATCATAATAATCATGACTTTTCATAAACTTAATATAACAAAAATATGAAATAAAAAAATATATATCACAAATTGAATCCAAAATACCAAAGAGCAATTTTACAAAACAATATATTCTGTATCTAAACAAAACTATTTGTAACAAAATCTTAAAATATGACAATCATAGTCCTTTAACTTAACGAGACAAACTTAAAGTTACATTTAGGAACGCGATTGTACCTATATTTCTAAAAAAATTAATTTTTTTTGTATGTTTTATATCGTTTTGATACGCTGATCTCAAAAATAATTTTTTAAAAATGAAAACAAATATCATTTTGATGTATTTCGGCACGAAAAACACTTTGAAAAACAACAGCAACCACATTTCCAAACATGCTCTTATAGTTTAGATATCAATGTTACAAAATGATATATAATACTTTTAATAACATGTTTTTGACCTCTTGTTTTTTAATCGGGTTTTCAAAAAAAAAAAAAACACAAAAACAATAAATAATGAATGAAATTATAAGCAAGGGAGGTAAAAAAACCTAAAATAAACATGAAAATTCAGACCCCTCTCCAACCAACTGTACGGTAAAGAGATAAGGAAGACGAAGAGATCAAAAAATATAGCAGAGAAGGAGCTATAAAAAAAAAACATAAAGGAAAAACAAAAAGAAAAAAACTAGAGAGAAACCAAAAAGTAGAAAAAAGAGAAAAAAAACTAAATTCACCTAAAGATGCAAAAAAAAAAAAAAAAAGCAGAGAAAGAGGAGAGAGCAGAAAAAATTGAAATACTTTCTTCACGCCACATGCATATATTGTCTTATTTCTTCAAGCAATCACCGCCACGCAAAACCCCAAACAACACTGAATAAGACACCTATTGATCACCACTGCCACCGCACCATCAAAAGAAGACATGACACAACCACCTCGCGCAACAACCCTTCTCATGCCAGCAAAGGGAGAGAAAACTCGAAGCTTTCCCCATGTTGATCCCTCTCCTCAAGTGGCGGTAGACATCACTGTCAATGTAGAAAGGAAAAAGAGAACAAGGTGCACTCAATCAAATGGCTCACACTGCTCTAAATCATCGATGCGTGAATCACACGTGCCACATTTCACCCATAACATTCATGCATCGCCACTATTCTAGTCCAGTTCTAGCAGCTTTCGCCCGACCCCGACATCTACTAAAGGTTGTTTTTGAATCTTGAATGATTTTTTTGTTTGTTTGAATAATTTCTAATGTATTATCATTTTTTTTGTATTTATTTTGAAGAATGAATATTTAAGTGTTGGGGTCTGCGGCGTTGCCTGGCAACCCCAGGGTTATGAAGGCACAATGAAATTATTTTTTGATGTGATAAAGTTAGAATTGATACTCCATAGTAGAGTTGGGAGGATGAGTTGTAAAATGTTTAACTTTGTGTGTGGATGCATTTGATTTGGTGTATGGATATAATTAATTTTATGTGTGAATTTTAATAATTTTTCTTAAAAAAATAAACGGTAGGATTATTTTCATATAAAAAATATTTACTTGTTTGTTTTTTTTTTTTTTATCAAAGAATCAACCTAATAATAGTACGAGTCTTAAACATATCTTATCACTCTGATATTGATGCTTTTTATTTTCATATAAAAATAAATAAAAAAATATTTTTTGTTTATTTTTTAATTTATATATATTTTTTTCTAATCAACCTGAGAATAGTATGATCCTTAAATATGTTCTATTCCTTGGAAGTTGGAAAATATTGAATGTAGTGTGTGTGTATAGGGAATCTAAATATATGAGTTAAAGGGTGCTCTTGGTAATACCTTTTTGTTGACATATCTAACATACATTAAACCATTATTATTCTATTGGCAGAGTGACCTTCAAGGTGACAACATTCAATTTTATATAAAAAAAATATATACCAATAAATATTCTTTAAACTTTTGTTTGTAAATATGGGTTTTTAAATTTTTTAATGTGCAAATGCTTGTTTATGAATTCTCACACGTTAGGATACACCACCTTTTTCATGGTGAGTGAACCTAGGTTGGGTCAACTTGACCCTCCAAAGACTAATTAAGTGTGAGTGACGATCTGCAAGCTCCATTTAAACATAGCCAAGAAAATTAGGCCAAAGCCTAATGCATTACTCACCATCTTTTAAGCCCAATACATGTATTTCAAAACTGAGGATTGAGTCTTATTTCCAGGCCCATATCTCAAATCTCTCAAATCATTGTTTTAGGTCCTAGTAGCCTTTCATCATCAATGATAAACATGCATAAACCATTTTAGGCAAATTATTAATATAAGCACAATAAGTACCCTTTTATCATTAAAAACAAACACCGATCAATTTATCTTAGGTAGAATGTCTTGGGGTGATTTTAATATCTTTTCTTTAGCATAACTAGTCCCTTACCTATAATCTTTGAATATCAATTAGAGTTTTTAGTTACTATAAAACTAGATAACAACCTCTTTTTCATATTTTTATCCTAGCAATCCTCATCATCCAAGTGAGATGTTCCCTACAACAATATTAATGTGTATTTATAACTAAAAGACATTTGACATAGTTTTCAAAAATTTTTGTAATGAAATCATAAACTATAACAATCAAGATATTCTCATTTTGAGAAAAACTTAAAAAGCGTTTGAATTTAATAAACTTTAAGTAAATGATACCTCAATGCACAACAAAATATTTAATGATTTTTGAAATCCCAAATAGCAATGATACAAACATCAATGTGTATTTTGTAATGAAATAAAACGACTTCAACATAATTATGAGAGATTCTCTATCGAAATCCTAAATTGTAACATTCATGATCATTAAGTACTATTTAGTTATAAAAAATAAAAGACTCAAAATAGGAATAGAGGAATCATAATGACGTTTTAGTTCTAATAATGTGTTTAGAATAATAACAAGGAATACAAATGAAATTTAAAATTTTTAATGCCTAGTTTCTAAGATGAAAAGAAATGATGATTACAAGAATGCTTTTATTTATGTTGATAATAGTAAAAATAATAAGGGTGATTCTGATGGTGGTGGAAGAGAATGAGGAAGTGCAAGATATGATAGTTGTAGCAATAATATATTTAAATAATAATAATGAAACCAGCATGGGAGGTCAGCATAAAAGAAGGGTTTGAGAATAATAATAATAACAAAAAAAAACATCAACAATAATAATTTTTTTTATATATAAAAAACATTGCCACTATCAATGAAGATGGAGTAGTGATGATAATAGAAGTAGTTGATATAATAAATTATATTTTTTTAAGTTTTCATTAACATTCTCACTTCATTATTTTTTACAAAACACCTAAAAAATAAGAATAGAACTTTTATTTTCATTTCCACCATTCCATTCTTTATCACCAATAATCGCATTCGACATTGTGGCAACCCACCCTCTTTCATTGAACATGGAGAAAGTGGAGTCTTTTATGTTTTGAGAGGGGGAAAATGTCTAATCTTTGTAAAGTAGTCGTCATTTAGTATTATAATCACTAGAAACCATAACTAGTTTGTAGAGATCTCTGATAAGGAACTAGTTACGCTAGAAGAAAGATACTATCACCCTAAAACATCCTACATGATGTAAACTGTATTGCTGGTCTTGTATTGAATTACTAATAGTTTGTTATGCCTAATCTATTAATGGTTTATTTACAAGGTGATAATGAGTTTATTACAATGAGTTAAACCCTTAATAATGGTTCAAACCTAGCCGTCCTAAGAAAGGTTAATGGAAGAAGTCTCAATGAGGTTTAATTGTCTTATGATATCTCAACACTTTTGATTCTGACATCAATGAATATTGGACTTAAATTAATATTTTTAATTCTGGCATTGATGAGTATTACAAGAAGACTTGATATTGTCATAACCTAATTTTTACCCTTTTCGAAACTAAAAATTTTACATCAAAATATTTTTGCAAATAAAATTGGACAAAGTTTTGAAAAAAGACATCTTTTGAAAAATTATCAAAATAAAAAAAATCATAAAATAATAAAAAAATAAAGACAAATAAAATTAGGGATCAAATAAGATAAATAATGATTTTTTTTAAAAAGCAAGAACTAGGTTAGAGTGGGTACAAAAAGGTGAGAAATAACTTTGAGGTCTTTATTAATTCAATCAGGGACTTAATTGGAGAAAACAATTAACATTTAGAGTCAATTTGACCAAAAATAAATAAATTAAAAGACCATTGACCAAAATAAAAAGAGGTAAAAAATTATGAGGGCTTATTAATCCAAACAGGAGCTTAATTAAAAATATATATTTAGAGTTAATTTGACCAAAAATAAAAGAATTAAAGGTCCAATGACCAAAATAAAAAAGATATTGACATTAAGATGGTCTTATTAACTCAACCAAGGATGTAATTGAAGAGAGATTTGAGATTGAAAATAAATTTGGCCAAATTACACTAATTAGGGATCTAAGAACTATACTACAAATTACATCAAATTATAAAGACCAAATTAAATTGGATAAAGGGTGATACTGGAAAGCATCTTAAAGGTAATAGTTCAATTTAGGGCTGAATTGAGAACATGTGAAGCTAGGAACTAAAATCAAGAAGGGGTTGAAATCCCAGGACAAAAAATGAATAGTCTAAAACGACATCATTTAAATAAAATTACAAGACTTAACTAAATAAGAAAATAACAATGCGTCATTTGGTTTCTTCTTCAACCTCAGAATTATGGGGTTTTTCTTTCATAGTGAGAGGGGACTTTTAGTGTTTTATTACTCTGTATTTTACCTCCCATCAAGATAAAAAAACTCTCCCTTCAGCCCTAACTTTGTACCTCCTTTACAACCTCTGTTCTAATTGTTTTTAGCCCTTAAATGCTCTGCCTACACTAGTTAAAAACACTGTAAGGTCTGCAACTATAACTTGCAAAACTTCAAATTAAAATAATGCTTTTAGTGCCAGCCTTGTAGTGAGGGTATAACAAGAGTTAATTCGAATCAAGGACTAAGATGTCTACTAAAGATTCAAGTGGGTTTTGGTTTTGCTAGATCAAGACCCCTAAATCCCCCCATCTTTGCTTATAAATAGCTTTCACAATTCACACTCGAGAATAGAAAAAAAGAAGAAAGGTGATGGAATGATAAAAAAATAAAAGAAAGAGAAAATTTTTTAAAAAAAGAGAAAGAGAAAATATGAGAAAAAGAGAGATAGAAAAGAATGGAGAAATAAAAAAAAAAGGAATTA
>Ga0307515_10018589_pt1 | contig 12558 bp, 4 predicted proteins | sample 17_EM_MG_FD_194513 | JGI IMG/M metagenome (GOLD analysis project Ga0307515, IMG submission 194513) | Populus trichocarpa ectomycorrhiza microbial communities from riparian zone in the Pacific Northwest, United States - 17_EM | ecosystem: Host-associated > Plants > Roots > Unclassified | place... | reverse complement strand
TAGTAGATTATAATTCCAATTTAAAGCTTTATATACTAAATATTTTTAATGCCTAATAACTAAATCGCCGTATAGCTGGAATTAAAGTAAGTCTACTACTCTAACTCAATTAAATACACGTGTAGGAAGAGATATAACTATATATAGAGACATCTAATATAATTAAGTAACTACGTTATTGCCTACTTAGTTCGGACGTATAATAACGCGATGGCTTAGTAATAACGTAATAGCTTAGCGCCAAGTAATAGGAGGGGGGAAGAGGGGAAGGAGATTAGGGGTGGCTTAGCCACTGCAAGAAGGTCGTAATATTAGTATAATATTAAACTTTAAAAATTATGTCCTAGGAGCTTAATTAACAACCCCTATATAAAATGTTAATAATATTTAATTATAGAGCTTTAAACCGGTAGATCTTTTAGGAATACCTATTATAAGTAGCTCTAAGTATAAAATCTAGATTATTTAGTAGTAGTATAAGTATGGGACAGGGGTATATATTTGCGTTCCTAAATATCGTTATATAACGCAATTTTTGGGTAATAAAAACCGCCGTTAATGTTGCTTAACTAACACCTACTAGAGGTTCCTCCGTCCTTCTTATCTCTTCTCTTACTCATCCCCTTATCTAATGCTGTTTATATCACTATATTAACTAATAAATCCCTTAATAAAGACTGGGGAGGGGTATTAGAGCGCCTCTAGCTCTTATAAAAAAGAAGAAAGAAGAAGAGAGGAAGGTATAGAGGAGGGAGTATTTATAGACGGGAGGAGGCCTATAAATAGGAGATTAGGCAGCTATAATATAGATATTAACGTTACTTAACTAATACCTACTAGACGCCCCTCCGTCCTTTCTATCTTCTCTCTTACCCGTCTCCTTATTAGATGCTATTTATATCGCCACGTTAACTAATAAATCCCTTAGTGGGGACTAAGAAGAAGTATTAGAGCACCTTTAGCTCTTATAAGGAAGAAGAAAAAAAGAGAGAAAGGTATAGAGGAGGGAGTATTTATAAATGGGAGGAGGCCTACAAATAGGAGATTAGGTAGCTATAATATAGATATTAATATTGCTTAACTAATACCTACTAAATGCCCCTCTATCCTTCCTATTTTCTCTTTTACCCGTCTTCTTATTAGATGCTATTTATATTACTATATTAACTAATAGATCCCTTAGTAGGGATTAGGGAGGAGTATTAGAGCACCTCTAGCTCTTATAAGGAAGAAGAAAAGAAAAAGAGAGAAAGGTATAGAGGAGGGAGTATTTATAGACGGGAGGAGGCCTGCGAGTATAGGAGATTAGGCAGCCATAATATAGTTAGTAACGTTGCTTAATTAATATATACTGGAGGCTCCTCCGTCCTTCCTGTCCTCTCTTGCCCGTCTTATTATCCGATACTATCTATATCGCCATGTTAACTAATAGATCCCTTAGTAGGGACTAGGGAGGGGTATTAAAGAACCTCTAGCTCTTATAAGGAAGAAGAAAGAAGAAGAGAGGAAGGTATAAAGGAGGGAGTATTTATAGACGGGAGGAGGCCCTGTAAGTATATAATTTAGTAAGTACTAATAGTATAAGATTCTTATATAAGATAGGCTTAATTACTTACTAAAATATAGGGTGTCTCTATTACTGCAGTGGCTACTATAGTAGTAGAGACGCCTTAAATATTTAATATAACTAACTACTGAGGCTATTAATAAGTAAAAGGTAGGCTACTAATGTAGTATAAACGATATAGTTATTAATATCGTTTATAGCCTGTTTTTGCTTCTAGTATACGCGTAAATTATCCTTATATTTAGCGTAGAGCTGGTTATAGGTAGTAAGCTAGTTTAGGTCTAGCTTTACTATTAATATAGCCATAGGTAGTATATCCCTTAGTATAGGCCGACTTAGTAATTCTAGCTTTAGAAGATCGTCTTTCTTCTTAGATAGGTTAATATACTACTATACCTTATTAATTTTAGCTATGTCTTAGATAATAAAGAACTATTAAATCCAATTAGATGGCTTATTAAGGATAAGGTTAATTTTTAATTTAATAGAGGTCGTTATTTTTAGAATTTAATAGGTTAGGAAGGGTCTAGATTAGGGTCCAGCTAGCGTCTTAGCAGAACCTTATTTAGACATTCTAAACTTTTAATTTAATTTATTAGTTTGGATTACTAAAATCTAAAATTTTGTTATAGGGAGCGCGATTAATAACCCCTACTAATAGCTTTAACTACGTCTAATTTTTAATTTATAAATCGGCAGATCTATAAGTAATAGTTATTATAAGCAGCTCTAGGTATAGTATATATAAAATCTTAACTATAGTATAGAGAAGTCGTGGCTGCTAATATACGGTCCTAAGTATTCTTAAAGGTTACGTAACTTCTTATATAAGCAACATTTCCACCCTTTAAAAAAATTCTAAAATTCTAAAATTCTAAAATTAATGCTATAAACAGTAGTAATATTGATCCGGTAGTACTGCTAATTCTCCCTATATACTATTATATGTATATTTAACAGCTTTAAAAGCGGTAAGAAAGTAAAACAAAAAGGGGGATTAAAATTTAGAAAATTGGATTTTATGGTTAAGCTATTTAAAAGTTAGAAAACTAAAATAAATGCTATATTCTCCGCTTACCTCTAAGCCAGTATATAATTTCCTAATTAGGAAAAGTCGTTTATAAGTAGTTGCTACTACCTCCGTGCAAAATCTTCTTATTATACCTCTTTAGTCTTACTTATAGATAACTAAAATCGTTTTATATTAAACCTACATTTAAATATAAGCCCTAAAAGCTTCTTAACTCGTAAGATTACTACATAGGTTAGCCTAGCTGTTTTATTCTTTTCCTTAATATCTAAAACCACCTAGTTAAGTATTAGGCCCTAGCTTTTATGTATAGTAAGAGCAAAAGCTAGAGTAATTGGAAATTAACGCTATAAGTAAAAGCCTTTTATACCCTCCTACTTATAAAGCACGGAAAATATAAGGATAACTTTCTTACTATCCTGCTAAGTAAATAGGGTAAGTCCGTTATACCTATCTACTATAATTAGTAGTAACTAAGGCTAATCCTTTTTAATATCCGCATGTCCCTTCTATACGATATCTTTAACTATACTAGTAGTACCGTTTACTAAGCCTAGTTTAATCTAGATATTTTATATTAGTATTACTTTCGCGCCAATATATAGGGCTAAATTCTCTATAGTATCGCACTAATTAGGAGTGACTTTCCGTATACCTACACTAGTGTTAACTAACTTAATAGCTACTACTAGCTGTAAAAGGTCGCGAAGCTAAGTAGTATTATACTTACCTATAGTAGCGCGTGTGTTATATAGCCGAATTATATTATTAAAGCCCGCAACCTTATTAGTGGATAGGCCCTACTTATACCTAGTTAAAAGAAGCTTTTAGGTTAATTTACTTATAGAATTACTACGTAGCTCTATAAGGGCAGTCCTAAATACAGAGCTCTTAGCGTTATTACCGCCCTACTATATAATTTAATCTAGAACAGCAGTTTGGTTAATTGCCTTATAGGCTTTTTTTCCGTAGCTGGCAAGCTCTAACGGCCTAGTGGGTAGATTGCTATATAAGGCCGCCTAATTTATAGGGGGAAGCTAATAGAAATCGCCTACTAGCAAGATGTTTAAGCCTCTAAAGTAGTTATTATTACGCGTAGGGTAGATCTAACGGAGGCGGCGATCGATTTAGGCCAAATATACTTGCCCGATTATAGATTTCTTATTAAGGACAAGATAGTAAATATCCTTAAAAGTGTAAAAGGCCAGCCTGACCGGAACGTATGATTATCTAATCGACAGTGTCACTGGTAAGTAGAAGGTAAGTCGAAGGTAAATAGAAGGTAAGTTAAAGGTAGAATAAGTTTCACGTATTGAAGGACAAATGCTTCTAACCACTTCTATTCAAAGACTAATCGCTAGTTCTTCTCTAGAGGAGAACCAGCTCCCTATATAATCTTTCTAAGACGCTAGCAAAACCCTTTGCCCCTTATCTATCTGACTGTGTCTTCTAGGACGTAGATAGAATATAGATGAGACCTCCTTCTGGAACATAGATGAGACCTCCTTCTGGAACATAAATAAGACCTCCTTCTGTCTCATTTGATATATACCTTCTAGGGAATTCTGTTATAATTGCCTCCCCTTTAAGGGTCTTAGTCCTCTAAGATTTTACCTCTACTAAGCTTTTATAAAGTTCCGGCTAAAACTACTAGGGAAATTCTTAGTAGAAAGGTACTCTATAATACGGCTTATAGCTAGTTCTTCACTAGCGTAGAACCTTACTTTATCCTTAGTTCCTCTACTCTTTTCCCACTATAGTTCCTTATAATGCCTTTATAATGGAACTAAAATAATAATAATAAAAATTGGATGGGATTTACTTTTCTTATTATAAGAGTTTGTTATAAGTTGATCTAGAGGTTGTCCTATGCAACGCGTCCATAAGCCACTATCCCCATTCACCTAAAATGGATTCTAATGATAACGTCTTTATTTTAATTTTCTTCTAGTTTATAAGCTGTCGCCTCTTACGCGTCTTTTTATTAACAACACCATTCGTCTTATCTTTCAGCAGACTGTTTCCTCTATATCTCCGCTTTTAGCTTCCGTGTCTCCAGCTATTCTTTTATAGCTGCTTTATTCTCTTTTTATAACACGTCTATAAGCAACAGGATTTCCACCTTATCTTCTTATAATAATACTAACTTCTTAGAGTATTTTCTTATAATGGCTCGTGGTCCCTAGACCGGCGGCAGTATTATTAATCTCCCGGTGACGCCCTAGACAGCGTCTATTACTCCTACGGCAGTTTCCCTAAAATACTGTTGTTGCTGCGTTTATACTCTTACGCAGGATCCTTCCCACGTCTATAAGATGCCTCGCTCCAGCGAAAATAAATCTAAGTACTCCTATTATTACAGTAGGAGAAAGACCTACGTCCTAGTATTTCCTATTCCGTCCTATTCTAGATTTCGCTAATTATGCTAGATCTCCGCTGTCTATACGCATAAGACTTATAGGCTCTAACGCGCCATCTAAGATTTCTGCCAATATCCTAATAGTGACAAGTGGGGACAGAAGGTGTCTTCCCTTGCTCGCAGACTCTTTAATTTTATAAGGGTTTCTACTACTATAGAGACGTAATGTTCTCGGACATATAGTGTCCAGGAGCGCATATGCGAACAGCTCGTCCTCATTAATGATAATATTTATACTCTTACGCGGGCTACTCTGGCCAGGTAAGTTTCTCTAGTAACTTGCTTGGGAACTGTGCTAACTCCTTTAGCTAACATCTCTCTAATCCCTACTTGGACGCCGATTTAGAACCTAGGGATACTAAGGATAGCGATAAAGGTTAAGATAAACGTTCTCCTCGCTAGTCTCCCGCCTGTGCTAGTCCTTCCCATACCCGTCGTTCTAAGAAGAATATTGGTGGAAGTGCTAATGCTTCTAGGGATAGAGGAGCCGATGATACCGTTAATAATAACGTTAAGATGGAAGAGGAGGCTCCTATTACTGCTGCTAGTATTTAAGTTATTACCTAGCTCTTTCCTTCTTCTTATAGAATAGCTTTATATAGTGCCTCTCGGGTGCCTCTAGAATGCCCTATTATTGGGAATTAACTTTATACTTTGGGGATGCCTTTATTCTAAGCTTTAGTGACAATCTATATAAACGCAGTGCACTACTATAATCCCCATATATGATAAACGGGTAGTATTTCTATAGGTGCCTTATAATTCCTTAAAATTTCTAATTCTTTATAGGCTGTCCTTTTGCTCCTCTTCATACTATTAACTCTACTGCGTATCTCCGGTGCTAGGCCGGATACTCTCCTTTTATCCCTAGGGGATCTTTCTAAATCCCTAAGGCCACTTCTTATGGTGCTACTACTTCTTCTTATACAGCGTCTTCTTTAAACAGTATCCCTAGTAGTTCTCCTGTAGATCCCTATAGGCTTCCTCTTATAGGATTCTAGGATCCCTATTATAATGGCAAAACGTTTCTGTTCTTAATGCCTGTGCTTAATCCTATAGTTTTAATTTGCGGGGTCTTCCCTGTTATTTTACCTATGGTATATCCGGAACCATTTCTAAGTCTTTACCTTTAGTTCTTAGGAAGGTTTTAATTGCGGTATTACATCCTAGCTAAAGGTACTCCTTAGGTTCCCAACTGTTATGCGCCTAGGAGTATTCTTCCTAATGAACTAAAAATTCGCGCTTCTTCTAGCGCCATCTTTGGTCTAGAATGTCTTCTATATTCCATTCCAGTTCCCCATTAATTTCGCTAGGTAGGGGCGGTTCTATACTATCTCTTCTCCGGTATGGCTTTAGTAAGGAAACATGAAATGTAGGATATATTGGATAAGATTTCGGTAATTCCAATTTGTAGGCTTAGTTTCCTTTGGTTTTCTTAACTATCTTAAAGGGTCTAAGCCACCGGTGATCCAGCTTCTTCTTAATGCGTTTTATTCGGATATTTTTTATAGACAGTAAGACTTCGTCTCCTATCTTAAATTCTTTTGGTATATATTTTTCGTTATAGTACCTTTTTTATACGGCCTAGGCGTCTAGCAAGTACTTTTTAAGTTCCTCTCTGCGAATTCTTATTTGCTTAATTCTTTTGGACGCCACTAGTGCCTCTCTTTTAGGAACGATGTCCTTAACGTTCTAGGGGTTATTTACTTTTACCCCAAATAATGCTTTATAAGGGGTTATTTTTATACTACTATAGATACTTATGTTATATACGTGCTGCGCTAGAGCTAACTATAATGTCCAATCATTCTGTTAATAATTGACATAGCAGCGGAGGTAGTGTTTTAACAACGCATTTAGACGCTCTGTTTGCCCGTCTATTTACGGGTAAAAGGTAGTGCTTATCCTTCGCCGTATTTTTAATAAGAGATAGAATAAAGACCAAAATGCACTATTAAATACGGTGCCTCTGTTAGACACGATTCCCCTTAGCGTGCTAAATAAGAGCCACCGTTCCAAAAACAGGTCTACCAGTTCTGCTACTATAATCGTTATTGTAACAGCAAAGTATCCTAAAAACTTTATATACCTGTTAACGATTACTAAAATAGCGTTAGCAACTTCTCCAGTTCTTGTCTTAGTAGGGGGTAAGCCTATAATAAAATCTATTGTTAATTCTAATATAGGTCCCTACGGAATAGGAAGCACTAATAACTCGCCGTATAGGCGATACCTAGATATCTATATCCTTTAGCACATATTACACCTTAATATATAGTCCCTAACCTCTTTAGACATTCCGTCCTAAAAGTATTTCCTTTAAACGGCCTTAAGGGTTCTATTGGCACTGTAGTGACCCCCAAGAGGGTCGTCGTGGAAAACCTTTAGAATTTTGTTTTAAATCGCTTGGTCCTTCGGAATATATACAGCACCCTTAAAGCGTAACAGACCTTTTTAGTCCTACTGCTATAGCTTCTTAGTAACTCTGGCTAAGTTAGTCTCCACTATATTTTTCTACCTCTCCCTAGAGGCGAAGGCGTTCCTTTATTAAGCTTAAAAAAGAAGATCCGGAAAGGTTTTATGCAGATCGCTTACTTTTATTTCGCCTACCGCTATTGCGGACTTAAGGCATAGCACGAGATGTTTTGAACCATTAGTGCCAGCAGATTCTCCTGCCGTTATACAGTATACCACGCTACGGATAGGCATCTCGCCTATCCCCCTTAGATCCGAAAACTCGCAGCTAATACGCCGTTAAGTTAAAGGTGCCGTAACACCTCTAGCATATTCTGTAGAATTCTCGCTAATTCTAGGGTACGCCAACTTTATAATATCTGCTTGGTCTATAACCTAGTCTATAACTATATCCTACGGCTCTATAATTATATTGCTTCGCAGCTGCATCGCCAGGACCTCTACCCTACTGCGAAATTCTATAGTTCTAGGGAAAGAGTCTTCTTTCTTTCTAAGCAAATTTTGCAATATGGGGATTATTTCCCCTATGCTGTCCTGGATCCTCCCTGTCTCGTAATCCGGACGTCTTAATAACCTATTAGTAGGATTTATCTTTCCTAGGCGGTACATAATCTTAAAATCGTACTATAATAGTGCCTCTGCCCACCTGGCTTATTAACCGCTTAACACCTTTATAGTTATAAAGTATTCTAGGTTATTATAGTCTATAAGGACTTTAATAGGGTAATTGCTTCCTATATAATAATGTCGCCAGTACTTTATTGCTGCGACTATCGCGAGTAACTCCTAGTCGTGCGTTATATAACGCTGTTTTGCGGGGGTTATCTTCCTAGACTAAAACGCCACAGGATGCCATTTTCCGTCTTTTAATTAAGATATAATTGCCCCTAGGGTAAAGCTGGATATATCCGTTTTAAGGTATATATATAGCTCCTAGTAGAAGTATATTAGGATAGGCGCCGACGTAAACAAATCCTTTAACCGGTCTATAGCCTGCTTAGTAGCTTCCCTAAATATAAAGGGTCCTAACTTCTTGCCATTCTTAGATCCTTTTAGTAGATTGGTAATTAGGAGCATTACTTATAAATAGTAAACAATAAACGTTTGGTAGAAGTTCGCCGTGCCTAAGAAAACCTATACTTCTCTAAATGTCATAGGGTAGGGCCATTCCCTAATAGCGTCCACCCAACTTTTCTCTATTAACACTCTGTTAACGCTAACGATAAAACCCAAAAAATTAATGCTAGTAGTATAGAACGTACACTTTTTCAGGTTTATATAGAGCTTGTATTCCCGTAGTCTTTCTAGTACTATTCGCATATAGTACGTATATGCTTTATAGTCATTAGAGTAGACTATAATGTTATTAAGGTAGACTATATATATTATGTCTAATAGGCCTAACAATGCCTTATTAATATAGGCCTAAAATATTACTAGTGCGTTAGTGAGCCCGAATAGTATTACTAGGTACTTAAAGTGGCCGTACCGTGTTTAGAACGCCGTTTTCTACTTATCGCCGGCCTTAATCCGGATTCGATGGTATATATCTTTTAAATCTAATTTCGTAAATATCTTCGCGCCTAATAGCCTGTTAATAAGCTCCCCTATTAAGGGTAACGGGTAGCGATTCTTTATAGTAATCTTATTTAGCGCCTAATAGTTAATATAGAGGCGAAGGGTCCCGTCCTTCTTGGGTATAAATATAATTGGTGCCCCTACCGGGCTTATAGAGGGCCGAATTTATCCTCTCTAAAGATTGTCCACTATATATTAACGTAGTACCGCCAGCTTATTTTCTAACAGGTTATATAGTGGTCTAAAAGGAGGTTATTTGTCCCCTGTGTCTATCTTATACTTAACTAACATAGGGTTAAGTAAGGTTTGTGCAGCTTCTTTACTAGAAACATCCTCTAAGTCTATATATTTCTGTAGAATCTCTAGTTCCTTAACTGCGTATAGCCGGACATCCAAAAATAAATATCCTGTGTCCCCGTTCTTGGTGTTAAGAGTGGCATATATAGCATATACCCACCCTTCTTCTTATATATGGTTTAAGAAAGTCTCCTAATCTTTAACTATAATACGCGGTTAAGACTTCCGATGTTAATACGAGGCTAAAGGCCAATTAATGTCCGGATTAACTTAGCGAAGCCATGGGTATCCCAAAACAAGGTTATACCCCTTAATTTCTGCGGCACAGAAGCGCATCTCCTGCGTGTTCTATAAACTATTGTGGTCCTAGCTGGCTACGGAAAAAGCCTGTTCCCTATAGCATGGAATCTGGTGGCCTCCAATGCTTTAAATAGTGCGTACCTGCGAGCCGCTAAGATCCAAATCTAATTCTTTCACTAGTAATTAAGAAATGAACCCTATACTCGCGCTACTGTCTATAAGGCAGTCTTGCGTTACCTATTTATTATTAACTTAAATAGAGATAGGAATAACTATGCGGCAGTTTACTCCCTCCTTCTCTTGCTGGCCTAGTGTGAGGGAGTAAAGATCTACTAGGCTGTCTCTTTTCCTAATTAGGCCAACTCTTACTTCTTCTACCGGCAGAAGCGGCTTATATAGCCCTTCTTACCGCAGTTATAACAGGTATATATCTCCCGGTTTCCCTTCTACGGATTAGGTCTTTGCCTATTATTATTTTAGGGTTAACTAGCGTTGCTCTAGGGCTGCGAGGCCTGCTCGCGTTATCCTTCCGCAGAGCGGTTAGGTCGGAATCTGCCCCTGTTATTAAAGCTAGGTCTAGTCCTACGCTCTTTATCGTTGGCGTCTCGTTCCTTTCGCTTACCTAAATAGTCTCTTTTAGCACTCTTAATCTGAGTAGCTTTAGAGATAAGCTTTTCTTAAGAGGTAGGAATTTCGCCCTTTTCTTATATGGCCTGTTAAATCTTAGGCCGTAGCTTAGTAAGTAGCTAGTGAAGTTATATAGCATTATCCTATAGATCTAAGTAGGGTATATTATTCTCTAGTTCTTCCAAGTAGTTTACAAACTAGACCACAGTCTAACCATCCCACTATTTGGCGTCGTGGTATCGCTAGTTATAGTCCATCCCTTAATTAGTAGGGTCTTAGACCTAATTAACCAACTAGGTCCTAAGTTCGCTAAATTTAAGGGGTATAGTAAGTTTCTTCTTGTAGCGTGTCCATAAACTCTCAATGGTGCTACGTAGGAAGGTAGAAGTAATTAGTGTCTAATTATACTCGTTAGAGTAACATTTCGGATCTAGCTAAAACTTAGTTTCGCATTATTGGATAAAACAATTATAGTTCCAAAGACTATCACTATAGTACTCATTAGGTTCCTTTATACGGAATTTAGGTTTTTCTAACGTCACAGTATAGTATGGCGTTACCCCTTCAAGTCCGCTTCGTGTCTGGGGTATCTATACTTCCCCCAATTATCCTTATAATTATTCTTAGTAGTCTTAATATACTTATCTTAATTATATCTCTAACTCCTTTATTTTTTATAGGGTCTCGTGTAGCGACCGCTCCGATAACTCCCCAGCGGTAATCGTTCTTAAAGGTCTCGCAAGATTAGACGGACTAGCCGTGGCTTCTTTATAGGAAGAGGGAATGCGCTCCTCTGGGGAGACTCTTTAAGCCTCTTACGGTAAGGGCGTTGCTTCGTGGGGTATAGGAGTATAGTTTATTATCGTTAATTAATAGCCGTACGTTCCTAACGGATTGTAAGTAATTAGAATTGTAAAAGGCCAGCCTAACCAGAACGTATAATTATCTAATTAACAGTGTCACCGGTAAGTAGAAGGTAAGTTAAAGGTAAATAGAAGGTAAGTTAAAGGTAGAATAAGTTTTATATATTAAAGGACAAATGCTTTTAACCACTTCTATTTAGAGACTAATCGCTAGTTCTTCTCTAGAGGAGAACTAGCTCCCTATATAATCTTTCTAAGACGCTAGCAAAACCCTTTGCCCCTTATCTGTCTGACTGTGTCTTCTGGGACGTAGATGGAACATAGATAAGACCTCCTTCTGGAACATAGATAAGACCTCCTTCTATCTCATTTGATATGTACCTTCTGGGGAATTCCGTTACAAAAAGCCTATTATAGAGGCATAAGACTAGTAGTAGGCAAGTCCTTAAACGGGCGATTTACTAGCAACCTTAATAGATCGTATATAGTTCTGCCGTTAATATTAAAGGCAGCTACCCTAGTAAGGGCCGCTTAAGCTAATAGCATTAGCTTACTATTAGCCCTTACTATATTATAGAGCGTAGTAGAGAGGACAGTAATAAGATATAATTTACCAGTTCCTACCTCTCTATTAACGTTAATCCATAGTAGGGAGGGGCCAGCACCTACTTATATCTACCTGTAGTGATTAACTATAACGTTATAGATATAACGCTGACCTAGTTATAAGGAGAATGGAGTTACTATTTAGGATAGGCGGCTTTATAGTAAAGGCTATAGCCGTACTTTCTGCTAATAAGTCCTCTTATTAAGCTACGGGTACGTACCCTAATACGTACTCTAGTTGTAGTTATAATTAAGCTCCCTATTACTAAGCCTATTAGGATCCTTAATTTTAACTTTATTAGTATTTTAAACGCGGGCATATAGGGCCTTAAAGGACTAGTATAGCTCTAAGTTATCTACGAAATTGCCCTTAAACTTATTAATATTATTAATAGTTTTATAACCTTCCTCTAGTTTCCGATTATAGAAGTAGTTAGGTGGGTACTAATAAGAGTTAACGCAAGCCTAATAGGAAGCTATATAATTAGGGGCCCTAAATCTATTAGTATAAGTAGCCACTTCCTTATACTCCCTCTATGGATAATAAAGAATAAGCTCTATACGGCAGAATTTAGGATACTGCGAATAAAAAGGATCGCCTTTATATTGCGGAAAGTACGATATAGCTTAAGGCCTTACTCTTAGTTAACGCTTATAAATAGAGTAATTAAAATAGAGTAGAAAATTAAGGAAAGTAACGTCCTCTACCCTATCTAGGCGGCGCTTATATTTCTTATAGTTAAACAGTCCGTACCCTCTTAGTTACCCATCCTTAAGCTTATATATAGCGCTTTAA
>Ga0307515_10018588_pt1 | contig 12558 bp, 12 predicted proteins | sample 17_EM_MG_FD_194513 | JGI IMG/M metagenome (GOLD analysis project Ga0307515, IMG submission 194513) | Populus trichocarpa ectomycorrhiza microbial communities from riparian zone in the Pacific Northwest, United States - 17_EM | ecosystem: Host-associated > Plants > Roots > Unclassified | place... | reverse complement strand
ATATTGGACATTCTAATCACCTTCGATAAAGACACATGAGGATATGTGTGACATCATCAGGTATTCTCATTTGACATTTGAATCACATTTGAGATAGAGAAACGACGATGTATATGACATCTTCAGCTATTCTCATTTGACATCCGAATCACCATCGATAAAGAGAAATGATGATGTGTATGACACTATCCGATATTCTCATTGATATTGGAATCACATTCGACAAAGAGAAACGTGGTCACCTATGATGCTCTCAGGTATTCTCATTGATATTCGAATCACCTTTGACAAAGTGAAACGAGGACATGTATGATGTTCTCAGCTATTCTCATTGATATTCGAATAACCTTCGAGAAAGAGAAACGAGGCCATGTATGAAGATCTCAGGTATTCACTTTGATAGTGGAATAACCTTCATCACAGAGAAACTGGGATGTGTATGACATCTTCAGGGATTCTCATCGGTATTCGAATTACCTTCGACACGAAGAAACGAAGACATGTATGATGACTTTAGGTAATGTCATCGTCAGTCAAATTACGTATGAGTAAGAGAAACGAGGATAATCAAGGTTCTCTTCAGGTATTCTCATCCGTATTCGAATTACCTTCGACAGAGAGTAATGAGGCCATACTATGATAACTTCAGGTATTCTCATCGGTATTCCAATTACATTTGACATGGAGAAACGAAGACATGTATAATGTCATCACATAATCTCATTGACATTCGAATTACCTTTGAAAATCAGAAACGAGGACAAACTATATTGTCTTCAGGTATTCTCATCCATATTCTCATTACCTTCGTAAAAGCGAAACGAGGACAAGATATGTTGTCTTGAGGCATTCTCATCTATATTCGAATTACCTTCGACAAAGAGAAATGAGGACATACTGTGATGTGTTCAGGTATTCTCATCAGTATGCGAATTACCATCGACATGGAGGAAACGTAGCCATGTAAGATGTCTACAGGTAATCTCATCAACATCTGAATTACCTTTGACAAGGAGGAATGAGGAAAAGGTATGTTGTCTTGAGGTATTCTCATGGATATTCGAATTACCTTCGACATAGAAAAACGAAGATGTTTATGACACCTTCAGGTATTATCATACCAATGACCATATGGAGAAATTAAGTATTATACGTCCATATATAACTAAAAGAACGAAATTACAGTTATATTTAGAATTACTTCAGTTTAGCTACTTAATGAAACAGTTAAAGCTAAGAACTACCTATTCAATTATAAAATGGAATACCAGCTATCATTAGTGACATCGGCATAAGAGATGGAAATATACTACATTACTTTCATGTATTCTCGCATACGAGGACTTAAGGTACCATTTTCTCATTTAACATATTTGATTGAGTAATAAGTGATAAAGAGATGACTGCTCATGCTTGATACCCTTACGGCCACGAGTAGGATTTGATTTTGCTTATCGATTATTATGATTAACATTAATGGTTGAAACTTTAGGAACCATAATTAAATGAATCCCGGCGTGTTCTATGTTTTCCTCTCAGACCGTCTTGGCGGTCATACTGTCACGGCGTAGAGAGTCGATTGTCTGGAACATTTCTTGCACATTTGAAGATATTTCTGAAAGCATTTGGAAGTACAGTTTATATGTATCAATCAGACTAAAATAAGTCGACAGCCTCAAAACAGCGCTTAAATGAGACATTGGAGTTCATGAACTACACTTCGAGGATGTCAAGTGGAGAAATAAATCCATGCACGAGTCTGGTATACAGATTACCCTTTCGAGTAAATGGACAATTGTTTATATGTACCCATTGGAGTATTGCATGTCGACAGCCGAAAAACTGCGCATATTGAAAACATGGGAGTAGATGATCAAGCGTTTATATGTACCACTGGATTAGTTGAATTGCGCTACAAGTTTTGCGATCACACTTCTGTGTGGAATTAGTACATGTATTGGACTTCCACCGTATACAGTGCTTCATGATTATATGAATAATTTGCTGTACGTGGTTCGCAGAGACGGCAGAGAGTGTTGAGTCACTGCACCTAGAGAAGGGGGTGATATTACGGGTCTCGAAGGCTAAGAGAAGGACTATCAAGAGATGGATCTATTACAGAATGGTTATAGAATAGTCATTCTGTTTAGAAATATACATGATTAAGTGTGCTGGGCACGAATGGAAAGATGAGTATGATATAATGCGTTTAAAAAAGATCGAAAAGAGGAGCACACTTGTGATGTACAGGCAGAAAGAGAAGAAGTATACTTCTGATGACAGAGCATCGTTGAGGTCACCGATCTGAGAGAAGGGAGTGATGTTAGGGGGTCTCTCCTATCAGTGTAATGGTACTTAGTTGACATGCGGTATGTCCTTTAGCGGGGGCATACTAATCACTTCTTGATTGGGCAAGCGCGGAGGCTTGCCATAATTCATTGAAAGCAAATCATGCGGCGGCTGACTTCATGATGCAGCGACCAGCCAGATCGAATGGATAATTCCTGCCAAGCTAGTTGTTCTTAGCCAGATTCATTCTTAGGTACTATACGGTTGGAATTTGGATTGCACGGCAGTCGTGCAAGTAATGTGCACTGCGGTCATTGAAGCTGCTTCAATTGTGGGTCACATCCGTAGTGTTAGCAACGGGTCCAAATTCCCTGGACGTTTCCGGGTCCGGTTACAACCCGGACCAAACTGTTGCAATTGGTTTCCATACACAACCCGATCCTCAAAAGTCAACAATTCTTGCTCCAATTATGTATTTGAGTTCTGATTGTATCATAACATGTTCAATACGTAGATTGTGCAGTTTTAGTCGGTATGTCACCTCCCGCTTTCTGATTTGCGATCCGACAAGTATTCGTTGAGTTGTGATCGAATACCCGCCAATTTCGCTTGAATTCAGCCCTTAATTCACAACCACTCAACAAATATCAGTCGGATTGCAAATCTGAATGCCGGATGTTAACGAGGGACCAATGTTGCAAAATGTACGTACTGATCATTTCATGATACGATCAGAACTCAAATACTTAATTGGATGCAAAGTTGTAGGAACAGTAAAATAGAACCAAAGTCCGGATCAAACCTGTCCCCGAACCCGGCTGGTACCCTTGTTTTCAGGGTGACTTCCCAGACCGGACCATCCGGTACGGTTCCAAACCCTGAACTGTTGCTAATACTAGACATCCAGGTTGTGATGGAAACCTAAGCACATATGACTGAGCGATAATGGCGTTGGCTTAAAGCCAAAAGCGGACATCACTCATTTCAGTGAAGTGGCTTCACAATGTTAATCAATAAGGCGATTACACACATAAGGTCTACACTGGCAAAGCAGCGGATAGTGGCGGATATATGATTATGAGCGATTAAGCTCGGAGGAGTTCATTGGCTAGAGACCTGCCATCTCTGAATGAGTGTTCCAGCTACTGATTATTAAAACGATTGCTATTTATACAGGATGAAGTTATGGTCTGATTTCAGAACCTCTATGACATAATGAAAGAACACAATAACCATAGGGACTCGTGGACTTCGTTAGTCTGGTGCATTCTCAGAATGTATAACGCACAGATACATTGCTCTGAATGAGGGATTGAATCATAGTCTGAAGAGGCGTTCAAGAAACAGTAAAGAGATCCCATTGTTCCGGCAATGAGAAAGACATACTTCAACAGTGTGAGAAAACAAGACCTAGCAGCGGAAAATTACTCTTATTTATTATTGCGTTTTTTGATACCTATGTAGGGGAATGTACGCCAGCCTCCGGCTGCGTACCGATATAGATGGTAATTGGGGGGATACGGTTGCAAATGTGGACTCGAGTGATCGTAGGTGTAAAAGTGTATGGTAAGATTATCCCTAGAGATCTAAGGCTCATGGCGAGCCGATTATATGGAATGGCCTTTACCCGGCCCTGGACATGTCACGTGCCACTCGCTGGAACCCTAACCGCCCGCCGTTACATCATCCCCCTGTGTAGGAGTTCACCCCCCGGGCTGCAGCCACCCGTCCAAAAAAAGGAATGGAAAGAAACCAATCAAACAAACGTTCTGCGTAGGTACTTGTATGATCCAATACGTCCCGCTACCGATCAGTACCGTACAGGGCAACCTTTCAGCGTATCTGGCGCATGGGGTAACTCCACCTCCAGTGGCAGGTGGTAAAAGCCGTGCCGATGGCATGTGAACCGGGGCAAGATCCAAAGAAGACAAGAAGAGTAGAGCGAAACAAGCAAACGTCCAATGGACCCTGAAACCTCCATATCTCCACTTCCGTACTGTCGATGCATTTCGTTCACCGGAGGTCGTTTCTCGGCGCAGTCATCACGTGGCATCGATGTGAGCTTCCCCTGCAGACATCGTTCTTAGCCTTTGGTGATCATCGATCATCGATCTCATACGTCCATTGCTTATAGTCTCATTCGTAGATACCGAACGTAAGTTTCTCTCCAATGGTGGTGCTTACCAAGTTCAAGTGCGATAGCGCTGTCTGAGTTCTGTGCAGTGCTTCCGCATACTCTGGAGAGTATATCTTGCAGCCGCTAGTCACCGGTACTCGGCATTGACTCGTCGTTGGAAGTCCGTTTTGGTGACCATCCAGTTGACTTCATGGTTGCGCTTTCGATTGACGGCTTCAGTGGAATCTTGGTCGACTTGGCAGACTTGCCGGTTGACTTCTCGGTGGACTTGTCGGTGCATGTCTGGGTAGACTGCCTCCCGGTGGGCTTTTGGCTTGTCGGTAGGACTTGGCTGGTCTGAAACGGCTATCTCCCTCTTTTTGAAACTTTGTTGCTCCGTCGACGACTTCTCCATCTTATTGATTGTCGATTGCCATCGTGGTTCGGTAGTAGTGTAATAGTGATTCGGGAATAGATCTCCTCTTGACTTTGGACAATGATGTGATCTTCCACTCTAGTGTAATTTGGCGCTCTCTCGCTCTTGGATGCCGCGTTGTACTGAATCTCGAAGCATCTTGACTCCCTAATGATCACATAGACCGCTTCTCGGTTGTGACCTTTCGGACGAAAACTTTGGTGACTCTCCGGTCGACGTGTCGGTCGACACCTAACTAGTTCGGTATGGTGGTTATATTCGCACTTCCACTGATATCAAGAGTGTTCATCACCTTCCCGATGCTAGGTGGGTATGTTGATTCTTCTGCCACCGTTGTCCCCGCACTCTGGGTGCCACTGGACTTCTGTGTCGTTAAGTGCACTCTGGTCCTTCATTCCGGCACATCCTGTAGGGTCATCCCTCTCTTTCACGGTGGTTGCTCTGCCGACGACATATCTCTTCTACTTGTTGTTGTAGCTGGTGCGTTTGTCAACCCGAACGGCATGACTAAGTCTTTCTGAAATTTCGTAGATCCACGCAATTTGTGTGGTTCCTCACGGCTGGGTACCCTGTCATTTCCTGTCATCCTCTTCCAACGCTCCCCGAGCCAGAACCGCTCTTCCTGCCGAATTCCCATTGGATGCCTTGAAAGGTGCGGTGCGAGAGTTGCCATATCTTTTGCTGCATTCGTCCTTATAGTCCTTGTATCTCAATGTGAAGTCTTTCGGCAGTGCTATCCGTGGCTGTGAGATCTCGGTGATCATCTCTTGACAGTGATGTGGACTGTCTCTCGTGATGCCATTTGGTAGGCTATTCAGTACGTCCGGTGGTCGTATTCAATCTCATTCGGGACCAATCCGGTAGCCATATCACAGTCGTTCGGTATGGATCAGGCTTGTTTGGGTTATTATCTTTTCTCCGGCGTATTTGCAGGTATATTGGTGGTCCATCTTATGCTAGGTGAGCTTAGGGTCTCAGATTGCGGGGTGCGCTGGCTGGCTCTCCGGCGGGTGTGCGTGTTGATTCATCTGTAGGTGTGCTTGCCAGCACTTGACTCGGTTCACTTATCGTCGTTCGCTGCTAGCCTTCTTAATTGAGCAATGAATCTGACAGTGCTTCGTTCCTGCACTTCCGGTACGGTAATTGTTTGCGCTAGTGGTTTCCAATCCAGTACGCTCATCCCCTTCTTGAAAATTGTTGCTCCACTGATGACTAATCTCATACGGGCTGATTCGGCGCAATATCGACTGAACATCGTGGTTGAATGACAGGTATATCATTCTTCCGGAGCTCAGTAACACAGGATTTCCGAAACATTGTCGGGATCGTATTCAGCATTCATCTTTGTAGCTAGGTATCTTCACATAGTGCTCGGGAGTGTACTCCGGGGAGTTATGCCGCTGGTCCATCACCTATCTGTGTCTGTCTATATATTCTTCAATTAATTGCTAGTCTTGTAACTTGTCATCTAACGAATGGGATCATGAGAAAGGTAGAACTCCACATAACCTCGTGTATTACCCGAGGTAGTAGATCGTATTGCAAATTCCGTGGCCTCCGCCATAGCTCTTAGTGGCTCTATAAAGATCGCCTATTACATGACCGATACCATTGGTGGCATGCATGCGTAACAGTCTCCGTGCTGCGGTGCCTTTACAAAGCCTCTGCAAAGTGTCAGGCCCATCTCGCTGCCAAGATTCTGTCTGCGGTATCTTCAGTAGTCTGTATTCGATTCTCGCGATAACCAGGAGGTTTCTGATCGGTAAGGCCTCCTGTAGCGCCATCGGTGTCATTGCAATTCCAAGCTCCATCTCCTTGTGTTAGCTTGATTGGTAATACAAAAGAGGATGGAAGCGGCTAAGGGTCAATCCAGGAGGCCAGATCTGAATGGTTGGCCACAATAGAGCCAAGCCCCGCCGTCCAAACACTCCCTTCGTGACTCGGTGAGCCGGTAGCAGTCATTCAGGCACAGTCAATGTGTGACTCTTCTGCCGCGACAAACGCCGCTACTCCTGCTCGCTCGTCCAGCGTACGAGGGTATTCAACTTTGTGAGACCGCTCTCCCGTAGCTCTCAGCAATCCTAGTGCAAACTCCCAGTTAAAGGGCGAGTGCAATGACGCCCAGCCTGCAGGATAGATCATCATATCTGCGGTGCTCCCGGTATGAGTACCTCGGAAATGCTTCATTTCTCACCGAGTTCAAAGCTCCAGCTGGAAAGTAATATCCGCACCCGAAACATTGAAGTATCAACCGACTGCAGAGTTCATATGGGATCTGCCCCCAGAGTGGCTCCTTCCCAATCCGACTTTGTTAGAGTGTGTCGATGCCCACAACAGGACCGACAAGATAATCGTACCTCACCCCCGTAGGTTTATCGGGGCCATCCAGCCCCCTACTTGGGATCCTAGGACTGTCCATCCACCACAGGATGTGACAGGTTGCAATAGTATATATATCAGGAACGCGTTGGCCAGACAGTCCTTGAGGCATAAAGCCATTCATCTCAGATGCTCGGCCGAGACAAGCTGAATCGATAAAAACTCCAGGTGCGCAAGGCACACACTGTCGAGGGTGGACTCTTGTCCAAGGTCGAATCAGATCATGCTCAGTTGCCGATGGCATGATCGTCTGTCTGGATATATGAAATTCGGCGTTCGGGTATCTGCCGGTACAAAGCTCGTTTGAATGTTGTACCGCGGGATGGTGGTATAAGTTCGCCTCTGCCGGTAGGGTATTTGGTGACATCCGACTTGGTCATCCGAATAGGTCGGAATCGGTCATCGGAATCGACGAGCTAATTCATGTGCTTCTATAGGCAGTATTCGTCGAAATAGTGAACCGATCTGTATGTTCACAATGTAGATGATCTTCATAGTAGTCGTAATTGTAGTCGGTAGTCCGCATCGTACATGCTTCCAGTGTAGGTGCGCTTCAATTGTGAAATGATTCCCCGCCGGAAATGAGCTTCGACCATGGACTAACTCTTCCTTTTCTTGATCTTCTTCCTCTTCTTTTTCTCTGCCGGATGAAAGCTTCGACTGGGCTGGATCCCCTGGATAAGTGCGCTCTCATCTCATCCGTTGGCGTGAGGAATGCAATCGCAAGTGAACTTGGTTGTAGAATATGTAACAAAGTTGACTTGTATATTGTGTCAAGATTTCATTGGACTTCTACCGTGAATGGCCGCGTTAAGGTGTAACATGATCTTCAAGTTGCAGAGTCTCCAAAGTCATTGCTCCTGTTGCAGTCATCGGTCAACATGTCTTGTTCGACTGTATAAGATATCTCTCGTTCGATGGGTTTAGACTCTTGGTGAGTGGGAATTGGTCGACTTGACCACTGACGCGTGTCACTGGCTCTGCGGTTACAAAACTCATCTCTGCTTTCATCAATTGACTCATGTCGGGGTAGACTCGTCACTATGATCATCGTGATGATTGGTAGATCTCTGAACGTATGTGTAGTTGACCCTCATCGTCCAACTGTCGAGTGGTAGCGCTGCGTCGGACAAGGAGTACAAGTGTCATCAGCGAATCCCGTGAGCAAAACTCATCCATTTACTGAACATGTAATAATAGTGTAAGGGGGCATACGGCAGCCTCTGGCTGCGTACCGATATACGTGGTGATTGGGTGAATATGATTCCAAACGTGTACTCGAGTGATCGTATGTGTAAATGTGTAAGGTAAGGTTATCGGTCGGGATCTAAGGCTCGTGGCGAGCCGACTATATAGAATCGCCGTTTCCCGGCCCTTGACACGTCACGTGCCACTCGCTGGATCCCTAACCACCCACCGCGACAACCTATACTTATTATCTTATACGGAAGAATCTATTTGTTTTCTGTAGCGGCAGCCCTGCGCCTTGTTTCAATAAATCACTGGATGACGATTACCTTCGAGAGCGACAACAATATCATTTTATATGCCCTTGATAAGGTTATTGATTTCACACGAAGCAAAGGTTATATATTTGCAGCCCAGTGTGTTTGGTGGCTAGATTCAATTATTGGACCTGAGCAGGAGTTAATTAACCATAGCGACAAACTCCGAGTTTGGGAAGTTGAGAGGGCACGACAAGATACGATAATACTCACCGATAATCAATTTGATCTTATTCCGGAGTGCTTGCTTCGTCAAATCCATCCCGATCGTCTTTCGCAGATCACATACAGAGGTGTGGTATCATCAGCACATAGAGATTTGACAGAGGCACAATGATTCAATCAGATATTGGGGTGTGCCGAGCAGGTCATGGAGGAATCGGCAAGAGCTCGAAATATTTGGCAACGGAACCGAGTTAACCCTTCACCTCAGACTAAGAAACAACTGAAGAATACACGGAAAATTAAGAAATTACAACAAGCCGGGAAGAAAAGAGAAGCTGAATGGAACTGAAGGCTTCAAGCAATCTGAGCTACCGTGATGAGGAACCTTAGCCAGGAATAGGATCTACGGCTGTGGACCTAGTACTTGATAGTGTATCAGCGGATACTTGGTTAAGTTACTTAGGGTATACACCCCAGGAACGCATGATTGCTGATTTATGTTCCGATTGGTTGGAGACATTCATTTTTCAGATGTTGGGAGTCCTCAATTGGTTAAACTACAGCGACATGCTCTTGGCTGAATCCTGAGAATGAGTGTCATCAGAGAGTCAACGTGTTTTAGTTTTCGATCTTGGCTAATTTTTATTCCGATCGATTGCAGACATCCATTTATCACATATTGGCTGCCTGTACTGACAAAAACAACGGCAAAATGCTCCCTGCCGCATCCAGAAAATGAGCATCAACGGAGAGTCCCCAGTTTGAGTTGTTGTATAGTTGGTAATCATGGCATTGCGCAAATCTTCGGGTTCAAAACCGAATCATTGACCACATGGATTTGCCAATATACAATATTCGAAAGGTAAAACACTGATTCCAAAGGAATCTATATTTGTCAGGGCTTCTCCCTTTGCAGTAACCAATGGTACTAGTTACAGTCACGGAATCATGTACACCAATGCCAGATGTATAAGTCGAACAATTGTGCGAACCTTGTAGTGGGAGTTTCCGCCAGTTATGAGAAGGTAGCAGACAGCTAAGGCTGGCAAGAGTACTTGCAACTACCAAGCTCACTGGGGTAATCATGTTCATTGACAGTGCTAGTAGTTTCTATCTTGTTTCAGTGCTGGGAACTATAGTGGACATGTATATATGAACATGCACGGCAATTGATAGTCAATATGTGAGTACGCAGGCTCATCTCCCTATACCCATAACGGATTTGGAATAAGAGGGGCACGTCCTGGCCATGAGCCGCTAAGCATGACATAACTCAGGAGTACCCATTGGCATAGTAAACGGATGGTATCCAATAGAAATGATATGAGTCATTCAACTCGGGAAGACATAAATAACGCAGAGGTGTCACCCTTTGAGGTGAGCATTCCAATGCCGATTTGCAAGAGTGTGAGATGTCTAAGTTAAAGTCATGGTCGGATTTATTGACCGATGCACTATCATGAATGAACACAATAGCCATGGGGATTCGGGGCTACCTCTGACAGCTGCATTCCCTGAATGCCAGACACAAAGTTACATGGCCAGTGTGAGTGATGAAATCATAGTGTGGAGAGGGTTCCGAGAGACAACAAAGTGATCATTGTTGTTCCGGGAATGGAAAATACGACATAGGTTTGAGACGAAAAGAACGATACCTGCCACCGTAGAAATAGCCTGATTTATTCTTCCGTTTTCATGATACCTATACCTATTATTCATACCTAGAATCTATTAGCTTTGAATAGCGGCAGCCGCCCACCTTTGATACACTTTATACTATGCATGACGATAAGCTTCAAGAACGACAATGACGTTATCGTATACTCGTTTGAGAAGATCATCTCCTTTGCAAGAGATAATCAGTGCATCTTCTTGGCACAGAGTATTTGGTGGATATCATGAATTATTGGATTACAACTTTGACTGGTTGTCCATATCAATATTCTAAGGATACGATCGAATATCGCGTCAGAAGAATTTTCGCAGCCACCATTAGCCGAGGCCAGCCAAGTCAACAGGAGTGGTTTAAGAAGAGCAGTATATATGACACCACGAGGTATTCAAGACGATTCAACACTGCCGGGGTAATGGCACGGCTGCACGTGACGTGTCCAGGGCCGGGTAGTACCCGCTTTATATAGTCGGCCCGCCACGAGCCTGAGATCTCTAGCGATAATCTGACCTTTATATTACTCTACAATATTGACATCCACGTTTGCAACCGTATCTACTGATACACCTTCCTACGAGGCCATACACTGGCGTATGTCTTTATACTATTATCACTCTTTAATTTCAGATACGTTTTGCATACTGGATTTCATGAATTACCCCTTTCCGACGCGTCACGACATGCAGTCTGCGTGCGATATATCATTCAGATTTGGGAGCAATGATTGCATCTGCGAAGTGTCTTGATCAGTTTATGGAATTGAGGTTAACGGTAACAGAGACGATTTCGTGCGGATTCCAGAGGCCAATTGGCCAGAGACTCGTCGCGACACCTAAGAACGAGACATGGTCTGGAATTGACAGCGCCAGTTTGCACAAGCAACTAGACTTGGAGGGTACACCCAATTGAGGTTAACAGTGGCAGAGACAATTCCGAGTGGATTCCAGACGCCAGCGGGCCAGGAGTCTTGTCAACGACCAAGTCAATCGAAGTCCATTTCAACGGAGTCATACAAGAACTCCAAAGCTACTAATCGCGGCATCAATGATATTTGATAAGTTACCTTCCAATTGAGCCAATTGACAATTACAGGGACGATTCCATATCCCATACGCTACTGAGAGTCGCGTCACCGGCAATGCCGAAGCCAGTTCTACTTCAGTTCACTGTTGATGATAGTCAATTGATGATAGTCGGTCACTTCTCACGAGTAGTGCACCTACAGAGGGTCAGGGCAGGTTTACGGAATACGCGCGATTCACGTCGATCCACATCACCGATGGCTGTTCCAATCGCAATTACCTTCTGCAAGACTCAATGGAATTATCTACATTACGGATGATGTTGGGAGTTTACTGCAGCGGCTACGGAAGTCTTACAATGCTATATATGGATCAAAGGACACAGTTCAAGATAGTGGAGCAGCGATCGCAGATCGTGCCTGAGCTCTGAATGGGAAGTATAATAACCCCGAATATTCTAAAGTGGCTAGCAGATACAATTCACAATTACCATTTTCAATTATCACCATTGGCACCTGATTGAACGACCGAATCGGATCGTTGTGAGGAGAGAGAGCCATCTGCGCCAACTCTATCCTATTTCATCAAACAAATCAACGAAAGCGGATCAATCGCCAACCAGCGAATATGGATGTGCCCATACGATGGCATACGAAGAGGGTTTTTATGATTGCAGTGGTGATGTTTATTTGTAGCCGGGATTCTCAGGATCCACGGGGCTACCGGATGGACCGTCTGGGCATTCTCAGGAGACCAGCGGATTCAGCATGTATTTAAAGCGCAAAGAGGTTCAATTGATGTGTCGTATCCCCACGTAGGAATGGACGGTTATTTGGTTGTCAGACAGTCCCTATTGGGTGTGACAAGTATGTGATTCGCTGATCGAGCTTATTCATACAAATTGGTGGCAGCCGCGGTGGACGCACTGTGTGAGCTGGAGACTGAGTTTGGATTGCCTTTGTACAACTCCAAGA
>Ga0307515_10018587_pt1 | contig 12558 bp, 8 predicted proteins | sample 17_EM_MG_FD_194513 | JGI IMG/M metagenome (GOLD analysis project Ga0307515, IMG submission 194513) | Populus trichocarpa ectomycorrhiza microbial communities from riparian zone in the Pacific Northwest, United States - 17_EM | ecosystem: Host-associated > Plants > Roots > Unclassified | place... | reverse complement strand
CAAATAGAATGTTGCTCTTTAAACTACTATGATAAATGAATAGCTCAGGCTTTTCATTGAATTTCAAGATCATTTTGAAGCTAAAAAGCACAATAAAATTTTAAATCATGCCTCCAGCTTTACTTCTTTTTCTTAAATCTTATAACAAATCACTTAAATCTCAACCTAAAAATAATAAATTTAAAAAAGAATTTATGTGATTGTGATGAAAATTCCTAGTGAATTAAAACTTTGGATGAAATAAGAAGATAAATATGTAAATCAAACACATGGAATCATTATTAGAATTCCTTTTTTCTCTGGTTTATGTATACTTGTAGGGTTTTTCTGGTTTCAGTGATGAGGGAGCCACTGTTGAATTACGGGCCAACCCATTTCATTTTTTTTTTAGGTTGCCCAGTTGTGTTATTCTCTCCTTTTTTTATTTTTTATTTTTATCTTTTCTTCTTTCATGTTTTCAATTTTTTTATCTCGAAGAACAAAAACACATTTGATTTTGATTTGAGAATAAAACAATGAAGATAAAAAGGAGGAAAACCTCATGCACCATAAAATCTTTTTCATTGATATATTTCATGATTTTAAAATCCAGATTAACAAATAATTTTATTTTTAAAAAAATATTTGAGAATTAATAAAATGATCTAGATAAATAAAAAAAATTATGTTATACAAGTTGTAACCAACAATTACTCACACAATATGAGAAATAAAATCACATCTAGCTTCACACAAAAAAAAAAATGATAAGAATTCCTATCTTTTATTCTTCTCTCCCCATTTTTGTTTATGTATTTTCTAATAATTTTTTTTTTAAAAAAAATAAAAAAAGTCTTTAAAATAAATTTCTAATCTTAAAAATGATTTAACTCAATTCCACCTTGCTACGGTGGACTAGTAGCGAGAGTTGGGTATTTAGTGCTAATCTAAGTATAAACTAGAAAAACAAATTCAATTATTTTACTAAAATACATCATGAGGTTTGAAAGAGCTTCACTAACGTTTTCAGGTTAAATCCCTCCCACTAAGAGCTTCATTACAAAAATAGCTTCTTTGCAGGTTAACAAATTATGATTATAAGTGATCTTTAGCAGTCAACCTTGTCAATTATAGACTGAAAATCATTGAAAAACTTGAAGACCCAATAATATTTATTAAAAAAAACATATTTACAATGCTCAAATTATTAAAAACCAAATAGAATGTTGCTCTTTAAACTAGTATGATAAATGAATAGCTCAGGCTTTTCATTGAATTTCAAGATCATTTTGAAGCTAAAAAGCACAATAAAATTTTAAATCATGCCTCCAGCTTTACTTCTTTTTCTTTTATCAAAATCTTATAACAAATCACTTAAATCTCAACCTAAAAATAATAAATTTAAAAAAGAATTTATGTGATTGTGATGAAAATTCCTAGTGAATTAAAACTTTGGATGAAATAAGAAGATAAATATGTACCTTAAGATATTAAATGAGTGGTATTTTGGTAAATTAAAAAATTTATTCTCCCTTTTTAAAGGAAGGCCAATGAAAATGGAGAAAAAAAAGAAGTTGAAAATTCATTTTCTTTATTTTTGTAAACCCTCGATTAGTTTTTTTAAAACAATTAAAATCTTAACCTGGTTATAGAATGAGTTAAATTAAATTAAGAATATAGAACTAAACATCAAAGGATGAAATTAAAATAAATAAAAGAAAGTATAACACTCATTGTTAGAAAAAAAACAAAGATGGGGACAAAATATAATAATTAAACATAATGGGGTCAATATATAAATTGTCATAACCCATTTTTGGGTTATTCCCTAAATTCACTTTTTCTCTTCCAAAAAAATCAAAAATATATTCGGACTAAAAACAAAAAAAATTCAAAAAATAATATCAGTGAAGAGGAGGATGTCGGAGCGCCTAGAAAATAGCTAGAATTTGGTTGAGGAAGTTCAAAAATACAAAGATTGAAATTTTACAGTATATTGTTGACTGATGAGAGCCTTATTGACAAAGAAAAATTCAATTTGAAGAAGAAATGTCCAAAATCAAATGTTTATGGACTCAATTAAATTTTATTGGAGGTTTAATTTAATTTATAGAGGATTTGATTTCAAGAAAAAATGATTTTTAAGTCAATTTGGGCTTTAATTGAAAGAAATTAAAGTTTAGGGGTCAATTAAAATTTTTAAGAGTTGATTTGGTTAAATCATGGGCTTAATTGCATAAATATTGAAGTTTAATGGTCAATTGAGGACTTAATTAAATAAATTCAAAACCAAGGACCAAACTGGAAAAGGCATTGAAATCTGGGGTTTGAATTGAAGTTAATCAGGGGTTTAATTAGAGATAAATCATAAATTAAAGGACTAAAGCGTAATTAAAGGACTAAAGCGTAATTAAAGGACTAAAGCGTAATCTTCTTCTTCAGAGAGGCTGTCCGAGGGGCCTGCTTCCCAAGATGTTTGACGCCTCGTATCTTCCCCAAATTAAATGAAACTTGCACTCAAACGATCCTCTGACACTTGACTACATGAAAGTGTAAGCCGTTTGAGCTGATGTAGAGGCGGTGGCACCGCCTCAAAGTGGCCAACCCAACCAACCATTTTTCCTGCACAAAACTGACAGTTCATCATTGCTACTTTGAGCCAATGGTTAGGATGCTTTCGGGTCGAACCAAGGGCTGAGATTTTGCACCATAAGAGACAAAGTGTCCCTCTTCCACCGCCTATAAATAGATTTTATCTTCATGTTCCAGAGGAGGAGAAAATTTAGTCCAAAGTCAGCCAAAAAACTAGCCATTTCCGGTTCCAGCCAACATTTTCTTCCCTTCCTTCTCTCCCCACCATGTCTTCAGCCCCTGAAGCCCCCACAGACACCTTTCTCCTCCACCAACAGATGGCAGCGCAGCCTCCCTACAAACCTAAATCCTCACCAGTGGCAGATCGCCCACTGATCCTCACCCCCTGCAGATTTTCTTCTCCTTCTTTCTTCCTATTGCAACCACCGTCAGCCACCACCGTCGCCACCACTTGCACCACGCTATGATTCGCATAAGCCAGACCATTGCCACGCTAGGTGCACCCTCTATCTCTCCTTCCCTTTCTTCTTCTTCTTCTTCTTCTTCTTCTTCCTCTTCTTCCTCTTATTCGCTGTCTCTATTCACTAAGTGAACAGTGAACGTGAATTATAATTCACGCCCACTGTTCACACATGAACAGTGGGCGTGAATTATAATTCACATTCACTGTTCATGCAATGAACTTTGGGTCGGGCCGTTTCTGGCCTAGCCCAAATTTCCGGGTCAGGTCCAGCCCAGCCCAAAAAAAAATTAAAAAATTCCAAAAATCTTTCTAATTTTTTTTTGTGATTTTCTCGTGTATTTTTCTATTTATTTTGCGTAATATTGGTTTGTATTTTTATACCGTAAAGATATTAATCTGGTATTAAAATACTCGGTTTTCGTTAAAACATTGCAAAAAAATTATAAAACAAAAAAAATATTTTATTTTCATGCATACGGCCAAGTCTCTCAAAGATAAGAAAAAATCATTACATTGTATTTTCATACAACAAAAAAAATAATATATGTTTTAGCATGCATTTTGGCTTTAATAACCAATTTATTAAAGCCATGAGAACTAGGCCAATATTTCAAAAAATACCCAAAAATATTTTGTTTTTTTCTTTTAGTATCTGGATTATGAATTTATACGTAAAACATATTCCCGATATTAAAAAAAAAAGTTCCTTTTTATTGACGCTAGAACGGTTATGTTTTTTTACCCGATAAGATAAGGACCTGCTTACCGAGGAGGACTTTCCTTAAACCATAGACGGACCAACAATTAGAAATACAATAACACCTTTAAATTTATATTAGACAATCAAACAATGCAGCTTACCTTAGGTAAGGCGTATTTAGGGTGCTAATACCTTCCCTTTATGTAACCAGTCCCCGTACCCGATCTCTAAAACCAGTTAGGGTTCCTAGTGATCAAAATACTAGGTGGCGACTCTCATTCCCTCCTTCCACTGATAAAAGACAAGTATTTGTTACCTCCCTATATTTGCTAGATAGATACATTTGATGAAGTGGAATATTCGCCAGCGACGCCGCACATGTACGACATAAATATTGAAAGATTTTATTATAAATACCCTATTTTTCCTCTCAAAAACCAGCAAAAAGAGTGAAAAAAGAGGGTGAATGTTTTCAAGCCTATTTACAAAAAAAAAAACTTAGAGGAAATCCTGCAAATTGAAGGGGTTTGGGTGAGATTTAGGCTAAGAAGTGTAGAAACAATATCAAGGCAAGAATCAAAGGAAAATAAGTGATAAGATTTGGGAATTTGAAGAGGATAGGAAGCCAACCATGAGAAAGAAAGGAGTGCTGAAAATTTTTGACAAGTTAAGGATCGAAGCTCACTTTATCACCTGGTAAGGGGTTTTAGACTCGATTACATAAGTTATATTGAATTTGATTAAGAGTTTATGCCTAAATTGTACATTCTAGGTTATGGTTCATGAGAAAATGAGGAGAAATAAGAACTTTGCCCTGTTTAATGAAATTAGGATGGAAAACAAATTAGAATAATGAATAATTAAAGACGAAATCCTAAGGTTGTGAAGGGTATTGGTGTCAGTCATAGGAAGAAAAAATTGGGAAATTTTTTAAAGCAATGAATGAATATTGTAATTATGAAGGGTATTGCTTTTACAATGTATTGTAATTTAGCAGCAGGAGACCATTTCATGCGTCCATATGTTAGGTAGATGCTTAACACCTTAAAACTAAAGCATTATTTAATTATGATTGTAATTTTCTTAAAATGTATTGTAATCCTATTTTATAAATGATAGATTATTGAAGAAACTAGTTACTCTGGTAAATGAAACTAGTTCCCTGATTAGTGGGTAATTGAAGATTTTGATTCCCTAGTTAATGGGACCAGTGCCTTGGTTAATGGAAAGATGGAGATATTGGTTCCCTATTTAATGAGATAATGTTATGATTAATGGGTAATTGGAGAAAATAGTTCATAAGATTGCTTGGATGGATTGTTAGTGTGGATGATTTGGAAAATATAATTGGGGGGCATGTATGGTTAGGTTCCATTTGTATACTTGGTGGAATCTGGCATATCTTAACCAAACCCTTTGCATGGGTTCGTCGTGCACTTGTGTGGTCCGGGGAGGCTTATTTGTCTTATAGTTTATGCGCTTTATCTATTTTTGGTTTCATTGCTTGTTGCTTTGTCTGGTTCAATAATACCGCTTATCCTAGTGAGCTTTACGAGCCTACTAGACCAGAAGCTTCTCAAGCTCTTACTTTTATAGTTAGAGACCAACGACTTGGGGCTAACGTAGGAGGAGCTCAAGGACCTACCGGTTTAGGTAAATATCTAATGTGTTCGCCCACTAGAGAAGTTCTTTTTGGAGGAGAAACTATGTGTTTTTGGGATCTGCGCGCTCCTTGGTTAGAACCTCTAAGAGGTCCAAATGGTTTGGACTTGAGGAGGTTGAAAAAAGACATACAACCTTAGCAAGAACGACGTTCTGCGTATGACCCATATGCCTTTAGGTTCATTAAATTCCGTAGGTGGTGCCGAGATCAATGCAGTCAATTATGTCTCTCATAGAAGTTTGTTAGCTACCTCTCATTTTGTTCTCGGGTTCTTCCTATTTGTAGGTCATTTATGGCACGCGGGAAGGGCTCGTGCAGCTGTAGCAGGATTTGAAAAAAGAATTGATCGTGATTTTGAACCTGTTCTTTCCCATGACTACTCTTAACTAGTTGAGAAAAGAGAAAAAATAGTTGAAGTAGGAATCAATTTGATTCTACTATACATATTGATTGGGTCGATCAGGTCCTATCCTAAGAAATAATGCATATAGATTAAATCATAAGAGAAAGGTCAGTCACTGAACATCAACCCAATCTTAATGAATAAGGGGATAAACAATGACACCTGTGAACTCGGATAGCCTTGTGCCCTACCTTTCATTCGCTATGATCTTTCTTCTCTTATGATTTTTCTAGTTAGCGTCACAAAGAGCTTATTCTATCCCCCTCGGTGAAAGCAATGACACCGCTTACGAGAGCAAGGGATGATTTCGCAATTAGAAAATCTTGAACAGGTAGGAGCGATTCCTGATTCAATCACACTAGAGACTTTCACAACTACTATCACTCTAAGTACGGGTATTCATCCTAGGCAAAGAAAGTCAAATAGGATTGGATTCAGTTCCCCTTCTAGCAGCAGTTCTTGATTCAATTGTAAGTGGTACTCTTGATTCAATCCACCAAACAGTTCCATAGGAGCTTGCATTCGAGTCCTTTTCTTTATAGATGATGTCACTTCTTTCCCCTGCTTTTAGTGAAGTTCCAAGCAATCCCAAAACCAAAAGTCCATCCTAGCTGTCAAAAGATCTATGTGTGGATAAGGGACAAAGAATGCTTAAAATCTCGGTTATTCCTCTCCACTCTCCAAAGAGCTCCTTCTATTCCTCAAGTCCCACATCGGCTTGATGCCATCTTCATGAAGGAGAATGCCCCAAAAGCGTGGGAACATCAAGTAATTCCTATTGTCCTTACTCAAACTAAAGCACCAAGAGCAGCTTTCCTCCCCGAGGGTCATATCTGAAGGTTTTTGTGAGAGACTTTGTTCTTAGCGGCTTAGCCTACCTAATGAAGCAACCTGCAGAACCTGAGCTTGTGAAGAATTATCTATTAAAAACTCTCCAACCGGAGAAAAGGATTGATAACTTTACTCTTGGAGAAGGAGTAATGCCTACAAGTTTTAAGGTTCTATATGACTTGCATCGTCAAAATGACATATTGGTTGCCGATTTTGGTGGCAGTGCAATAGGAAGAGTTGTGCCTATCGATTCAGGGTTTTGGTGGATTATACTACTGAGGTCATACACCAAGTTGATACTCAACCTCTGCCTCTCAGATGGCTTTGACACTTTTCCAACACTTCTATGTGCAGATGGATGTAGCATGATTGACAGAAGGATGGTGAGTTTATACTTTAAGTTTTCCACAGGGTTGTTTCGTAGTGAATGGATTTGAATAATTCTTGAAATAATTTGTAAATTTAACTTGTACCTGAAACAGGGAATATGGGTATCCAATTGATATCCAGGCACTCTTTTATTTTTTCCGCTTAGGTGTGCTCGACAGATGTTAAAGCCAGAGCGTGATGGCAAAGAGTTGATCGAGCGAATTGATAAGCGAATCACAACTCTCAGCTATCACATTCAGAAAGACTACTTGCTGAATTTCACTGAATTAAATAACATATACCGCTACAAAAATGGAGGAGTACTCCTACACAGCTATTAACAAGTTTAATGTCGTCCTTGACTCTATCCGGGTGTTGGATTTCATGCCCTTGCGGGGAGGGTATCTAATTAAGGAGCACTGGGAGGTCGGGGAGATGCCCTTGAAGATCACTTACCTAGTTCTGGCCAAATTTGATCTAAAAAACACACGGCGGAGTTACCATAATGGTGGGTCTTGGCCAGGTTAGTGTCAGGAACACAACATTATAGTACGTTATTTTCATTTCAATGGTGTAAAGGAAAAAGATGCTTGTACACACATTAGCTCAATTGACTATGACTGTCTAGATCAAGTTTCCAGTTTAATAAAGTTGTGAGAATGACCTAATGGCCTTGAATACTGATCCAAATTGAAATTGTGCTTCAAATAGATAATTCTATTGGAAAGGCTATGGTAGGAAATTTATAGTGGATTTTCCTTCACACGAATTTATTGGATTGGAAACAAGATTCAACTAGAAGGATAATGAAGCAGCAGAAAGGAAATGCAGCACAAATAGTATTTTTAGTTGGCAGCTTCTTTGTCACACTGAGGTAAGGAATGCATGGGAAAGGTATCCCAATAGTCAAAAGAAGCCGTCAACGGCATTACCGGTTTTAGGACTCAGAGCAGAGGAACTCAAAAGTGTCCAAAGAGCCTTTTTTCCCTGGGAGGGAGATTAGGTGCCTAGCCTCAGATGCAGCAAATTTCCCCATCCATATCTTGAAATAGGGTCCGTGATGCTTGCTTGATGTCATATAGGAAGACAAAGAGCTGTGAATTTTCTTCCTTCTTTGTTAAAGGGCAGGTCTACTTGCTCTTGTTAGAGAGAAGGAGAGAAGTCCTTTCATAACAAATCTCATGTTCATCAATGGGGCCCAAGCAAGGAGTAGCTGTGTTGTGACTCTCTAGTCTGTTAAAAAAAAAGACAATGTCTGTCTTTCTATAAGCCAGCTTTTCTACCCGCGGACTAAGATAGTGACTTCGTTCCAGTTAAAGTGAAAGAGTCCATAAGCTCACTCTTCGCGCAGAAGCTATAACATAAGAGAAGTCCCATACGCAAGTGTCCGAGATTTTATCCTTCGCTACCTCTTCCCTCAGGAATCCAAAAAAAGTCTTAGGAAAGTCAATCACAAGTCCCAGCTTCAGTGATCTTGCTTCCAAGAGAAGAGTTTGGTCTCCAGGGATCTTTTTTTTATTTTATTTTTAGGTTTTTGATGGACTTGGAAAGGACAGTTCTTATCAAAGGTGGATTCACTAATAGTAAAAAGTCTGTCCGAAAGCCTGTGCCCAATAGAAGTTAAGACCTAATTATGTTGCATTTCCTTTTCTTTACCTTTCTTGTCTCCTACCTCAGTCCTTTGCTGGCCCATCTCTTTTCTTCTCGCTAGAGTTATTCAGAGGACCCGGTAGACCTAGACTCGAACGGATAGAATCGTCCCCCTTATAAAATTAAATAAGGCGATGTCGTTCCTTCACACCTGAAATGCTCACTTATAGAGCTTTAGAGAGTAGGGGCTTCTGCCCTATCATAAGAAATGCTACTAAGACAGAGACTGCTAATACTAACTAGACCGCATGCGGATACCAAAGCTGCTTATCAATGGTCCTTTGCTTACTTCTCTAGAGTCAACGATGCCACTTTTTCCATCACGAAAACTGTTGGATGGGACCGGCTTATATTGGCTTAATGCTCTCGTTCGTTCTCTCACGCGCCCGAGGATAGGGATCGCCGCTCATGTCTTACTGGAAATATAGTTTCATATTTTACAAAAAAAGTGCTAGGCTTGAATAAGAGAAAACAAACGGATGGCTAGTATCATATGTCAGTAGCAGTGAACATGACGCCAAGGCCAGGTAGGCGAAATTCTTTTTGCTTGGTCTTTTTTGGGTATGTTAAGTCTTTGGTGTAGTACAGTTAAGTGAGTTCGCTTGATCTTTGCTAATTGGCTGACATTCTTATTGCTCTATACCAGTATAGAGTAAGAGCCGGTAGAAGACTCATCCGTCCTTGTGTAGGATCAGATTTGGCAGTCCGGGAAGGAACTGATATACTTAATGATAGGTGTGCTTACAGTCTTATATAAGGCATGCCATGATATTTCACCTTACCTTCCTTTCCCAGGACTGAAAGCTGCCTAAACTGAATAAAATGTCTTCTGCTGCTATCTTAATCTGCTAAAATGGACAAAATTGGCTTAAAATCTAATGCTTGCTGGGGGAAAAACCTCTCTTCTCAAAAGAAAAGAAGAGCTCGCGCACTAGCATTCCTTCTCCAGATTGGAGACTAGGTAGGTTTTTTTGCTTGAATTTGGAATGGCGGGACTGATTGACCTATGTCACTTCCTTGCATCAATAGAAATAAGACCGACCCCATTATTCTATCAAAGAGCCTAGCAACAACCTATGTGGATAAGGCGAAAACAACTCCTTCTCTAAGACATTTTGCATCTGTCTATATCCTTTGTTCTCAAAAGCGCTCATCGAGGGCTCCTCTTGGGACATTAAAATGCAAATCTTCCTTTCGCGAAGGTCTATTATGCTCCCTCACAGTCTCTAGCATCAATTCCATTTCTGGATATCACGACTATTGATTCACTAGGCAACGCTAAACCACCCTCTTATTTGTCAAGACCAGTGCCTACTACTCCTACTGCTTGCCTGGGACTAGGTATAAATCCCATCTCTTGACGAAATGCTTTACTTTAATAAGAGCTCCTAAGAAATAAAAGGGGTAACCTTTTCTGAAACTAAGGATTTAAAAGCTCTCCTACGCTTCCTCCTTTGCTTTTGCTATTGATGGCATACTTGATGTAACCATATTATTCGATAGTTCCACCCATATTTAACTAGTGCTTTGCCTATTTTATATATATATATATATATATATATATATATATAACCGTGATATTCTTTGTTTTATGTTTTGAAGGCATTTTTGGATGAAAGATGTAAAAAGAAGTAAATTGGAGGTAATTGACAGATTTGACCTTCAGTCGATGTTTTGTGCAGAACGTGAGTTCTAGAGATCAAAATGAAGTGATTCCAGTAGCACTAAAAAGCTAACATCCATACCTTTCTGTAAATTTAAGGCAAGAAAAATAAAAAAAGAAAGAGCATGGAAATCACATCCTTCAAAGTCAAATCTCGCATTCTGCCAATGTTGACCTTTGGCCATTCAAAATTCAATATCTGGAGCTGCAGAAATCCAATTGTTTCAAACTCAATTTTGTTGGATTCCTAACTTAAAGACCTATCAACTCTTTAAATTTCAGCAAAAAAAGATTTCATATGAGGGCTATGTGATTTTTCAAAGATAAAAACTGAATTCTGCCATACAATGGTGGATTGTTGGTGGCAGCTGAATATTATCGAAAGAAGCTGCACCAACCATTGACAATGGATAGCCACCATTATTGATAAGTGCAGGAGGAGCTGCCATTGAAGCCTATAAATATAGGCATCATTTGGAGAGAAAAGATATAGAGCAAAGAGAGAGGGAAAAAGAGTGAAGTAGAATAAAAGAAAGAGGGGTGGCAGCCAGAAGAGAAGAAACACAAGTTCTTTCTCTTACAAACCCGAAATCATGTATTCTTCCATCTTTTGGAGTAGTTGTTCAATAGATATGCAAGACTAAACTTGTTTTCTTGGTTGCAAGGATGTAGAAACCTTTAGATTTCAGGAACTGTAAGTTTTATTATTCCATTTATTTTTAGTTTGTATTATGAATGAGTATGCTTGTTTTCCTATGCATATTTCCTATGATTGTTTATCTTAATTGCTAGAGCGGACTCTAAGTTATTATTGTGAACAATCTATTGCTAAGTTTGATATCAAAACTGGAGTTGTGGTATATAAACTTGTGAAGCAACTAAGCTTGATAATTCTGGCAGAACTACGTTATTAAACTTAGGGAGAACATTCGACCAAAGCAACACAAGTTGCGGATAGCTTGGTTGTTAAGATTAATGAATTTATTTAGATCTTAAGGCTGCCATTGAAATAAATCATTAGTGCGGACACTGTGATTGTTTGTTGGTTATGATTAGTTTTACAGCGGATCTATTAACTAATCAACATTAAGAGAAGATAAAAAAATTCAGAATATAAACTGGAGTTTCGTTTCAAGGATCAGTTTTGATTTCTGTAGGTGGATGTGTGCTTGCGACCAAGGTTTGTTTTCTTGATAAATTTTAGTTTTAATTGATTTTGTTTGCTAGTTTAATTCCAGTCATAGTTTAGATCATTACAAATCAAACCCCCCCCAATTGCATAACATATAGCATAAAAATCTGAACTAAACCTTCCTCATGGGATCGACTTCTTGTTTGTTCTATACTATCTTGTGTGTTTTAAGCTAAGGTAATTAATTTGTGCGACAACGACATCGCAACAATACTTCACTAAATCAGTCTGATCTGTTTAAACAATGCTTGTTGCGGCGAGGAGATATAAGCTGGTCCATCTATCTTAGAGTTTTATTTGAGACAAATGTGCCTGCCCGGTCTCATCTCGAAGGCAGGGACAAGTTATCGGGAATGGAGGAAGCTGAAAAGCTTCACTTTCTTACTTTCTCCTTCTTTTCTCCTTTCTTATGAATCTTTATTTCTTTAGGGGCCTCTCTTATCTGCCTGTAAAGTTCCTTTCCTTCCTCTCTACCATTGGTCTTTGTTTTGGCGTCGCCGAAGAAGCATGTCACCCGTAGGCGGCAGAACCTTGATTATTTATGAGTGCCCTAGTTAGCTATCTCATCCAACCAATTCTCTTTTCTGTATGGTATGCTCTATGCAGTTTTTGTGCTTTTCTTTTCTTATTGCCTTATCCACTCACTTAGTCTAGTATTAGTTAATATACTTCCACTATTAAGAACTCTAAGGCATCTTTGAAGATCATTAACCGGTGTAGGATGGAAATTTGCTACTCATATTAAGATGGCATTCTCGGATGCCCTTATCTATCTCTACTAAAAAACTTTTGTCTCTCAATCGGCAAAAGTCTCCCCTTACCTCTTTCAAGATAAGCCTGTAAAGTAAACCCCCTAAAAATTTCGAATAAGTGCCCCTCTCCCTCTACCTGTTAGTAGAGCACTTTCAACCCTCTCACTTTGCTCGGGCATCTTCCCATCCTCTCCTTATCAGTAGAGTGACTACGTTCCTCTCGCTACAAGTCTTCCACTCGTTCCCTTTCTTTCAAAAGAATTTTCCTTTTCGCAAGAAGCACCAAGTGGTATGGCAAGAT
>Ga0307515_10018586_pt1 | contig 12558 bp, 12 predicted proteins | sample 17_EM_MG_FD_194513 | JGI IMG/M metagenome (GOLD analysis project Ga0307515, IMG submission 194513) | Populus trichocarpa ectomycorrhiza microbial communities from riparian zone in the Pacific Northwest, United States - 17_EM | ecosystem: Host-associated > Plants > Roots > Unclassified | place... | reverse complement strand
CTTTTAGAGAACATGGCAATATAAGGAATAACGAAAGTGTTTCATGTACTCTTATGGCGCAAACTAACTGCACAACCGAATCAGGTTTAGGCAACTACTGGTCAGTAGTTGAATTTCTAAACATAAGACAATGACAAGGCTAGTTTTGGCCTTCATTGCCAGTAATTGTGTACGTTTTGGATATGGTAAAAGCAATGAATCTTTATGCGTTTTTTTTTGGCAGAGCACCATTAACAGAAGGTAACGAGGGATCAGAATTGCATCAACTGGACAACATAACTGAAGAATAGAGAAACCTTCAGAGCACCAGAGAAAGAGTCAATCCAATCGCAGGTCTATTGTCAAGGGCTCTGGCGTCAAATTCAGTAGAAATTAAGTTTGACTTGGTTTTGATTTCGTTCTGCAGAAGAATGACTATCATTCCATGATTATCAAACCTTGCCTTAATTGCAGTTAGACTGTCCAAAGTCCATGATCCTCCAACGATCAGAAAGTTCTTCTTTATCGAAAACCACCTAAAGACTAATGCTGCTGCTGAACTTTCTTCTCATGACCAAAGTAGTGGACGTATGATGCCCTTAGAAAGTCACCCTTTTGTTTCCTGAAAAAATTAGGGAGTTTGAATTATGTTATAATTCTCCTTCACTGTTGAGGCAGCAACGCATAACAACAACAGCCACAAGCAGTGATCATGTTTACTTTTAGCAAGGTTTTTATCGTACAGCATGCTAGGAGTTTAACTAGGAATGACTGCACATATTCTTAACTAGTGGAGGTAAAGTAACTTGCAGGACAATCGATGCATCACAATTCAGCGTTGTCATGTTAATGCATGCATTAAACAGGATAAATTGTCCAGAGTTTGAATCGAATATTTTCTCCATACCAAATGCAAGATGAGCTTCAGGGGATGATCAAAGGAAGATAGCGGATCAAAGCAAGAGAGAGCGGACCCAAGGAACACAAAAGACTGAAGCAGCATATTTCAAGAAGTAATGAACTTGATGCAGAAAGAGGAACTACACATGCAATGGAGCAGAAAGAAAATTAAGTTGGGTAAATACTTGTTTGTTGAGAGTTTCTTATCAAAATAATAAAAGCTAGCAAGAGAGAACCTTGGTAAAATAAAGGATTATGCGTTTTTCAAGAACAGAAAAACAATACAGAAAATCCTCCTCTTGTCGCTTCGACATTGTTACATAACATATAACGAAAGTTGGAGTTTGTTAATTCTAAAAAAAACCAAGAACAATAAACACAACAAGGTTTTGGGGAAACTCAAGCCTGAATCTCATTGATAGATAATAACTGATTCCAATATCTCACAAAAATAATTTAAATGGTTGTCCAAGTCAAATATCGGCTAAATAGAAAATGAAATAACTAGAAAGGTAAAATCTCTGGAACATAAGCAATTTTAAGACGTTTTTGAAGGCTCGAATCAGGCATAAAAACAGGTCTTTCGAGCGGATGTTGACCTTGAAAATGACCTCGAATGGCCTATGAACCTCTCCTCTAAATATGCTTTCTGGATTGGCATGATCTGCACCAGTTAGTCATTTGATGATCCAATGTGCACTTACCCTTTTAAGTTATCTTTTTAGACCTACGTCTCTCAATCTGATCTATAAACACAACAGCTAGACATCCCACGTAACATTGATCATTCACTTCTAAGCATTTTACAAGTAAAAACAAAGAATCTATGTAGAGTGTTAGTATGTATGTATATGTTTCCATTGAAGGATTTCCCTTCCAAGAAAGGGAAAACACACAGAGAAATCTCTCTTGAAGTCTTTTAAGGAAAATATAAAGCATATAAGAAATTTTCTGGCAGAATCATGTAACTCAAGAGAAACAAGATACAAAATAAGGAAACAGAGAACGATATGATATACAGCAAGAAGGTTTCTAAAAGATACTTCAAATGGATAAAAAAACCTCTTAAAGACTTCCCAAAGTCGGCAAAGAATCTAAGACCTTGGGGTCCTTTGTTTCTCTCGCTTTCTTGATGATCAAAGTCATTCATTTTTCTATGAGAGTCAGTAAGGGAGGAGAGTGTCCATGAAATGGAAGGTTGTTCTGTACAAGTTTCTTGCTAACCTGTTCAAAGTGCTTAAAGGAACAGACGAAATGCTAGACTGTTGTGGATTAAGCTTACTTGAAAAACTAAAAATAAAATACAAGGATAAATAAAAACTATAAATTACTATAAGGACTAATTGCAAAACCTTTATTACTATAAGGACTAAACTATAAATTTTATAAAATACAAGGATAAAAAGTTTTCAAACAAAAATAAAATATAGGTACTATATTTTAAAGTCACAGGAATTAAAATGAAACTTTATCAAAGCTTGCATTTAACTTATATTACATCTCATCATATAGAATAAATATAATTAAATTTTGCCGGTTCAATAAATAACAGGGGCATTTGAAAAAATAATTATTTTTTAAAATATTTTTTACTTTAAAATATATTAAAATAATATATTTTTTATTTTTTAATAATTATTTTTAGTACCCCATATCAAAACAATAAAAAAATTATAAAAATTTAATTTAAAATAAAAAAATCAAATTTTCACCGAACATAAAGCTCCGAGAATTTCGGCATCTGCGAATGTTAAATGTTAAACATTGCCTCAATCATTTGGTCCTTTTTCCTGATTGAAAACTTCCGAGAGATGAATTGTTAGTTAGTTAGTTAGTTAGTTAATGAAGTTATAATAGGATGGGTCCTCCATGGATTTTCAGGCTTCTGTATATTTCCAATGATTTGAGTTTGAGGATTTAAATAGAAGAGGACAACTGGATTGCATGGAAAGTGAGAATAGCAATAAAGGCTACTGTTTAAATAATCAAAGCAAAAGGTAACTCGAAGCGCCCAACGACGCCGTTCAGCGCTACTGGGAATATTATTTTATAATATCCGGATGGTTAAAAATCAAGATTACCGTGAGGAATCCAACAGCGAGAAGGAAGTCGGCTGTCACCGTATCGGCCTTCCTTTTAAACGCCTTAGAGGACGGTTTTTCTACCTTCCCTCGAACGCTCCCCTCCCTGCTCTGCTCCTGCTGCGAATCAAAGTATCTTTCTATCAAAACCCTAAAAAAATCCCTGTCACTCTCTCCATGGCACCAAAACGCCCTCCTCCTGTTGAAGACCCGCCCTCTGCTTCTATCTCTGAAGAAGAAGAGGAGGAAGATTCTTCCAGCGCTGAGGAAGAAGAAGAGCAACAACAATCTGATGGTGAACAAAGACAACCCTCTCCTCCACAACCACAAAACAAAACCCAAAACCCACCTCACAAGATAACCGAAACCACCACTCAACAATCTGAATCTGATTCGGAGTCGGAATCCGCATCCGAGTCCGAACCCGACCAGATTGTCAAGCCTATAACGTCTAAGCCCATGGAGGAGACCCCACCAAAGGCGGCATCAGCAGCATCCAAGAAACCCAGATCGAAACCTGCTACAGCTGCTACCCCGGAGAAAACAACTGCTTTGAAGAGAGGTAACGAGACTGATCGCGAAGACTCGAAACGGGCTAAGAACAAGGAACCCGATCCTGAGAAGCCCGAGGATTCCAAAAAACAACTCTTTCAAAGGTTGTGGACCGAGGATGATGAGATTGCACTGTTGCGAGGTATAATTGATTTTACTGCAAAGAAGGGTTATGACCCATCAAAGGATATGAATGCTTTTTATGATTTTATCAAGAAGTCTTTGCATTTTGATGTGTCTATGACTCAATTGAAGGATAAGATTTCTAGGTTAAAGAAGAAATTTGAGAATCACGTGAAAGGTAAAAAAGGTGAAAATAAGACTTTCAGTAAACCACATGATCAAAAGGGGTTTGATTTGTCTAAAAGTATTTGGGGCAGCGATGGGAGTATTAAAGATAATGGGAGGAAAAATGATAGTGGTAATACTAGTAATAATAATAAGACAGGGAATGCGAAGAAACCAGAAGCATCTAAGCCTGAGTTGGGTATGGATGTGGGAGAAGAGGACAGAGTGGAAGTCGAGATGGCGAGAGGTTCAAGTGTCAAAAGTGTTTTGAAGTTTGACAGCAATGTGAGTGTTGAAAGAATGGAGGATTATGTTGTGAGGATGGGACTGAATTTTGTGCATGGAACCGAGAAGGAGAAAATGGAAGAGGAGTGGAGGAAGTTGCATGTGGCTGAGTTAGAGCTGTTTTTGAAGCGGAATGAACTAATACGAGAACAGGCGAAGTTAATGCTGACAGCTTTTAAAGCTGAAAAGGATTAGGGAGGCCGAGAAGGAACATGTTGGGGGGGGGTTGTTTATTGTACGTAAATGGTCTTGTTAGTAGTTACTTTTTGTTTAGGTTTCGTAATTAGCTTTGAAACTGCAATGTGTAGTTTCTTAGATAGTGTTATCCTTGGTGCTTTTGTTTCGCTGAATTTTGTTTTCAAGGTTTAACCCTCATTTAGTGGATATACTATGTTATATTTCTCATTTCAGTACTTCCTTTGTTTATTTCTTATTTCTTAGTTATTTGTGTTTGATTAGTGGAATGTTTCTAATTTTTGGAATCATAGTATGATTAACATCAATAATTTGATTATTTGATGTTCATCCTTCATGATTTGGTGTGTTGTTCTGCACTAGTTTTTTAACATCCTTATTTGTATAGTTTATTGGGAAATAATTTGTGTTGTCACTATATAGTTTGGTGGTTATGTGAAAATCATTTCACATTTTGAATTATAACTTATGAACGTACCTTGTATTTGCATCAAGAAATTGCACAAAAGTTTAACGTTTAAATTTATAAATTCAAGGAAACATTCTGATGAAGTCAATCTATCCTTGTTCCAATCGCCGTCTAATAGGTATGATTGGAATTAGATAGTTGACTTAGTTGTTTGATGCATATTTGGTGCAGTATGGTTGTCAATGGTAAAAAAAAAAAAAAAAAAATTTCAAGTTGGGTTTTTTAGTTACAATACTGGGACAATGAGAGCAGAGAGAACATGTGCTGGTGTATTTCCAGTTTTGAAATTTACTCCAAGACTATATCAGAATCAAATTTATTTTATTTCTTGCTATCCCTCCAATTAAAACACTTTTATCTTTTCACTGACTACATCTTTTTGAAACAATAACCAAACGATTACCTAATAAAACTGGATAACAACAATGTGTATATGGGATTACCCCCCCTGAAAAAAATTGGCACACTTTCAATACTTCAAATTTCAGGTTGCAGTCAATTTTTTTGGGCTAAAAACCGTTGGCATTCTCTTGACTCTAATCCAGGGTAGTTCGGTAGGATATAAACTTGGAAGTTTTTGTTTTTAGTTTTTGACGTGGCTGCCTCGGTCTGATTCTGGGTTGTGTACCCGGAAGACTTGCTAATTTCTTCAATGTCTATTATTTGCTTATGGAGTTGCTTTCAGATTCGAAAACTTCATGAATATGTTAGTTCAAATATCAATATTGATAACACACTGATAGGAATGTTATCACCCTCGAGTACTCTGGAACTTGAAAACAAGCTTGGCAGATGATGGAAACTATTGGCGCCAGGGCAATCGGTGCGTCACATCTGAGTATTTTTGGCATATCAAAACTTATGCTGGATAATGTCCACTCCACACGGGATATGTTATCTATGATATATAATTCGTAGGTTTGCTTCACTATAGTTCTGCTGTTGTATTAATATGTTGTCTTGTTGAATTCTATCTTCACTTGTTTGCTTGCTGGAAAGTTTTTTGAGTTATATGAAAAAAATGCTGCTGTAGCAAGTCGTGGGAAGCAGCTCCATGTAGAATCAATGGCATGCTTTATCAGGAAACCACTATGCCTAAAAGTAATCCGCAAAGCAGCAAATGCACTTGTTAAGAGTTTCTTGAAGGTCAAAATAACCAGAATTTGTGTTGGCAAAACAAAGCATGCAGAAAATTCCACCACTTCTTTATTTGTCAATCCCTTCAATGCATGCCCTTTTGCAAGCGAAAACAAAGAACTTCATGCAATATGCAGTTCCATTGAACCAGGAAAGGGGACGGGCTCAGAAATCTTTGGTTTTTCATCTAGATGATATTACAGTTGGCACAATTTCTACTTAAGATAGAACAAGCAGAAAAACCACTATAGTTGATTTTCTGAAGTACCAAGTCAAAAAAAAAAAAAAAAAGCCAGATGATTTTATTATCCAAAGTGATGAATAAACGTTGTCTTGTTGAGAATGGGATGGTGTCGATTCTGAAAGGAAATAGGTTTGATTGGTGTATGAAATGAAATGAATTTTCTTCCTTGAATCATACTTATTAAGATCTTCTGTTTATAGTTTCTTGTGAGCAGTTGATATTCTAAAAGCAAGACAATGAAAAGGTCCGCTTATGCCGCCAGCATTAGTAGCTGTATATGGTCTCGATATGGTAAAAGCAGCGAATCTTCATCGCCGTTCTTGCAGAGCACCAATTAATGATGGATCAGAATCCTGGATAACCCAACTAAAAAATGGACAAACCTTTCAGAGCACGAGAGAGAGACCTAATCTGATTTCTGGAGTCTTGTCAAGGGCTTTGGGTTCAAATTCACCAGAAATTGTAAAGTATGACTTGGGTTTGATTTTATGATGGAGGACAGTAACCAGCTTCCCATGACTATCAAACCTCGCCTTAATCGTAGTTAGGTCATCCATAATCCATGATGCTCCAACTGCAAAAGCGTTCTCCTTTCTTGATAACGTCCGGCCGATCACTGCTACTGCTGCGACTTTCCTCTCATGATCAAAATAATGGATATAAGATGCCCTTAGAGAATCACCCTTGTTCTCCCTGAAAAGTTCCAAAGAAGAGTGAGTTGTTTTAAGTCTCTTCCTTCACAACTGACTGTTGAGGAAACAAAGCATAATACTAAAGCCATAAGCATGCAGTCACAAAATTAGCAGGTGTTTATCTACAATATGTAGGGAGTTTAACTAGGAATGTCCATTCATGTTTTTCATAAGTGCAGGTAAATTAACTTACAATATAATTGACCCCTCACAATTCAGGCTTGTCATGCTAATGCCTGCGTCGAACATGAGAAATTGTCTAGAGCTAGTATTGTATATTGTTTCCATACCAAATGCAAGGTGTGCAGTACCAACTGTTGCAGAAAGCTGAATTAGAGGGGAGCGAAGCAAAGGGAGTGTCATGGCTAAAGCAGCTCGTTTGTGGAAGTATTGAACCTCATGCAGAATTTGAAACTGCACACGCAATGAACCAGAAGAGAAGACGACTAAATTTCTCACTGAAAATGCGTTTGAACAATATGAGATTAGCAAAGAGGGCTTGATTAAATTGATTAAAGACAAAAGGAGAAAGTATAAAATGCAGATTGTTTGTTGGGATCTGAGGTTTATCTTATTTCTACCATAATTGAAGGAATTGCAGACTGTAAGCTGCATATCATGTTAAGAATAGCTTCATTTGAATTGCAAGATTTTGAGATTAGATCATGGTTTAACAAGTGACCAGAGATGTTTCAATGCTCTTATCATCTTCTATGGTTCTCATAAAAATGTGAACTCGTGATTAGTCATTTATCTGCAGGTTTTCATTTATCTTGATTGAATCTGAGTAACCTTAACATGAGAACCAAACTCTAGGTAAAGCCCAAAAACTGTCCTTACCTCTCTAGAGTTGTAATCTGGAAATTTCACCAAAACTGTGTTCTTCATGAATGGCCATGTTCTGCTCATTGTGAGAGTTGTTGAAATCTGCCATTATGCAAAAGACATCAGATAGGTAATGCATAATATAAAGCATAAAAGAACAGCTAGCTGAGTACCAATCCACAAACTCACCGGTAATTCCGGATTAACATCCACCTTAATAGTAGCATGAGTATCCTCAAGATTGTATTCTGCTGTAACACCTGCTTTCGATAGTTTCTTGCGTCTGGCAGCATACGGGGTAAGAGTCTGAAGAAATGCGAACATATTCAACTTTTCATCAACAACATTACAAGGATTAAAATCATAGCGTGCCATCTAGAATAACAAGTGATTTCTTTCTTTCTTTCTGACAGTTTGAGAAAATGTAAAGGATTTGATAATAAAAAATTAAAAAAAAAAAACACAGAGCAAAGAAATTGAATATTGTTACTATGGTGGCAAACTACGCTTAAGACAATCCACAACATACCAATCCAATATCACTACTGGTCGAGATGTTAAAAGACTGATTAATTTTGTAGCGTAGGAGGTCTGCAAAAAAATAAAACAAATCATTAAGAAGTTTGCAGAAAAAGTACCCTTAAAGTCTCTACTTGCACAGAATTCATAGAACGAAGAATAAAAAAATGGTTGGACGTAACAGAACCCTGCAAGACAAAGGGATGATATGTTCAAGAGAAGAAACAGATAAAGAAACTTTTTTGTTCGTTGCTTCTTGATTCAACATGCAGCTCCATTGGAGATTTTCAAGAAAGGAGAAACACACAGAAAATCTTTGTTTAAAGTTGGCACTGAATATCTTTAATCAGAATGCAAACGAGTTTGACTTGAGAGAAAACAAGATACAGATCAAGAAAGCTTGCAAACAAGATGATGCATGAGATTAAAAAGTACCATATGCAAGCTTTCCAAAGTCAGAGAAGAGTCTAGGACCTCCGGTTTCTTTGCTTCTTGCGCTTTCTTGATGATCAGAGCTGTTCATTTTATGTTTCGGTTTAGAGAGAAGGTAAGAGAATGAAGAAGGATTCTCTATGAACTTCTCGCTAAACAAGAAGTTCCTCGAGAAACAAATGTAACTAAAGTTTTGGTCAAAAAAGAAAAAAAGAATGTTGCATTAGTTTGAATATTTATTACTTTATACCCAAAGAAATTATTTTTTTAAAATAAAACTTCCTAAAATGTTCAAGAAATAAATAAAAAATATATTAAAATCTTTAACAACAGTCAGCCATTAAATGTGAAGGTGTCTTGCATTGAGAAAGCGACCGCTTCGTCAGTTCCTTTCACCCTCCTCTTTTTTGTGCATCAGGTAGATTCGGGAATCGTTTTATTGTTTCTTTTTCTGGAAATAATATGCTATCACATTGCAATGTGACTACTTCATGTTTAGAGCAACTACATATCACCCAAGTTTCTGTAGGATATTAAAAATTTTATTTCTCTGTTGAATTAGAAAGCTTCAACCGTCAGGCTCCCTGCTTGTATTGTGAAGAAGTAGCTTGTGTGTCTGTGTGTGTGTTAAAAATACGATTACTTGACAAGGCAAACTGACTGCTCAAGTGAATCAAGGTTTAGGTAAATGGTCATAGGGACTTTTCAGCTCTTGGATTTCTAAACAAAAGACAATGGAAAGGCTAGTTTTAGCCTCCATTACCAGTAACTATATATCTTCTGCGCATGATAAAAGCAGTGTATCTTTGTTTGACTTTCTTTCAAAGCCCCAGCAGAAGGTAATGAAAGGTCAGAATTCCATCATCTGGACACACAGCTGAGAAATGGATAAACCTTTCAGAGCACGAGAGAGAGAGAGAGATCAAATTTGATGACAGGAATGCTGTCAAGGGCTTTGGGGTCAAACTCACTAGAAATTGTAACGTATCTCCTGGGCTTGATTTAATGCTGCAGGTGAGTAGCCAGCTTCCCACGACTGTCAAACCTTGCCTTAATCATCATTAGATCATCCATGATCCATGATCCTCCAACTTACAAATGATAGATAATAGTAAAGTAACAGAAACATCAACCTTAACAGAAGCATGAATGTCCTCGTGATTTTATTCTGCTGCAACACCTGCTATTAAGCCTAGCGCTTTCTTGCCAGCATCTGAAGCATCAGTCTGAAAAATGAAAGCCATTCATTTCTCATCAATACATGGCATTACATGGAAGGATTAATCATAATGTGGGAGTGGTATGTCAAATTTCATCTTAGAATAAATAACAAGAAATTCTTTCTTTTCTAGTAGAGAATCTGAGACAAACAGTAGGAAAAAGAAAAAAGGCATCAGAAAAAATTGAATTCTATTACTTTTGTGGTAAACTAGAGTAAAGGGAGATTATTACAACATATCAATCCAGTACCATTAATAGTTGAGATGCTGAAGTAGAGATTAATTTTGTAGCTTAGAATGTCTACAAAAGTTGAAAAATAACAAACCATTACTATAGAGTATTTAACTGAAATTTGATAGAGATCCCATTATCAAGATCGGTGAGCAGCAAAGAAGTCAAGTACATTGTACTCGTTGAGAGTTTCTCGAATAAAGCGTTGAAAAAGTGAAAGAAAGTAAAGAAAAAGCCCCGGCAAGACAAAGGGGTGACTCTGTTGCAAGCAACACTATAATAGAACCAACCTGCATATAATCCTATTCTCTCCAGAACCAAGTATAGACCTTTGATGCCAATTTTTGGGAAATTATGTGTGCTATAGTTTTTTGTTGATATGGTTGCAATTTGAGATAGACAAGGTCTCGTATTTCAAATATTCTTTCACTCCTCTTTTTGTTTGCCATGCGAACTATCCTGTGCTCAGCAGATTGTAAATTGTCCCTCATTGTCCTTGGCATTTCTTCTCTAGGAGTCAAGTAATTATCAACAACCTCCACCATAGAATCTTTAGGGAAATAGGGTATATGAATAGGTGGAGTGATACCTAATAGGAGTAGCTTTAGTCGAGGTATAAAAATTGGTGTTATACCACCACTCAATTAGAGATAACCATTTGATCCAGTTTGTTGGCGATTCATCTGTCATGCATCATAAATAATTCTCTAGATAGTTGTTTGTTTATCAGATAGTTGCACCCACTAGTTCTTCCAATAATTCATCAATAAAAAATATATGATATTTGTTTTTTATTGTAAGTTTATTTAGTACCTTGTAATCCACACAAAGTCTCCAATGAGTTGTCTTTCTTCTTCACTAAAACAACTAGGGAAGCAAAAGGGTCGTGACTTGGCTATATAAACCTAGATTTTAATATTTCAGAGACCATCTTCTCTACCATATCTTTATAGAGTTCAAAGTGTATATAAGGTATCAGACTCATAGGTTGAGCTCTATTATTCACAGAAATTGAATGATCTTGTAGCCTTGGTGGTGGCAAGCCTCTAGATTATCTAAATAGATCCTGATATTTTTCTAGTAGTAGTTCCAGAGCAGGGTTTCCATTTATGTTAGGTGAGAGGGTAGAAAACATCAAATGCAACTCACCATCCACTTCTAAAATTAGCTTTAGACTGTATAAGTTGACCTTTGTTATCTTAGTAGAATTGTCCATTAGATTATTGAACTATTCAAATATGATAGTTTGTAACTTGATAAGACTATCCCCTCTAATCATCACTTCTTGCCCTTTCCAATTAAAAGACATACACATCTCATTGTAATATGATACAATATCTCCTAAAATTGCCAACCATTGTATACTTAATACCATGTCATAACTATTCAGTTCAATAATGAATACATAAGCTATGAAAATGTTCCTAATTCTTACAAACAGTTGTAAACAACATTGTTTCCTAATTAGTTGCCTCCATTACTAATGGCTTGATTGTTGTAAGGTCACATTGCAACTTAATGGCTATGTTGGAGTCAATGAAGTTATAAGTACTTCCTGAGTCCACTATAATAAAAATCGGGTGTTTATCCACCTTATTAGTGATCATGAGAGTGTGGAAACCAATAACTCCTTCCAATGCATTGATTGATATAATATGGGTCACTTTTTCAGGGTTAGGTTTTTTCTTAACAATATTGTGACCATCCTCTACCTCCTTACCATCATCATCCACTATATATAAGGAATATAATTTTTTATTTTTACATTTATGGTCTAACACAAGCCTTTCATCACACCAAAAACATAATCCATTGGCTTTCCTCTCATCTAACTCTTTATTCCTTATAGACATAGTGGGTCTCATAGTAGGTTTGCATTGGAAATGTGGATGAGGAGTGGGTAATAGGTTGTTTTGTGGCTGTTTAAGATTGCTAGTGTTCAATGTGGGTTAGATTTTGTAAGGTGTTTGATTATTGCTAGGCTTGGATTAAGTTGTTTGATTGGTGTTTAATAAGATAAATTTGTTGTAGTTCTGGTGGGATCTTTTATAGGCTAGAGTGTTGTCTTGTAAACGTGCCAGGTTATAGGCTTGATTTAAGGCTTTAGGTTCGAACATCTTAACTAAGTTCTTGATTTCCACTCTCAATCCTCCTAAGAAAAATACCAAGGCTTGGTTATCACTGATTTTAGCATTGTTCCATAGTATGTCAAAGTCCTTAATGTAACTTTTCAAATCTTCAATCTGTCTAAGGCCCCGTTTGTTTGCTGAAAAGTTGTTTCCTTTTGAAAAGTTAATTCCGGGAAAGTGAATTATTTTTTGATGTTTGGTAGTGTAATAGAAAATAAGTTGAAAAACACTTTTCAGTGTTTGGTTATGTCATGGAAAATGAGCTAGAAAATAACTTATTAATGTTTTATTTTTTTCAAGTTTATTAAAATAATGAGGAACAAATCTTACAAATTAAAAAGTTGAATGAGAATCAAATTGAAAAAAAATATAGTTTAAT